>Ga0209483_1000181_pt1 | contig 58575 bp, 63 predicted proteins | sample NGEPerA_FD_184508 | JGI IMG/M metagenome (GOLD analysis project Ga0209483, IMG submission 184508) | Arctic peat soil microbial communities from the Barrow Environmental Observatory site, Barrow, Alaska, USA - NGEE PermafrostL2-A... | ecosystem: Environmental > Terrestrial > Soil > Wetlands >... | reverse complement strand
CAGGCGAGCATTTGCCGGGCAATTTGCCCCAAGCGGGCTTCCGAGCTTTCCAGCGCCATCAGCAGACCCGCTTTCATCTGCGCCTTGGCACGGGCGATCTCGCTTTCGTTCAACGTCTCGGTGGCGTTGGCGATCTGGTCGATCACCACTCGCATCAGTTCGGGCGCATCGGCCTCGTCGGTGCCGGCGTAAAGGCCGAACATGCCGGTGTCGGAATAAGTCATGTGGAAAGCCTGGATCGTGTAGCAGAGGCCGCGGATCTCGCGCACTTCCTGGAACAGGCGCGACGACATGCCGCCGCCGAGGACGCTGGTGAATACCTGTAAGCTATAGAGCTGCGGGTCACGCACCGGCACGCCTTCAAGCGCGAGCGCGATGTGTACCTGTTCGAGATCGCGGGTTTCCACGCGGGTGCCGCCGCCGAAACGCGCCGGTTCGTGTTCGGGCGCATCCGGTCCGGTGAAACTGGCGAAGCGCTTTTCGGCTTCGGCGACGATTTGTTTGTGATCGACCGCGCCTGCCGCCGCCACCAGCATATTAGGCGCGCGGTAATTGCGCGCCAGATACGTGCGCAGGCTCTTGGCCGAAAAAGCGCGCACGGTTTCCGGCGTGCCGAGAATCGAACGGCCGATCGGCTGATTCGGGAAGGCGGTCTCCTGCAAGCGGTCGAACACCAGATCGTCGGGCGCGTCTTCGGTGGCGCCGATCTCCTGGGCGATGACGTTCTGCTCGCGCCGCAGTTCTTCCGGATCGAAGGCCGGCTCGGCAAGAATGTCGGACAAAACATCGAGCGCCAGCGGCACGTCGGCCTTCAGGATGCGCGCAAAGTAGCCGGTCGATTCGACGCTGGTCGCGGCATTGAGGTCGCCGCCGACCGCCTCGATGGTTTCGGCGATCTGGCGCGCGGTGCGCCGCGTGGTGCCCTTGAAGGCCATGTGCTCCAGAAGATGCGAAATGCCATGTTCGTCGAGCGCCTCGTCGCGGCTGCCGGCGCCGGCCCAGACCCCGAGCGAGGCCGACTCAAGATGCGGCATGCGATCGGTCACCACCGACAGGCCCGAGGGCAGACGGGTTACTTCAACGCTCATACGGCCGCTCCTTCACGCGCCGCACGCGACGCATTCGATACGAATTTCTCGATCTCACCCTGATCGGCCGGCAGCACGGTGACGCGCTCCGGCCTGTTCGGAAGGTCAGACAGCCAATCTGGTAGCGCCGGCGTCACGCCGCAAGCGGCTTTGACCGCGTCGGGGAATTTGGCCGGATGCGCGGTCGATAGCACCACCATCGGCACCGCCGGATCGCGCGTTTCCTTCTCGACGACGGCGAGGGCAACGGCGGTGTGCGGATCGGCGCAATAGGATGCCTCACGCATCCAGGCGCGCATTTCGGCGGCGACTTCCTGTTCGTCGGCCCGGTCGGCGGTAAAGAGCGCGCGCATTTCCTTGAGCACCGCGCCCGGCACCGTGAAGTGACCGGATTGCGTGAGCGATCCCATCAGCGCTCTGACTTTGCCGGCATCGCGCCCGCAGGTTTCAAACAGCAGGCGTTCGAAATTGGACGAGACCTGAATATCCATCGATGGCGAGGAGGTCGCGATGACGCCGCGCGTTTCGTATTCGCCGGTCGCGAAGGTGCGCGCGAGGATGTCGTTGACGTTGGTGGCGACGACAAGACGATCTACGGGAAGCCCCATGCGGGAGGCGACGAAGCCTGCGTAAACGTCGCCGAAGTTTCCGGTCGGCACCGTGAAGGCGACCTTGCGGTGCGGTGCGCCCAAGGCGACGGCGGCGGTAAAGTAGTAGACGCATTGCGCCACGATGCGCGCCCAGTTGATCGAATTGACGCCCGAGAGCCGCACGCGGTCGCGGAAGGCGTGGTGATTGAACATCGCTTTCACCAGCGCCTGGCAATCGTCAAAGGTGCCTTCGATGGCGAGCGCATGCACGTTATTGTCGGGCGCGGTCGTCATCATGCGGCGCTGCACGTCGGAAATGCGTCCATGCGGATAAAGTGCGACGACGTCGACCTGCGCGCGGCCACGAAACGCTTCGACCGCCGCGCCGCCGGTATCGCCGGAAGTGGCGACCACGATGGTGGTGCGCTCGTCGCGCTTGATCAGGACGTGGTCCATCAGCCGGGCGACCAGCTGCATCGCCAGGTCCTTGAAGGCGAGCGTGGGCCCGTGAAAGAGTTCGAGCACGAACAGATTATCGCCAAGCTGCGTGAGCGGCGCGGTCGCCGGATGGCGGAACGTGCCATAGGCCTCGCGCGCCATGCGCGACAGATCGGCCTCGGCAATGGTCTCGCCGACGAAAGGCTTGAGCACCTCGACCGCGACCTCGGCGTAAGGACGGCCGGCGAAACTTGCGATGGTGGCCGGCGAAAGCTGCGGCCATGTCTCGGGCACATAGAGGCCGCCATCGCGGGCCAGACCTGCGAGCATCACCTCGACAAAATCGAGCGGGGCGCCGTCGCCCCGTGTTGAGACATAACGCATTAATTTAGCTTCATTATTTGTGCGAATGCGCGGTAAATTCAGCGCACACTAGCCGCGCGCGCCGGCTTTAACAAGAAAAGCCCAGGGCGGCTCAATCGCTACCGGTCAGGCGCGCCGCCGCAATCGCCCGGCCAGCCAGACGATGTAGACGCCGGCGAGGCCAAGCGCGAGGCCGAACCAGGTCAGCGCGTATTGGAAATGACTGTTCGGCAATTGCACGTCAATCTTGCCCGGCTTGGGCAAGCCGCCGGGCGGCACCGGCCCTTCCATGTCGATATAAAATGGCGCGGCCACCCCCCAACGATGCGCGTCCGACATGGCTTTGATATCGCGCGCAAAGAAAACATTGCCCTTCACGTCGTCGGCCGGCGTGAACAGGCCGCGCGCTTCCGGCCAACGCATGTAGCCGACGATATCGACACTGCCATGCGGCGCACCGTCGGCGCGGGTCGCGGCGTCTTTTTTGTCAGACGGCACGAAGCCGCGATTGACCAGAATGACGCTGCCGCCAGCAAGGCGCGCCGGCGAGAATACCCAATAGCCCTGCCCCTTCACGTCCGGGCGCAGCGAGGAGCCCGAGGTGTAAGCGAGCGCTTCCTGGCCTTCGAGAAATTCCGCCGGAAACGTGACGCGCGCATATTCGCTGCCGGCCGGCAGCAGGCGAGACCAGCTCTCGCGCGGCGGCAGCGGCTGCGCCGGTTGCGCGATGCGCTCATTCACGGTCGCGACCAGATTTTCTTTCCACGCAAGGCGATCGAGTTGCCAGACGCCGAACCCGATCAGAATAGCGACACCGACGATGGCGAAAATCGTCGCTTCCAGCACGCCGCCACGCTTTGCACGCGCGGCGTTCATGCGGCGTCCTTATCGGGCCTGCCGACCAAGCGGCCTTCCGCCGCCTTGTGATGGAATTGCAGCGCGATCAACAGGCCCTTGATCATGCGCAGAGGCGCCAGCGTCACGATCAGGATCAGCGGCAGCCAGAGCGCGGCGTGCAGCCAATACGGCGGCTGATAAACGACTTCGGTGATGAGCGCGGCGAAGACGACAACGGCGCCGCCGAGCAGAATGACGAACACCGCCGGACCATCGCCCGCGTCCGCGAAGCTGTAATCAAGCCCGCATCTTTCGCAACGCGGGCGCAACGTGAGAAAGCCAGAAAACAATTTGCCCTCGTCACAACGCGGACAGCGCCCGCGCAATCCGCGGCCGATCGGCAATGGCGCAACGGAATCGGACATCGGATTCCCTTTCAATTTAAGCGGCAAAGAAAAAGGACGGCGTTGCCGCCCGCCCTTTTATTACGAACCGGCGGGCGGTCAGTGCCCGGCCACGTGCTCGGCACCCGAACCCCACACATATATGCAGGCGAACAGGAACAGCCAGACCACGTCAACGAAATGCCAGTACCAGGCGGCGAATTCGAAGCCGAGATGCTGGGTCGGCGTGAAGTGGCCGTTGAGCGCGCGCGCGAGGCAGACGATAAGGAAGACGGTGCCGATCAGCACATGCGCGCCGTGGAAGCCGGTCGCCATGAAGAAGGTCGCGCCGTAGATGTTGCCCGAGAAGGTGAAAGCGGCGTGGCTGTATTCGTAAGCCTGCACGCAGGTGAAGGTAGCCCCTAACAGGATGGTGAGGATCAGTCCCCACTTCACCCCCTGGCGATCGTTTTCCAGAAGCGCGTGATGCGCCCAGGTGACCGTGGTGCCCGAAGTGAGCAGGATCAGCGTGTTCAACAGCGGCAGATGCCAGGGATCGAAGGTCTCGATGCCGGCCGGCGGCCAGACGCCATGCGTGAAGGCGACGCGGCCCGCTTCCTGCAATTCGTTCGGAAACAGCGCGGTATTGAAGTAGGCCCAGAACCAGGCGACGAAGAACATCACTTCGGAGGTGATGAACAGGATCATGCCATAGCGGTGCGATATCTGCACCACGCGGGTGTGATAGCCCTCGAATTGCGCCTCGCGGATGACGTCGCGCCACCAGCCGATGAAGGTGTAGAGGATGCCGAGCACCCCGGCGCCGAACACCAGCGGCGCGGCCGAGTACATATGATGCAGCCAACTGACGCCGCCGACGGCGGCCACGAAGGCCGAGACGGCGCCGACCGCAGGCCATGGGCTCGGATCGACCAGGTGGTAGTCGTGGTGCTTTGCGTGGGCGTCGGCCATCGTCATCTCCGTTCAATTCTCGTTCGCTATGGGCGTCAGCCGCGCCCTTTATCTCTATCTCTGTCGGTTACAGCTTACTTGAATTCCTGCCCGGAATCTCGGCGACCGGACTGTCCGCGTCTTTCACCGGGTAGAATGTATATGACAGCGTAATCGTATTGAGCGTGTCCTGGTCGCTGTCCTGCGTGATTTTGGGATCGACGTAGAACACCACCGCCATTTCGCGCGTCTCGCCCGGCTTCATGGTCTGCTTGGTGAAACAGAAGCAGTTGATCTTGGCGAAGTAGGCGCCGACTTGCGGCGGCGACACATTATACGACGCCTGCGCGGTGATCTGGCGCGCGGCTTCGTTGATGACCTTGTAATGCACCGTGGTTACTTCGCCGATGCGGACGGTGACCTCATTCTGCTCCGGTATGAATTTCCACGGCAGTGTCGGCGCGACGTTGGCATCGAAACGGATGGTGATCTTGCGGCCGAGAATGTGATCCGGCGCCTTTTCCGAGACCTGCGTGGTGCCGGCAAAGCCGGTGGTGCGGCAGAACCAGTTGTAAAACGGCACCGAGGCGTAAGCCGCGCCCACCATGGCCGCGACAAAAACGCCGCAGCTCGCCGCCACGATCATGTCGCGGCGGAGCAAAGCTTTCTTACGCGGCGTGGGCTCGGTCATCGGTTTCTCACAGCGGGCGGATCAGGACCGCCGGTCCCTTGACCAGCGTCATCACGTAAAACAAAACGACCAAAGCGGCGAGCGCCAGCGCGATGGCGATCGAGCGCGAGCGCCGGGCACGCTTCTGCGCCTCGGTGAGCACGATGCCTTTGTCGTCGTCGCGCTTTGCCATCGTCATTCCCAAATTCACGCGGCCAACCGGGCCATCAGCCCGTCCCAGCCGCGCTCGACCAGAAGAACCGCAAACAGCAGAAAGAGATAGAGGATCGAAAAGGCGAAAAGGTTCCGGCAGGCCCGCTCGAGCGGCGGCTTTTCGCGCAGCACCTGTACCGCCAGCAGCAGCATGATCGCGCCGGTCACTGCCGCGGTTACACCATAAAGAAGGCCGGCGTAGCCGAGGGCGTAAGGCGCGATGCCGAGCGGCACCAGGATGAGGGTATAGAGCAGGATTTGCAGGCGGGTATTGGCATCGCCAGACACCACCGGCAGCATCGGCACGCCGGCGCGCGCATAGTCCTGCGTCTTGTAGAGCGCCAGCGCCCAGAAGTGCGGCGGCGTCCAGAAGAAGATGATGGCGAACAGCAACACGGGTTCGAGCGAGAGCGAGCCGGTCACCGCCGCCCAGCCGATCATCGGCGGAAAGGCACCGGCGGCGCCGCCGATCACGATATTCTGCGGCGTCGAGCGCTTGAGCCACATCGTATAGATGACGGCGTAAAAGAAGATGGTGAAGGCAAGCAGCGCGGCCGACAGCAGGTTGACCAAGAGGCCGAGCACGACCACCGCGAAGACCGAAAGCGTCAACCCGAAGGCGAGCGCTTCACCCGGCTGGACGCGGCCCATCGGCACCGGACGGCGCGCGGTGCGCGTCATCAGCGCGTCGATATCGGCGTCGTACCACATGTTCAACGCGCCGGACGCGCCGGCGCCGACCGCGATGCAGAGCAGCGCGGTGAAGGCCGTAAGCGGATGGATGTGGCCCGGCGCGACGGCCAGACCGGTGAGCGCGGTGAAGACCACCAGCGACATTACGCGCGGCTTGAGCAGCGCGATGTAGTCGCCGACGCTCGCCAGGCTCGGCTCGGCAGCGCCTGGGACGGCGGCCTTTCGGAAATCGGCGCCTTCGCTGATCAGCGACATCGTTTACGTTCGCCTTCGTTAACCGGCGCTACTTGATCCGCGGCAGCGTCTCGAATTGATGGAATGGCGGCGGCGACGACAAAGTCCATTCCAGCGTTGTTGCGCCAACGCCCCACGGATTGTTGCCGGCCGGACGCTTTTTCATGAAAGCTTCGGCGACGCCGACGAAGAAAATCACCACGCCGACCGCCGCGATGTAGGAGCCAAAGGACGACACCTCGTTCCAGCCGTGGAAGGCGTCCGGATAATCGACGGTACGGCGCGGCATGCCGGCGAGGCCGAGGAAGTGCTGCGGGAAGAAGATGACGTTGACGCCGATGAAAGTGACCCAGAAGTGCAGCTTACCGATGGTCTCATTGTACATGTAGCCCGACATTTTCGGGAACCAGTAGTACCAGCCGGCGAAGATCGCGAACACGGCGCCGAGCGAGAGCACGTAATGGAAATGCGCGATCACGTAATAAGTGTCGTGCAGCACCCGGTCGACACCGGCATTCGCCAGCACAACGCCGGTGACGCCGCCGACGGTGAACAGGAAGATGAAGCCCATCGCCCACAGCATCGGGGTTTTGAAGTCGATCGAGCCGCCCCACATCGTGGCGATCCAGGAGAAGATCTTCACGCCGGTCGGCACCGCGATCACCATGGTGGCGGCGATGAAGTAGGCCTGCGCGCCAGTCGACAGACCGACGGTGTACATGTGATGCGCCCACACGACGAAGCCGATCGCGCCGATCGAGACCATGGCGTAGGCCATGCCGAGATAGCCGAATACCGGCTTCTTGGAGAAGGTCGATACGATCTGGCTGATCATGCCGAAGCCCGGCAGGATGAGAATGTAAACTTCCGGGTGGCCGAAGAACCAGAACAGATGCTGGAACAGCAGCGGGTCGCCGCCGCCCTGCGGGGCGAAGAAGGTGGTGCCGAAATTACGGTCGGTCAGCAGCATGGTGATGGCGCCGGCAAGAACCGGCAGCGCCAACAGCAGCAGGAACACCGTCACCAATTGCGACCATACGAACAGCGGCATCTTGTGCAGCGTCATGCCGGGCGCGCGCATATTGAAGATGGTGGTGATGAAATTGATGGCGCCGAGAATCGACGAGGCGCCGGCAAGGTGGATCGACAGAATGACGAAATCCACCGACGGTCCGGGATGACCCGAGGTCGAGAGCGGCGCATAAAGCGTCCAGCCGGTGCCGGAGCCGAGCGAGCCGGGCTCGCCTTCGACGAATAGCGAGGTCAGCAGCAGGCCAAACGAAGCCGGCAGCAGCCAGAACGATATGTTGTTCATGCGCGGGAACGCCATGTCGGGCGCGCCGATCATCAGCGGCACGAACCAGTTGCCGAAGCCGCCGATCATGGCCGGCATCACCATGAAGAAGATCATGATCAGGCCGTGCGAGGTCGCGAACACGTTATATTCGTGCGGTGTCGGGAAGAACTGAAGACCGGGATTTTGCAGCTCGAGCCGGATGGCGATCGACAGTGAGAAGCCGATGACGCCCGCGATCAACGCGAACACAAGATACATCGTGCCGATGTCCTTGTGGTTGGTCGAATAGACGTAACGGCGCCATCCGGTCGGGTTGGCGTGTTCGTGGGGCTCATGAGCACCGTGTGCTGTTGCGTGGCTGGCCATTGTTATTTCCCTTTGACCCAGTGTCTCTCTAGTCGCCCGGTATTATTCTAACGTGTCACTTGACGGCGGCGGCCGAGGCCACCGCGTTCTTCGGCGCGTCGTCGACGGTCGCGTACTTCTTCTTCGCCGAGTCGAGCCAGGCGGTGTATTCCTTTTCGCTCACGACGTGCACGGCGATCGGCATGAAGGCATGGTCGCGACCGCATAGCTGCGAGCATTGCCCGTAATAAACGCCTTCGCGCTCGGCCTTGAACCAGGTTTCGTTGACGCGGCCGGGAATGCCGTCGATCTTGATGCCGAAGGACGGCACCGAGAATGAGTGAATCACGTCGGCGCCGGTGACGATCAGCCGGACCACTTTGTTGACCGGCACGACCATGTCGTTATCGACCGCGAGGAGACGCGGCTGATCGGCCTTGCGCTCTTTGTCTTGCAGCATCAGCGAGTCGAATTCGAATTTGCTGTCCAGATAGCTGTAGCTCCAGAACCACTGCTTGCCGGTCGCCTTCACCGTGATGTCGGCGGGCGGCACCTTGAGTTCGTAGAACAGCAGGCGGAACGATGGCACCGCGATCGCGACCAGGATGAGGACCGGGACCACCGTCCAGATCACCTCGATGGTCGTGTTGTGCGTGGTGCGCGAGGGCACCGGGTTGCTCTTGGCGTTGAACTTCACGATCACAATGACCAGAAGCGCCAACACGAACAGTGTGATCGCACCGGTGATCCAGAGCAGGAAGCCGTGAAACCAGACAATGTCATCCATCACCGGAGACGCCGAACCCTGCAGGCCAAGCTCCCAAGGCGAGGGCTGGCCGGTCGCGGCTAACGCAGCCCCACCGACGGCAAAAAGGGCCAAACTTATGGTCACGAAAGCGATCAACCGCTTGAGCACCAGCATTTCTTTTGCGCTCCTCGACGAAAAAACGGCCTTGGACAAGGCACCTTTTCTGGCCCCTTCGGGCCGTCCACCACGGGCGGATGAGCGGCTCGGTCCCGCTTGGCACGGCAGTTTGCCACGGGCGTGGCAGGATGAGCGGTGCAGCGGGACGGGGGGAAATCCCGGCCTCTCAAACCACAATTCCGGGCCTGCCGCAATGCACCTCATGACAAGTCGGCTGCGACAAACGGCTTATCCTCAAGCACGCCTGGAATGCCGTATTTACGCCACGGCGGCGGCGCTTTGGATGAACATTCCAATTCCGGCCGGGCCAGTTACGCCCATGCGCCGAGCCCTGCGGATTGCTTTACCCTGAGGTGCTAGCCTGATCCCGCGGGGGTTGCCTGCCGCCATCCGCCGGGGCATGACGCGATAACAGCGGCTAACATGCGGGCGGGGTAGTGATTCGGCGCCCGGCAGTACGCCGGCCGCCAGAGGCACGCTAAGGGATTGAATTATGCTGGGTTTCACGCACGGCTGGGGAGCGCTTGGAGGTCGGTGCTGGCTCGCGCCGTTGTTTCTGGCGTTGCTGCTCGCAGGCCTGCCCTGCGGCCAGGCCATGGCGCAGGGCGCGGTGCGGTCTGTTCACAAAGACTGGCAGATCCGCTGCGACACCCCGCCCGGCGCAAAATCCGAACAATGCGCGCTGATCCAGAGCGTGACGGCGGAAGACCGCGCCAATGTCGGGCTGACCGTGATCGTGCTCAAGACCGCCGACGCCAAAAGCCGGTTGATGCGGGTGGTGGCGCCGCTCGGCGTGCTGCTGCCGTCCGGCCTGGGGCTCAAGATCGACAATGCCGATGTCGGCCGCGCCGGCTTCGTGCGCTGCCTGCCTAACGGCTGCATCGCCGAAGTGGTGATGGACGACACCCTCATCGGCAAATTGCGCAACGGCAAAACCGCGACTTTTATTATTTTCCAGACGCCGGAAGAAGGCATCGGCTTTCCGATGAGCCTGGCCGGTTTCGGTGAAGGCTACGACAAGCTGCCGTAAGGCGCCCTCGCATTCACACACCGTTCGGTCAATAATAACGGCCGGCCGCCTCGGCGCGGCATGACGTCGCTTTAGCCGGAGTAATCAAACGTGAATCTTGGATTTGTCGGTTTGGGCGCGATGGGCCAGCTCATCATCCCACGCTTGATGGCGGCTGGTCATCAGGTCACCGGCTGGAACCGGTCGCGCGACAAGGCCGACGCACTCATCAAGGAAGGCATGCGCTGGGCCGACAGCCCACGCGCCGTGGCCGAGCAATCCGAGATCGTATTCTCGATCGTGACCGACGCCAAAGCAGTGCGCGCCTGCGCGCTCGGGCCGGACGGCATTGTGTCGGGACTGAAAAAGGGCGGCATCTATATCGACATGAGTACGATCGAGCCGGACGAAAGCCGCGGCGTCGCCGCGGAATTCGCCAAGGCTGGATCGGTCATGCTGGACGGCCCGCTCTCCGGTTCGCCGGTAACGGTGAAAGCCGGCAACGCCTCGGTGATGATCGGCGGCGACGAGGCGGCGTTCGAACGCGTCAAGCCGGTGCTGCTCGCTATCGGGCCGAAGGTGACGCGCATCGGGGTGAACGGGCTCGCCTGCCAGATGAAAATAGCGGTCAATCTGTTGTTGATGGTCGAGATCGTCTGTTTCGGCGAAGCGGTGGCGCTGGCCGAAAAAGGCGGTGTCACGCGCGAAGCGGCGGTCGATGCAATCCTGAAAAGTGTCGCCGCATCGCCGGTCATCGGCTATCGCGGGCCCTTCATTCTGGACGGACAAATGCCGAAGGTGGCGCTCGCCGACGTGACGCTGCAACAGAAGGACATGATGCTGGCGCTCAACCTTGGCCGCACCTTGGGCAGCCCTACCCCGCTCGCGGCGGCGGCCAATGAGATGATGAATGCCTGCCGCGGGCTCGGCATTGACCACAACGATTTTGTCGTGGCCCATCAGGTCTACCGGCGCTTGGGAGGACAAGAATGACATCGTCATTTGAAAAATTCGGCAATGCGCTCGGCAAGGCCGTGAAAAGCGCGGCCAATGTGATGAATGAGGGCAAAAAAGACCCGGTGATGTACCGCACCAACATCAAAGACGTGCCGAAGGTCGAGGGTCTCAAGCGCGACGACGGCTGGGTCGACATGCAGGTGCAATTCCTGATCGACAAGAAAAGCGCCGACGCCGACCATGTCGTCGGCTGGACCGTGCTGAAGCCGGGCGCGCGGCACGAAAACCATCGTCATCACAATTGCGACGAGTTCTTCATCGTGCTCAAGGGCCACGGCATGATCTACACCGACCACGGCGACACGCCGTCGGTCGAAGGCGACGTGGTCTATTCGCCGCGCGGCTGCTGGCACGGCTTCAACAACACCTCGAACGAAGACGTCGTGCTGGTCTGGGGCTGGATGGGCGCGGGCTCGATCGAGGACTCAGGCTACGAAGTGCATCCGGAGAGTCATAAATCATAAGTCGTCATGGCCGGGCTTGTCCCGGCCATCCACGCCTTACAATCAATATAAGAAAGACGTGGATGCCCGGCATAAGGCCGGGCATGACGGAGGAAAGAGCATGAACGCCTGGGATCATCCGCTCATCAAAAAGGGCATGCCGGTGCAACTCGCCGCGCGGCGGGCGCGCATCGCGGGCGGCGAAAGGCCGCTCGGCTGGAAGGTTGGGCTCGGCGCGCCGGCGACGATGGAAAAGCTTGGATTGAAGGCGCCGATCGTCGGCTTCCTCATGCAGCGCGCATTGCTGCTGTCGGGCTCGACGGTGTCGCTGAAGGATTACGTCAAGCCGGTGGCGGAACCTGAAATCTGCGTGCGTATGGCGCGCGACCTCAAGGCCGGCGCGTCGGCCGAGGATGTGCTGGCGGCGGTCAAGGAGATATTGCCGGCGATTGAACTGGCCGATCTCGATCCGGTGCCGACGCCCGGCAATCTCGACAAGGTACTGGAAGGTGACATCTATCAGCGCCAAGTCGTGCTGTGCGGCAATACGCGGTTTGGCGCCAGCCTTGATGGCCTGACCTCGCGCGTGATCCGGCGCGGCAAGGAATTCAACACCACTACCGACCCCGAGGCGCTGACCGGCAAGCTCACCGATATCGTCGCGCATGTCGCCAATACGCTTGCAGCCTTCGGCGCAAAGCTATCGGCCGGCGACGTCATCATCACCGGCTCAATTACGCCACCGTCGATGATCGAGGCAGATGAAACCGAATTCACCCACGCACTCGACCCGATCGGCGAGGTGAGCGTGAACTTCGCACGTGATTGACGACGGTGTCGGTGCGCGCCATCGTCTGTCATGAAAATCGCGACCTTCAATATCAACAACGTCAACCGGCGGCTGCCGAACTTGTTGCAATGGCTTAAATCGGCTCGTCCTGACGTCGTGTGCCTGCAAGAGTTGAAAGCGGCAGATTGGGAATTTCCCGCCGCGGCCATCGAAAAGACCGGCTACGCAGTCTGGCGCGGGCAGCGAACCTGGAACGGCGTCGCGATTTTATCGCGGGGTGGAGCGCCGATCGTCACGCAAACGTCGTTGCCGGGCGACCCGAAAGACACGCAAGACCGATATTTGGAAGCCGCAATCGATGGCTTGCTGGTCGGCTGCATCTATCTGCCGAACGGCAATCCGCGACCGGGGCCGAAATTCGACTACAAGCTGGCCTGGTTTAAGCGGCTTAGCGCGCACGCCAAAAAATTGCTTGCGCAGGATGTACCGGCGGTTCTCGAAAAAACCGGCAAAGGCTGCGCCTAAAACGCGCGCCTCGTGAAAGGCTTGCTGTAACCATGATCCCCTGGATTCACATCGACACGGCAAAGGTGCCGGGCGGCGGCGAATTGCGGCTGATGCAGCGCGGCGCCGAATTCTCTATCCGGTTCGACGGCAACGAATTAATGAGCAGCCGGTTGAGCGCCACCGAGCAGGCGCTCGCCACCATCGCTTGCGACCGCATCAAAGACCGCGAAGCGCCACGCATTCTGATCGGCGGCTATGGCATGGGCTTCACATTGCGCGCGGCGCTGCACGTGCTGGGGCCGCTCGCGCAGATCGAAGTCGCCGAACTGGTGCCGGCTGTGATTGCCTGGGCGCGCGGGCCGATGGCGGAGATGTCGGGCAACGCTCTCGGCGATCCGCGCCTGCACGTGCATGAAGGCGATGTCGGCGAATTGATTCGCAAGGCGCGCGCCGCTTATGACGCCATCCTGCTTGACGTCGATAACGGACCGGAAGGGATGACGCGCGCCGAGAACGACCGGCTCTACGATGTGAAAGGGTTGCGCGCCGCGCACGCGGCGCTGCGGCCGGGCGGCGTGCTCGCCGTGTGGTCGTCGAAGCCAAACCCGAAATTCACCGAGCGGCTGCGGCAATGCCGCTTTGCCGCCGAGGAGATTCCTTTGCGCGCAAAGGGTCCGCGCGGCGGCGCGCGTCATCTCATCTGGATGGCGATGCGCAACTAGAGCGTTTTCGAGCGAAGCGGGTACCGGTTCGCGTGAAGAAAACGCGATAAAATAAAGGCTCGAGCCTGCACGATCAATTCGGCTCGAAGGCGACGCCGACGCGGTGCGGCTCCGCCTTCCAGGCGACGCGGCAGTTGCGCAACTTGCTTTCGCCTTTGATCTCGAGTTTGAACCGGTTAGGAATGATCGCGGTATTGACGAAAGTCAGGCCGGCGCCGCCATCCGAAATGTCGGCCACCGTGCACATGATCGGCGGCGCTTCCGCGCTGATGTATACAACCGCCGCCTGATTATTCCCGGCCCGGCGGGGATGCTTGCGCTGATCAATAGACATGCGGCGCGACTCCCTGATCTTGCACCGCCGACTCTGCCTGAGATTTATTAAAAAGGTATACGGCAGAAACGCATATAACCGCCCAACGTTTGGATAAAATTATTTACAACCATACGCTGCGAATTCCGCGTGCGCTGCGCAATATATGCCCATCCGCATATGCGTATCAGCGCAGGACGAAAACCAGCTTGCCCTGAAGGTGGCGCGCTTCGCTGATGCGATGCGCTTCGGCCGCGTCCTCAAGTTTATAGCGGTGGATTGCCGGAGCATGCACCGCGCCGGTTTCGATTAGCGAAAGCATGCGTTCGAGATGCGCGCGGTCGCGCTTCACGTCCGGCCGCAACGTTTGCACGTCGGCGCGGGCAATGCCTTCCGGCGCCGGCGCTATCCAGACCAGACGGCCGCCCGGCTTCAACACCTTGTAAGACCCTTCGCGTACGGAAGCGCCACCGACGGTGTCGAGCTCCACGTCGCAGATTGCGCCGATCTGCGTGAAGTCCTCCTTATTGTAATCAATGACGCGGTCGGCGCCGAGTTTTTTCACATAGCCATGATTGCCGCCACTGGCGGTCGTGATGACGGTCGCGCCGATATGCTTAGCAAGCTCGATGGCGAAACCGGCGACTCCGCCGGCGCCGCCTTGAATGAGAATGGTCTCACCCTTTTTCAATTTGGCGGTGTCTTCGATCGCCGTGAGCGCGGTGAGACTGATAAGTCCGAGCGCGGCGGCCTCGATATGGCTGAGCGAGGCGGGTTTGTGGGCGACGAGTTTGGCGTTGATCGCGATTTTTTCCGCGTAAGTACCTTCGATGCCGACATCGGTCACGCCGAGGACTTCATCGCCGACTTTAAATTCGGTGACGCCCTGCCCGGCCGCGCTCACCACGCCGGAGAAGTCGCGGCCGAGGATGTGCGGAAACTTACTGAGCTGGTAGCGGCCTTTGCCGGTGCGCACTTTCGGATCGGCGCCGTTGACGGAAGCGGCGTGAATATCGACCACCACCTCGCCGGGGCCGGCAACCGGGGCCGGCGCTTCACCGAATGTCAGCATATCGGGGCCCCGTGGCCGGTGAGCAGCATGGCTTTCATGAAAGTTCCTCCATCGACGCGCGCGATATAGACACGCGGTGGCCTGCGCGGTCCACCCCCGTTTTCACTGGATTTCCTTGGGTCGCCCTGCCCTCGCCAAATCGCCGCAAAGTTCCTATCTGTTAAGCGGAATGCCGCCCACCTTTCGGAGTGACCTGATGGATCCCGCGATTTCCTCCCTCATCGACCGCGCCGGGCTCGACAAGAGCAAGGTGAAGGAACTCATCGGCCGCGGGCTGGAAGGCGCCGACGACGGCGAATTGTTTCTGGAATACAAGCAGACGGAGGCGCTCGCTTTCGACAACGGCCGCTTGAAGCAGGCGACCTACGACACCACGCAAGGCTTCGGCCTGCGCGCGGTGAAAGACGAGGCGGTCGGCTATGCGCATGCCTCCGACCTTTCGGAAGGCGCATTGTCGCGCGCGGCCGAAGCGGTGCGCGCGGTCAAGGGCGGCTATAGCGGCAAATATGCGGAGGCGCCCGGCCGCACCAACCGCAAGCTCTACGGCGACGAGAACCCGCTCGGCACGCCGGCCTTCGACGCCAAAGTGAAACTCTTGGAAACCATCGACGCCTACGCGCGCGCCAAGGACCCGCGCGTGCGGCAGGTCACCGCGAGCATCGCCGCGACCTGGCAGGTGGTGGAAATTCTGCGCGCCGACGGCGAGAGCTATCGCGACATTCGGCCTTTGGTTCGCTTGAATGTTTCGGTGGTGGCCGGCGACGGCGACCGGCAGGAGTCGGGAAGTTACGGCGTCGGCGGGCGCGAGGGTTATGAGCGTTTCATCGAGCCTTCCATGTGGCGCGGCGCGGTCGACGAAGCGGTGCGACAGGCGATGGTCAATCTCAGCGCGGTCGCTGCGCCGGCGGGCGAGATGGATGTTGTCCTGGGCGCCGGCTGGCCGGGAGTGATGCTGCATGAGGCTGTGGGTCACGGTCTCGAAGGCGATTTCAACCGTAAGAAGACTTCCGCCTTCGCCGGCCTGATGGGCCAGCAGGTCGCCGCCAAAGGCGTCACCGTGATCGACGACGGCACCATGAACGCGCGGCGCGGTTCGCTTTCGATCGACGACGAAGGCACGCCGACCAACCGCACGGTGCTGATCGAGGACGGCATTCTGGTCGGCTATATGCAGGACCGGCAGAACGCGCGGCTGATGAAGATGAAACCGACCGGAAACGGGCGGCGAGAAAGTCACGCGCATGTACCGATGCCGCGCATGACCAACACGGCGATGCTGGCGGGCGACAAGGAGCCGGCCGAGATCATCGCTTCGGTGAAAAACGGTCTTTACGCCGTCAATTTTGGCGGCGGTCAGGTCGACATCACTTCGGGCAAATATGTGTTCCAGTGCACCGAGGCGTACAAAATTGAAAACGGCAAGGTCACCGCGCCGGTGAAAGGCGCCATGCTGATCGGCAACGGGCCGACTGACCTCAATCGCATCTCGATGATTGGCAATGACTTCGCGCTCGATCCCGGCATCGGCACCTGCGGCAAGAACGGTCAGGGCGTGCCGGTCGGCGTCGGCCAGCCGACGCTGCGCATGGACCGGATCACGGTCGGAGGGACGGCCTGATGAACAGCGAGAGCACGATGACGAAACCGGTGCGCAAAAATAATTTTCTCAAATCGGCCGCCGAACTGGCGGCGATTGTATTGGTGGTCGCCGCCGCCAAGACCGCGATCGCCGAGCCGTTCTATGTGCCATCGGGCTCGATGGAGCCGACACTGCTGATCGGTGACGAATTGCTGGCGGCCAAATTCCCTTACGGCTACGGCACCGCCTCGCTACCTTCGTTCATCGCGGCCCACAGCAGCGCGCGCATTTTCGCATCGCTGCCCAAGCGCGGCGACGTGGTCGTGTTCCGCTGGCCGGGCGATGCGAGCCAGGTCTGGGTCAAGCGCGTCATCGGCCTGCCGGGCGACAGGATCGCGCTCGATCATGGCCGCGTCATCATCAACGGCGAACCGGTCGGCATTGCGCCAGACGGCACGGGCTTTGCGGAAAACGAAGACGGCTCGCAGGCGAAAGCCGCGCGTTATATCGAGACGCTGCCGGGCGGCCGCAGCCATGTCATCTTCAAGCTTTCGTCGATCGACCCGCTCGACAATATTCCGGAGACGGTGGTGCCGCCCGGCCATGTCTTCGTCATGGGCGACAACCGCGACAACTCCGCCGATTCGCGCGTGCCGCTGCGCGCCGGCGGCGTCGGCATGCTGCCGGTCGACAATCTGGTCGGCCGCGTCGATGCCATCGTCGGCTCCTGGGATCTGGGTATGAAGAACCAGCCGCTCTGGACCTGGCCGCAGGGCTTGCGGCTGGCGCGGTTTTTCAGCGCGGTGAATTAGCGCGGCGACTAGAGCGTTTTCGAGCGAAGTGGGCACCGGTTCGCGTGAAGAAAACGCGACAAAATAAGGAGCTAGAGCCCCGGCTTTGATTCAATCAAAGCCGGAAAGGCTCTAGCGCAATTTGCGTTGCGAACCAACTGAGCGGCCCCCGATCGATTTTCCAACCTCGCGCGCGCATTCGGCAAAGCGTTCGACGGTGGGACTTAAGGTCCTGTTTTTCAATGTGACGATGGCGACCGGCATCGGCTCAATCGGCACATTGACCGGCACCACGGCCAGCCCCTCTTGAATAACCCAAAAGCGCGGTCGCACGGTGAGCAACGATCCGTTCTTCAGGAAATAAGCATTCAGGTGGGCGTTGAAGGTCGCCATTCCAGCCTCCGGCATGCGGTCGCCTACGATGCCCGACATTCCGACGATGGCGGAAGCAGGCTTTCCCGGCATTGAAGGCGAGATGTGGACCGGCATGCTGGCGCCGGCCGGCACGCCGACCGAAATCGTCGATGTCCTTCATCGCGAAATCGCCAAGTTCATCGCGCTGCCGGACGTGAGCGCAAAACTGAGCTCGCTGGGCTATGTCGGCGTCGGCAGCACGCCGCAAGAGTTCGCAACGCAAATCGCCGGTGAACTGACGAAATGGAGCCGGGTCGTCCGCGAGGCCGGTATCAAGGCGTTGTAAGCGCTACCGCACCACGCCGAAAATACAGCACGGCTTGTGGCGCGGGCGGGTGATCTTGCTCTTGAGGTAGCAGCGCGCGAAGGCGGAATGCCGGAATCCAGGTCTTGGCCAAGTGCTGGGTCACCGCTTTTTGGGTGAGACACGCTTGCCGCTTTTGCGCGGGGACAACGACTGAGGATACCGAACTAATCAGGCCGCCTTGCCGAAGCGGTCGTCGAGGGCATAGCCGACGCCGCGCACGGTGCGGATCGGATCGCTCTCGTGGCCGCGGTTGATCGCCTTGCGCAGGCGCCCGACATGCACATCGACGGTGCGCTCGTCGATATAGATGTCGGAGCCCCAGACCCCGTCGAGCAACTGCTCGCGTGAGAACACGCGGCCCGGCCGCTCCATTAAAAATTCGAGCAGGCGGTATTCGGTCGGCCCCAGCTCGACGGCTCGGCCGTTGCGCGTGACGCGTTTTTTCTCGCGGTCGAGTTCGATGTCACCGATATTAAGAATGGTGGCGACGCGTTCCGGATTGGCGCGGCGCAGCAGCGCGCGCACGCGCGCCAGCAATTCCGGCACCGAGAACGGCTTGACGATGTAATCGTCGGCGCCTGTGGCGAGCCCCCGCACCTTCTCGCTTTCTTCGCCGCGCGCGGTCAGCATGATGATCGGTAGCTGCTGCGTCTCGGGACGCGCGCGCAGGCGACGGCACAGCTCGATACCTGACAGGCCCGGCAACATCCAGTCGAGCACCACCAGATCGGGCGTCTTTTCTTTCAGCTTGGTGTCGGCGTCGTCGCCGCGCGCGGCGGTATCTACCTCGTAGCCTTCCTTCTCGAGGTTATAGACGAGCAGCATGGTGAGCGGCTCCTCGTCCTCCACGATCAGAATGCGCGCGCTCATCTAAATGATGCTTTCTTATTTCCCGGCCGCACTAAGCGCCGGGATCGTGGTCGTGTCGCCCTTGGGGCGGCGTTCGGTGATCGGATTGCCGTCGATGATATAGTGCACGGTTTCGGCGATATTGGTCGCGTGATCGCCCATGCGCTCGATATTCTTGGCGCAGAACATCAGATGGATGCAAAAGGTGATGTTGCGCGGGTCTTCCATCATATAGGTGAGCAACTCGCGGAACACAGAGGTGCAGACCGCGTCGATTTCCTCGTCGCCGCGCCACACCGCCATCGCCTTGGCATCGTCGCGGCGCGCGTAAGCGTCCAGCACCGCTTTCAACTGCTCGAGCACCAGATCGGTCATGTGCTCGACACCGCGAATCAGCTTGGGCGGCGGAAATTCGGCGTTGAGCGCGATCACGCGCTTGGCGATGTTCTTGGCCAGATCGCCGATGCGCTCGAGATCGTTGGCCAGCCGCAGCGCGCCGACGATATCGCGCAGATCGATTGCCATCGGCTGGCGGCGGGCGATGGTGAGTACCGACTTTTCCTCGATCTCCTGCTGCAGGACGTCGATGGCATTGTCGGAAGCCGTGACGCGCTGCGCCAGCGTGGTGTCACGCTTGGCCAGTGCGCTGACGGAATCGGCGACCTGTTTCTCGGCCAGCCCGCCCATCTCGGCGACCATGCGGGAAAGATCCTGCAAGTCGGCATCGAACGCCTTGGTCGTATGTTGTTCGTTCATAGTGGCGAATCCTTACGTCTTATTCGCGCGAATAAGGTCAGCCGAAGCGGCCGGTGATGTAGTCCTGCGTGCGGCGGTCGCTCGGGGTCGTGAACATGCGGGTGGTCTCGCCATATTCGACCAGTTCGCCGAGATACATGAAGGCGGTGAAGTCGGAGACGCGCGCGGCCTGCTGCATGTTATGGGTGACGATGGCGATAGTGTAATCTTCCTTCAGCTCGTCGATCAACTCCTCGATCTTGGCGGTCGAGATCGGATCGAGCGCCGAACAGGGCTCGTCGAACAGAATGACTTCCGGGCGCACCGCCACCGTGCGCGCGATGCACAGGCGCTGCTGCTGGCCGCCCGAGAGCGAAAGGCCGTTGGCCCCTAACTTGTCCTTGACCTCGTCCCAGAGCGCGGCGCGCGACAGCGCGTGGCGGACGCGGTCGTCGAGTTCGGACTTCGGCAGCTTCTCGTATAAACGAATGCCGAAGGCGATGTTCTCGTAGATCGTCATCGGAAACGGTGTCGGCTTCTGAAACACCATGCCGACCTTGGCGCGCAGCAGATTAAGGTCCTGGCCCGGCGCGAGAATGTCGTCATTGTCGAGCCGCACAGTTCCGGTGGCGCGCTGGTTCGGATAAAGGTCGTACATGCGGTTCAGGATGCGCAAAAACGTCGACTTGCCGCAGCCGGACGGACCGATGAAGGCGGTGACCTTGCCGTGATAGAGCGACACGTTGATGTTTTTCAGCGCGCGATGATCGCCGTAGTAAAAGTCGAGGTTCTTGACCGTGACTTTTTCGACGAGATCGTCGTTGTTGCCGGGCTGTTGCGTAACGGTCGGCACCGTGAATGTGGCCATGCTCATGATTTCTTACTCTGTCCACCGAGAAAGCGCGCGGTGATGCTGAGCGCAAGCACCGCGAGTGTGATGATCAAGGCGCCGGTCCAGGCCAGATCCTGCCAGTCCTTGTAGGGGCTGAGCGCAAACTGGAAGATGACGACCGGCAGGCTGGAAACAGGAGCGTTCATATCAGTGCTCCAGAACTGGTTGTTGAGCGCCGTGAACAACAAGGGCGCGGTCTCGCCGGAGATGCGCGCGACCGCTAGCAATACGCCGGTGATCATGCCGGCGCGCGCGGCCCGGTAGGCGACTTTCTGAATCATCAGCGAGCGAGGCAGGCCGATTGACGCGGCGGCTTCGCGCAGTGTGTCCGGCACCAGCGTCAGCATGTCCTCGGTGGTGCGCACCACCACCGGCACCACGATGACGGCGAGCGCCACCGAACCGGCCCAGCCGGAAAAATGACCCATGGTAGCGACCAAGATCTCGTAGACGAACAGGCCGATAACGATCGACGGCGCGCTCAAGAGAATGTCGTTGATGAAGCGCACTACCGTGGAGAGTTTGTCGTAGCGGCCGTATTCGGCGAGATAGGTGCCGGCCAGGATGCCGAGCGGCGTGCCGATGAGCACGGCGATGAAAGTCATCACCAGCGAGCCCATGATCGGGTTCAAGAGGCCGCCGGCAGAACCGGGCGGCGGCGTCATTTGCGTGAACACCGCCAGCGACAGACCCGAGAACCCTTCGTAGAACAACACGCCGAGAATGAGCGCCAGCCAGGTCAGGCCGAAGCCGGTGGCGGCGTAAGACAGCGCCATGGTGATGACGTTCTTGCGGCGGCGCTTGGCGTAGAGCGGCGAAGATGCGCCTGAAATCATGACGGCCATGATCAACTCCCCAAGCGAGCGTTAAGCCGCATCAGCATCAACCGCGCGAAGGCGAGCACGATGAAGGTGATGACGAACAGGATGAGGCCGAGCGCGATCAGCGAGGAGGTGTAGATGTCGCCGACCGCTTCGGTGAATTCGTTGGCGATGGTCGCCGAGATGGTCGTGCCGGGCGCCAGGATCGAACCGGAGATGCGGTGCGCATTGCCGATGACGAACGTCACCGCCATGGTTTCACCGAGTGCGCGACCCAAAGCCAGCATGACGCCGCCGATGACGCCAACGCGGGTAAACGGCAGCACGACGTAGCGGGCGACTTCCCATGTGGTGCAGCCCAGCCCGTAGGCGGATTCCTTCAGCATCGGCGGCACCGCCTCGAACACATCGCGCGAGATCGAGGTGATGAAAGGCAGCACCATGATGGCCAGGATCAGCCCGGCGGTCAGAATGCCGATGCCGTAAGGCGGGCCTTCGAACAAGGTCGACAACACCGGCACGTGGCCGAACGCCGAAATCAAAAACGGCTGCACGTGCTGCTGCAAAAACGGCGCGAACACGAACAGGCCCCAGATGCCGTAGATGATCGAGGGGATGCCGGCGAGCAACTCGATGGCGATGCCAATGGGCCGGCGCAGCCACATCAGGCACAATTCGGTAAGGAACAACGCGATGAACAAACCGACCGGCACGGCGATCAGCATGGCGATGATCGAGGTGACGACGGTGCCGTAGATCGGCGCAATGGCGCCGAATTGTTCGGTCACCGGGTTCCAGCTTTCCTCAATCAGGAAGTTAAAGCCGAATTTAGAGAGCGCCGGCCAGGAGCCGTGCACCAGCGAAATGATGATGCCGCTCAGGATGATGAGGACGGTGATGGCGGCTACGCGGGTCAGCCAGCGAAACGACGAATCCGAGAAGCGCAGGCGTTGCAGGACCTTGGCGCGATCGACCTTTTCGGCCGCCGTAATTGCGCCGCCACCTTGATACGCCACATCGACCACGGGTCGCCTCCGGGGAGAATTCATAAGGGCTCACCTTGGCCTCGACGGCTGTCTGGAGAGCTACTCAAGCGGCCTTCCGGCCATTACACAAGCCACCAAAATCGCGCGGTGGACGGGCGGTGGACAAAGAAAGGGCGCCAAAATTTTCCTAAACCTTGGCGCCCTTTCGCGTCGTCGAGAAGATTACATCGACGCCTTGACGTCGCTCTTCCATTTGGTCTCGATCAGCTTCACGACGCTGTCAGGCATCGGGACGTAGTCGAGGCTTTCGGCCATCTTGTCGCCGTTCTTGTACGCCCAGCCGAAGAACTTGAGCGCCTCGCCGGCGGCAGCCGCGTCTTTCGGCTCCTTGGGGATGAGGATGAAGGTCGCGCCGGCGATCGGCCAGGACTTCGCGCCGGGTTCGTCGGTCAGGATCTGGTAGAAGCCGGGCGCAGTTGCCCAATCGGCACCAGCAGCAGCGGCCATGATCGATTCCGAATCCGCCGTAACCGTCTTGCCATCCTTGTTGATCATCTTGGTGGTGGTCAACTTGTTCTGCTTGGCATAGGCGGTTTCGACGTAGCCGATCGCACCCTTGGTGTTGGCGACGTTGTTGGCGACGCCTTCGTTACCCTTGGCGCCGATACCGGCCGGCCATTGCACCGCGGTGCTGCTGCCAACCTTTGACTTCCAGTCGCCGCTCACCTTCGAGAGATAGTTGGTGAAGATGAAGGTGGTGCCGGATCCGTCCGAACGATGCACGAGCGCGATCGCCTGGTCCGGCAATTTTGCGCTCGGGTTGAGCTTGGCGAGCGCCGGGTCGTTCCACTTCTTGATGTCGCCGAGGAAAATCTTGGCCAGCGTCGGGCCGTCGATGGTCAGGTCGCCGCTCTTGATGCCGTCGAGATTGACGACCGGCACGATGCCGCCCATCACGGTCGGGAACTGGATGACGCCGATCTTGTCGAGTTCGGCAGGCTGCAACGGCATGTCGGAGGCGCCGAAGGTCACGGTGCGCGCAGTGATCTGCTTGATGCCGCCGCCGGAACCGATCGACTGATAGTTCAGTCCGTTACCGGTTTCCTTTTTATAGGCGTCGGCCCATTTGGCGTAAATCGGATAGGGGAAAGTCGCGCCAGCGCCCGAAATGTCGGCGGCGTTGGCCGGAACGAAAGCGGCGGCGGCAACCATGCCGGCGGCAACCAATGCGGTCCAGTGTTTCAAGGGAGATCTCCATGTTTGCGGTCCAGGCGTCCACAGGCCACGCCCGTGAAACTCCGCCCAAATGCCCGTCGAAGGGGCGACCGCTGTTGCTTTAAAACGCACTCCAAGACTGAACTTCGGACGGGAGTTTTTTGCGTTGGCTCGAGACGTTCCGAAGTCGAGGTCAGGCTTAGGCGGTGCATGTCACCGTTCTATAAAGGTTATGTGACAGCGGGATGACAGGATAAACGTTTGATATTATTGTAAATTACTCGGATTGCCCGGAAATGCTGGTGGGTAATGGCAGATGCATGATGAACGTCGCGCCCTGCCCCGGCGTGCTCTCGATGGTCACTCTTCCGGCGTGCCGGTTGAGCGCATGTTTAACGAGCGCCAGGCCGAGGCCAGTGCCGCCTTGCGCGCGGCTGTCGGCGACATCGACGCGGTAAAATCGTTCGGTCAGGCGCGGCAGATGTTCCGGCGCGATGCCCGGTCCGTAGTCGCGTACCGCTATGCGCGCCTCCGGCTGGCCGGCGCGGGTCTGCGCGCGGCTTAGCGTAATGTCGACGCGCTTGCCCGCGGCGCCGTATTTGAGCGCGTTCTCGACCAGGTTCTCGAGCGCGCGGATCATCTCGTCACGATCGCCTCGCACGGTGAGCGGTTCGGCCGGTACACTCATTTTGATCTCGACCTGGCGGTCGCGCGCGAGTGTCTGCAGACCGTCGGCGACCTGGCGCACGATCGGCGCCAGATCGAGCGGCGTTGACGGCTGTAAATGTGCGTTGAGTTCGATGCGCGACAGCGACAGCAGATCGTCAATCAGACGCGCCATGCGTGCGGCCTGCTGCTGCATGATGGCGAGAAATTTCTCACGCGCCGCTGTGTCGTTCCTGGCCGGGCCTTGCAGCGTTTCGATGAAGCCGAGCAACGCGGCCAGCGGCGTGCGCAATTCGTGGCTGGCGTTGGCGATGAAATCGGCGCGCATTTCCTCGACCCGGCGCAAGGGTGTGAGGTCGTTGAAAGTCATTATCAGAATGTCGGCCGCACCTTCGCCGCGGCCATTCAGCCGTACCGGCGTGACGAAGGCCTCGAACCAGCGGTCATGCGGCACGCGCTGGAAAAACTCGACGCGCTGCGGCTCGCGCCGTTTGCCGGCGCGGCGAATGGCGTCGACCAGTTCCGGCATACGCAAGGTGATGAGCGCGGGCTCGCCGGCGCGCAAAGCCGGCACGACCGTAGCAGCGGCGGAATTGAACGCTATCACACGCGCGTCGCGGTCGAGTACGATGGTCGGGTTCGGCAAGCCGCCGATCAATTGACCGATCAAGGCGGCTTGCGGATGTTCGCCGGTTCGGCTCACCGAGACAAAGGTGTTGCGCGAATAGCTTTCGCCGCCGCGATCGCCGACCAGCGCACGCCAGGCGCCGCGCAGACGGCCCGGCTCCGCGCCGGAGCGGCCGTCGTCGGGGCGGTCGTCATCATTGCTCATGATCGGCGGCGGCTCGTTCTGTCTCGGACACGGGAACGGTGTGAATCGGGCCGGAAGCCTTTTTGACTGCGCTCAATTCAAGTTTCTGGCGCGCGCCTTTCGCGTTCAACCAGATTTCGCGCGCACCCAATACGACGAGCGCGATGGCGAACGGCGTCAGATAATAAAGTACGCGAAACAACAGGAGGCCGGCGAGCAGGTCTTCCTTGTCGAATTGCCATAGCGCGACCAGCATGGCGGCGTCGAATACGCCGAGCCCGCCGGGCGCATGGCTGGCAAAGCCGAGCAAGGTCGCCGACACGAAAATAACCGCTATCGTGATGAAGCCGATATTGGGTTCGTTTGGCAGCAACATATACATGGCGAGCGCGCAGAAACCGAGATCGATAATGCCGATGCAAATTTGCAAAAGCGTCGACGGCCCGCTCGGCAGCCGCACGGTCCAGCCGCCGCGCCCGATCTCGCGCGGCGCACTCCAGACCCAGGCAATATAAGACGCAAGGATGACCAGCAGCCCGATGCCAATGAGGCGGTTGGGTACGATGCCCAGTTGGTCGATGGCGCCGGCCGCGGCCGGATGCAGCGTAACGCCAAGGCCCAGCACAGTGACATTGCCGAGCCAGAAGGTGAGGCCAGCGACGAAACAAATTTTGGCGACCTCGATGGCGTTGAGACCGTACAGGGAATAGATGCGGTAGCGCACCGCGCCCCCGGTAAAGACGGTGGCGCCGATATTGTGGCCGACCGAATAACTGGTGAATCCGGACAGCGCGGCGATGCGATAGGGAATTTCGCCGCGTCCGATCGTGCGCAGGGCGAACCAGTCGTAGAAGGTCAGCGTGAAATAGCCACCGGCGACAAATAGCGCGGCGGCGACGATGTTGTGCTCGTGCGTCGCCTTTACCGCGACGACGACTTCATCGAAGTCGATGTTATGCAGCGTATGGACCAGCACATAGACCGCAATGCCGATGATCGTGATGCTCAGCAGCACACCCAGGCGATTCCAGCCGATATAGGTCTGGAATAATCGCGCCAGCCCGCGGAGCAAATTGAACATCGTTCCTCCGGCCTGACGGCAGGCCCCGGATGTGAGGCCGTGCCGCCGGCGCGCCGTGGCGGCGCGATTTTTTATTTCCCTAGCAGAACTCTTTCGTCCGCGCGAGTGACTGCCGCCGGGCTTAAAGACCTGCTAGATTGCCTGAAAATTTGCCCCCGGGAGCCAAGGTCCATGACCGAGACTGCGCCGCCTGTCCGCCTGCCCCGCCGCACCGTGCTCAAAAGCGCCGGCGCCGGCGTCGGCATCGGGCTTTTATCCGCGCTTGGGAGCACTGCGATGGCGGCCGAAAGTGAAATCTGGAGCGCGGAATATTGGGCCGTAAAGCCCGGCAAGAATGGCGCTGTGAAACTCAATCTGTGGCGCAAGCGCGCCGGTGTACCGCGCACGGGTGAGCCGGCACGGCCGGTCGTTTTTCTGGTGCATGGATCGTCCAACTCGGCGCGCTCGTCTTACGATCTCACGGTGCCCGGCAAGGGGGAATATTCGTTGATGAACGTGCTGGCGCGCGACGGCTATGACGTCTGGACCATGGATCATGACGGCTACGGCTATTCCGGCTCGTCCGGCAATAATTCCGACATCGCCAGCGGGGTCGAGGACTTGCAAGCGGCGATGCCGGTGGTCACCAAGGAAACCGGGCATTCGAAAGTGCATTTTTACGGCACTTCGTCAGGCGGCATTCGCGCCGCGGCTTTTGCGCAAGCGCAGCCGGACAGCGTCGACCGGCTGATGCTGTCGGCCTTCACCTATAAAGGCAACGGCGCGGCCGAGATCGAACGGCGGCGCAAGCGCATCGACGCACTGCGCGCCAATCCGCGCCGCAAGCGCGACGCCGCCATGATCCGCTCGATCTTCACGCGCGACGGCCACGCCAATGAATACGATCCGGCGGTGGCTGAAGCGATCATCGCCGAGGAATTAAAATTCGGCGATGAGATTCCCTCCGGCACCTATCTCGACATGGCGGCGAATTTGCCGATCGTCGATCCGAAGAAAATTACCTCGCCGGTGCTGATGCTGCGCGGCGAGTTCGACGGTAATTCGACCAATGCCGACCTGCTCGATTTCTTCGCACAATTGCCGAACGGCGACCGCCAGTTCGTCATTTTGCCGCAGACCGCGCATTCGACCGGCTACAGCAAGAACCGCCATTTGCTGTATTATGCGCTGCGCACATTTTTGGCCGAGCCGAAGCCAAGCGCGGCATAATAAAAGTCAAAATCTCTGCCAATTCCCAAGAATGACCACGCGGAACTTTTAGCCTTCCGCGACGTTAGCGTTCAGAATTTGCAAATGCGGTAGAAAACGGAGAGTTTGCGATGAAAAAATTCTTGGCAATTACCTTGGTAACGGCCGGAATTGCGTTGGCTCCGGCCATGGCAAATGCCGGTGAACGTATTGGCGATGCGGCCGGCGGCGCCGTCGCTGGGGCTATGGTAGGCGGTCCTGTCGGCCTGGTCGCGGGTGGCGTGATTGGCTACACGGCGGGCCCCCACATCTCGCGCGGCCTCGGCTTCCATCGGCATCACCGCCATCGGCACTATACATACCGTCACGGCCACCGGGTCTATTACTAGGCCGGGGCGCGCTTATCGGCGAATTGCTGGGCCGGAGCTTTCAGCTCCGGCCTTGCGCATTTCTAAGACGCTGAAACCTAAGACGCCGAAACCTAAGACGCCTTGAAAAACGCGCGTAACGCGGCGGTCGTCTCGACGGGCGCTTCGTCCATCAAGTAATGGCCGGACGGCATTGCCTGCGCATCGACGATGTTCTTCGCATAACTCTGCCAGATTTCGCCCGGGCTGGGATCGGAATTACGGCCGACACCGCCGGTGGCGCCCCACAGGATCAGCGCCGGGCATTCGATTCTGCGGCCGGCATCGAAATCCTTCGTATCCATGTCGAAGTCGATGCCGGCGCAGGCGCGGTAATCCTCGCAGATGGCGTGGATGGTTGCCGGATTGCGGAAGCAGCGCTTGTATTCGGCGAGCGCCTCCGGATGAAAGAACGACAGGCCCTGTTTGGTCTTGGCCAGTTTTTTTTCAATGAACCAGTCCGGATCGGCGCCCATCATTTTTTCCGGCATCGGCTCCGGCTGGATGTTGAAAAACCAGTGCCAGGAAAACGTCGCCCAGCGCTTGTTCATGTAGCTGAACAAATGATGTTGCGGGATGATATCGAGGATGGCCGCGCGCGTAACCTTTTCCGGGTGGTCAAGGCACATGCGGTGCAAAACGCGCGCGCCGCGGTCATGACCGGCGGCCATGAATTTGTCGTAGCCGAGCGCCGCCATCACCTCGACCTGGTCCTGCGCCATGGCGCGGAAGGAATAATTGACATGGTTTTCGCCGCCCGGCGGCTTTTCCGAATCGCCGTAGCCGCGCAGATCGGTTGCGACCACGGTGAATTCCTTCGCCAGCACCGGCGCGACGTGAACCCACGACAGATGCGTGAAGGGATTGCCGTGCATCAGCAACAGCGGCGGGCCGCTGCCGCCGATGACCGTGATAATGCGCGCGCCCGAAGTTTTGATTTCGGATCGCCTGAAGCCTTCGAGCATAAGGATTGCTTTCAAAGAATGGCGCGCCCGGAGAGATTCGAACTCCCGACCCTCGGATTCGAAGTCCGATGCTCTATCCAGCTGAGCTACGGGCGCGTGGAGGCTTTGTAGCGCGTTCCGGCGGTTTTGCCAGCATGGCGGCGATTATTTTAAGGTGTCGTTGTAGCGCTCAATAACAGTGCGCAGCACTTCGTCGCCCGGTTTTTTCCACCAGTCCAGGGTAGAAAAGATTTCGACCTCGGTAAAACCCCGGTAGCCGGCCTTTTCGATCCACCCGCGAATGCGCGGGAAATCGATGACGCCGTCGCCCATCATGCCGCGGTCGAGCAAAAGATCGCGCGTGGGGATCAGCCAGTCGCAGATGTGATAGGCGAAGATGCGCTTTTCCCGGCCGGCGCGCGCGATCTGCGCTTCCAGTTCCCGGTCCCACCAGACGTGATAGGTGTCGATGGCGACGCCGACGTCGGGCCCAGTTGGCCGGCGAGATCGAGCGCCTGCGCCAGCGTATTCACGCAGGCGCGGTCGCCGGCATACATCGGATGCAAAGGCTCGATCGCGAGCGGCATTTTGTTCGCGCGGGCGTGCGGCAAGACGGCGGCAAGACCGTCTGCCACCATTTGGCGCACTTGCGCCAGATTGCGCGAACCTTTCGGAAGACCGCCGACCACCAGCACCAGACATTCGGCGCCGAGGGCGGCGGCCTCCTCGATGGCGGCTTTATTGTCATCAATGGCCGCTTGCCGTCCGGCGGCATCGAGTGCCGGAAACATGCCGCCGCGGCAATAACCGGACACGCGCATGTTGTTGTCTTTGATGATACGCACGGATTCAGCGAGGCCGAGCTTGGCGACCTGATCGCGTAACGCCGCCCTGCTGGCGGATGGCGTGGATGGAACGCACCAGATGCTGGTTGAGCCCCATGCGTCCGGTGACGCCGTACATGACGATGCCGAGCCTGCGAGCTGCCACGCATTCCTCCGAACTTGTTTTTGTCCGCCGCAAACCTAGAGCCTTTCCGGCTTTGATGGAATCAAAGCCGGGACTCTAGCTTTTATTTTATCGCGTTTTCTTCACGCGAACCGGTACCACTTCGCTCGAAAACGCTCTAGCGCAGCGGGCGCGCGAGGCATAGCGGTTATGGCCAGGTGAAATGCCAGCTCCAGGTCATGGCCGAAATGACCGAGGCGGGCAGCGGCAGCGCGTTCATCATGCCGTCGATGCTGACCGAGAGCGCGAGCGCGCCGGCGAGCGAAATCAGCGTGCCTGCGATCAGGCGTCCGCCGAAGACTTCGTGGTGCGGATTGAGCCAGGCGCCGAAATAAATGCGGAACACCATCGACAGGCGCTGGATCGGCGTCACCACCGAGACCGGAGCAACGGCAAGCGCCATGTAGCGCGTCATCTGCGAAAGGCCGACGGCGATGCCGGACATGACGAACCATTTGGTCGATTCGCGGTCGATGGCGCGGAAGCTTCTGCGTTCCCCCGGCAAGATGAAGGCAAGCACAATGAACAAGGTCGCCGCCACGTAAGAGAAGAACCCGCCGGCTATGCCGATGGCGAGTCCCTTGGTTTGGAACGCCATGCCGATCAGGATCGGGCTCACGCCGAAGCCGAGCGCGGACAACAGCGCGTACAGATAGCCCTCGCGGTATTGCGGCGCGAAGGGCGTGACGCCTTCCGGCAGCGCGGCGGGCTTTGCCTCACCATCGGCGCGCAGCGTGAAGGCCGGCCCTGCGACAACCAGGACGATGCCGAGCATGCGCAAGGGCGTAAGCGCCTCGTCGAGCCAGGTAATAGCCAGCACCAGCGTGATGACCAGGCTATACTGCTGCACCGGCGCAACCAGATTGGCGCCGATCGCCTTGGTCGCGCGGTAATTGCAATAACGCGCCAGCGCGAAATGGACGATGCCGGCGAGCGCGAGCAGAACGAGCGTGCGCGCGTTGAAGGTTGCGAGCGCGGCCATGCCGCCGCTCACCGCCATCGCTACCAGAAAGAACGGCAGCGCTACGGGCAAGCTGATCGCGACCGCCTGCAACACCGTGCCGGTGAGCACGCCGCGCCGCACGCTGGCATTGGCATAGGCGAAGGTGACTGCGGAAAGCAGCGATAAGAGGCCGCCGATCATGCGAAGGAACCCGGGCAGAAGCAGCGATGGCAGGAAGCCGCTCGACGCAGCGCGCCTTCCCTTTGTCAGTTTTTGCGGGCCTTGGAAATAGCTTTGTCGCGCGCGTTGGATTGTTACTCCGGCTGATACTGCTTGCCTATACTCGGCTTGCTGCGCCCGAGGCCGGGCAATTCCCAGATGCCGGCGCCGGCCGGGTTGATGTCGGCGGCGATATCGACGTCGATCAGATAGGGCTTGTTGGCGGCGATGCCCTTGCGGATCGCATCGCCGATGTCGGCGGCGCGGTCGATGCGCACGCCTTCGACGCCGCAGGAACGCGCCATGGCGGCGAAGTCCGGGCTGTAGCGCTCGCCGGTTTCCGGATAATGGAAATCGGTCGCCAGTTCGCGGCCGTCGAGATAGCCGCGCTGCAAGCCACGGATCGAGGCATAGGCGTAGTTGTTCCAGATCACCCAGACGACCGGAAGATTATATTCGACCGCGGTGCCGAGCACATTGGCGTGCATGAAGAAGGCACCATCGCCGCAGACCGAAACGCAAGGCCGGTCGGGCGCGGCATACTTCGCGCCCAACACGCCGGCGGCGCCGAAGCCCATGGCGCCGAAGCCCATGCAGCCGATGATCGAATCCGGGCGGCGCGGCTTGCAATAGCCGAGCAGCCAGTTGTGATGCACGCCGATGTCGCTGACCATGATGCCGTCTTCCGGCAGCGCCTTGTTGATTTCATGCGCCGCGCGCTGCGGATTGACCGGCTGCGTGTCCTCGGTGAAGCCGGGCGCAACCAGCGCATCCCATTCCTTGCGGTAGCCGTCGATCTGGGCGAGCCACTTCTTGCGCGCAACGAGATTTTTATCGACGTCCTTACGGCGGTCGAGTTCGGCTAGAAGCTGGCGCAGGAACGTGCGGATGTCCGCCATAAGCCCGAGCGCGACCGGATAATTGCGGCCGATCTCGTCCGGATCGATATCGACATGAATGAGCTTGGTCGGCGGAATGGTGAAGGAGTAACCGGGGATCCACGAACTCGAGGTGCGATCGTCGAAGCGCGCGCCGAGCGACATCAGCACGTCGGCCTGGCGCGTGGCGTGGTTGGCCTGATAATGGCCGCCGCGCGCGACCATGCCGAGCGCAAGTGGGTGATGGGTATCTAGCGCGCCCAGCCCGCTCATCGACGCCGCCACCGGAATTTGCAGACGCTCGGCGAACTGGCGCAGCTCCGCCGCCGCGCCGCCGTGGCGGATGGCCTGCCCGACGAAGATGACCGGACGTTCGGCGGCGAGCAGCATGTCGACGGCTTTGATGATGCCGTCGGGATCGGCGCCGCAGCGGCTGGAAATATTCGCGCACCATTCCTGCGGATGCGGCGCTTCCTCGGCGGCCGCTTCGAGAAACACATCGAACGGCACGTCGAGCACGACCGGGCCGGGGCGGCCGGTGACCATCGTCTTCCAGGCCTGCCGCACGGCGAGCGGCACCATCTCACCGCGCGTCGGCTGGTACACGCGCTTGCAGATGCTGCGCACGGTCGAGGGGAAGTCGGCCTGTTGCTGGCGGTACATTTCCTGGAAAGCGCCGCGGTTGAACTGGCTGGTCGGCACGTTGCCGGTCACCGCCAGAAACGGCACCGAGTCGAGGTAGGCGGTGGCGAGCGAGATCGGCAGATTGGCCGAGCCCGGCCCGCAGGAGGTGAAGGTCGCGGTCGGTCTGCCGGAGACGCGGTAATAGACGTCCGCCATGAAGCCGGCGACGCTCTCGTGGTGCACCGAAATCGTCTTGATGTCGCTTGAACGCTCGTAGAGCGCGTCGATGAACTGGATGTTGCCGTGGCCGCACAGGCCGAACACTTGGGGCACTTTCTCCTGGATCAGATAGTCGACAATGACCTGCGCGCCGTTGAGTTTGTTTGTCGACATGAGACCGGCCTTTCGTTGCGCGGGCAGGCTATTTCTCACCATGCGGCAGGTCAATTGATAATGTGGTAGCCTGAGAGGCGCAGCAATCAGGGAGAAAACGCCATGGCGACAGAGAGAAAGTGGTTCATCCGCAACATCGCCGAGGTGCCGTGGCGGTAATTTCCCGATCATTTCGGCGGCGCGCTGTCGAAGCCCCTGGTGATGCCGGAAACGGCGGGCTCGCACCACATCGACTACCGCATCTCGATGTACCAACCGATGGCTTACGTGAAAGTGCACCGGCACAAAGTGCAGGAGCAGGTCTATCACGTCATCGAGGGCGAGGGACTGATGCAGATCGACGGCAAGGACCACGTCGTGCGCAAGCACGATTACATTTTTCTGCCGCCGGGCGTCGACCACTCGATTTCCAATACCGGTCTGATCGATCTGGTGTTTCTGGTCGTCACCTCTCCGGTCACGGACGAGCCGGTGAAATAAGGTAGCAGGCCGGACTCTTTTATTTTGGCGCGTTTTCTTCACGCGAACCGGTACCCACTTCGCTCGAAAACGCTTTAGCCGTCTTTTTAACGAAATTGCGGATGAAATATGAATTTTTGTTGCAATGCGAAAAATTTCATGTTGCAATGCACGCGAGACGAAGAGTCGGAGGGACATCGATTGCCCACTGCGAGACGTCTAAGGCGGCAAGCAGCCACCTGCGCTGAATTGGCGGCCGTCACCCACGACGACGAAGGCCGTGAACGATACCTGCGGCTGGAGCGGATTTACCTCCAACTCGCCGATGCCGAAGAGCCGAACGGCAGCGAGCCCGGCGCTTATTCCAGCGACAGCAATTCCGAACCGGCGCGTTATCGCGCCAACTGAGTAGCAGCGTCTCCTGAACTCCCGATCAGCCCGGCTTTTTCGCCGCCGCGATCGCGCTCCACACCCGCGCCGGCGTCGCCGGCATGTCGAAATGCGTGACGCCAACCTGGCGCAGCGCGTTCAGCACCGCGTTCATGCAGGCCGGCATGCTGCCAGTCGAACCCGCCTCGCCGACGCCTTTGACGCCGAGCGGATTGTTCGGGCTCGGCACGCCGTAATTCGACAGATTGAATGTCGGGATCAGACCGGCGCGCGGCATGCAGTAGTCCATGAAGCTGCCGGTGAGCAGTTGGCCGTCGTTCTCGTCGTATTGGCAATTCTCGCCGAACACTTGCCCTGCGCCCTGCACGATGCCGCCGGCCACCTGCCCGTCCGCCAGCACCTGATTGATGACCGTGCCGATATCGTCGACCGCGGTGTAACTCGCAACCTCGACCGTGCCGGTGTCGGGATCGACCTCGACCTCGACCACATGCGCGCCGCTCGGAAATGCCAGCGAGATCGCACGCTCGGCCACGGTGTCGAGCGGGTTCGGCACCAGCGCGCCGGCTTTCTCGATCACGCGCGTCATGGTCGTCTTGCGGTCGGTGCCGGCGATGGTGAAAACGCCATCGGCGAATTCGATATCCTCGGCGCTCGCTTCCAGTTCATCGGCGGCGATTTTCTTCGCCTTCTCGATGATGATGTCGGCGGCGACCTTATAAGCACTGCCCTGCGACATGCCGGTGCGCGAACCAATGGAAGGATGGCCGATGAGATGCGGGCCGTCCGGATCGCCCGATCTGAAGTTGATCTTACTGGCGTCGATGCCGAGCCAGCGTCCGATCATGGCCGGGAACACGGTCTCGTGGCCTTGCCCACTCGGCCCGGCAACGCCATGCAGCAGCAACGAGCCGTCCTTCTCGAACAGCACCGCGACTTCGTCCTTCTTCATGCCGCCGCCGCCCGAGGGCTCGATGAAGACCGCGCAGCCGATGCCGCGCAATTTCCCCGCCTTGCGAGAGGCGCGCTGGCGTTTTGAAAAGCTCTTCCAGTCGGCGGCTTCCTTCACGCGCGAAATCAGGCCGGGGAAGTCGGCGCTGTCGAAACGCGCGCCGGTCAGCGTCATATAAGGAAACTGCGCCTTCTTGAGCACATTGCGGCGGCGCAATTCGAGCGGATCGACGCCGAGCTTGACGGCCGCCTCATCGACCAGACGCTCGACGATGTAATTGGCTTCCGGCCGTCCGGCGCCGCGATAGGCATTGGTCGGCGCGGTATTGGTGATGACCTGGCGGTGGCGGCCGTACATGGCCTCGACCTGATAGGCGCCGGCACCGACCACGCGGCCATTGACCGAATTGGTCATGGCGCCGGCCGTGGTGAGATAGGCCCCCGAGTCGCACAGCCATTCGGTGCGGATGGCGAGGAATTTGCCCTGTGCGTCATAAGCAAGCTCGCCTTTGAGCGAGACCGCGCGGCCGTGATTGTCGGTGAGGAAATCGTCCGAGCGAGTCGATAGCCATTTCACCGGGCGCTTGAGTTTTTTTGCCAGGAACATCAGCGCCGGATATTCCGGAAACGGCGCCGTGCGCGCGCCGAAAGCGCCGCCGACGTCGAGCCTGTGCACGCGGATTTTTTCATGCGGCACACCGGACATCACGGAGAGTTCATGCCCGAAGGCGGCGTTGCCCTGGTTCGGACTATAGAAGTCGTAAGTCTCGGTTTTCTCGTCATAGGCAACGAGCGCGCCGCGCACTTCCATCGGCGTCGGCGCGACACGCGGGCTTTCCGCGGTGAGACTGACGCTGCCGGCGGCGCGAGCGAAGGCGGCCTTGGTTGTCTGCTCGTCGCCATATTCGAAATCGAAGCAGATATTGCCGGGAATGTTATCGTGAATCGCGGCCACCCCCGGCGCGCTGGCGCGTTCGACGCCGATCATCGCCGGCAGATCCTCGTAATCGATCTCGATCATGTCGGCGGCGTCGCGTGCTTGCGCCGCCGTATTCGCCACCACGACGGCGACCTCCTCGCCGACAAAGCGCACGCGCTCGCGCGCCAGCACCGGACGCTCCGGCATCAGGATGCCCTGTCCGTTACGGCCGGGCGGCGGCGGTATGGGCGGCAAGGTCTTGAAGCCGGCATCGGCGACGTCCTTGCCGGTCATGATCGCCAGCACGCCAGCACTATTGGCCGCCGCCGTGACCTCGATCGATTTAATAATGGCATGCGCGCGGTCGGCGCGGCGGAAGGCGGCGTAAACCTGGCCGTCGAGATTGAAGTCGTTGGTGTAGCGGCCTTCGCCGGTGATAAAGCGCCGGTCTTCGCGGCGGCCTTCGTATTTGAACATGGCGTCTGACATTTCGACTTTACTTCCTTGCAATGCCAGACCGAAAATCTACCTGGGCGGGATCACCGCCGTCGCCTCGATTTCGACCTTGGCGCCGTCCTCGATCAGGCCGGCCACGACCACCGCCGTCATAGCCGGAAAATGCCGCCCGATCACGCGCCGATAGGCGGCGCCGATATCTTTTTGCCGCGCCATATATTCGGATTTGTCGGTCAAATACCAGGTCATGCGGGTGATGTGCGATGGCGCGCCGCCCGCTTCCGCCAATACCGAGACAATATTGGCGAGCGCCTGCTCGACCTGGGCGACGAAATCCGCGCTCGCAAGTTGCGCTTGCGCGGTCCAGCCGATCTGTCCCGCGATGTAGACGTGGCGGCCTTGCGCCGCCACGCCGTTGGCATAGCCCTTCGGCACCGTCCAGTTTTTCGGTTGCAGAATTTGCTGTGTCATCGGAACCCTATGGCTGGCGCAAGCGGAAGCGCTGGATCTTGCCGGTCTGCGTCTTCGGCAAGGAGTCGATGAAATGAACGGCACGCGGATATTTGTACGGAGCGATCGTCGCCTTGACGTGGTCCTGCAAAATTTTGCGGCAGAGATCGTCGCCGGCGACATTGGCCTTGAGCACCACGTAGGCCGCGACGATCTCACCGCGCTCCGCGTCGCGCGTGCCGACCACGGCGCATTCGGCGACATGCGTATGTGCCAGCAGCGCGGCTTCGACCTCAGGGCCGGCGATGTTGTAGCCGGCCGAGACGATCATATCGTCGGCGCGAGCGACGAAATGGAAATAGCCGTCTTCGTCCTGCACGAAAGTGTCGCCGGTGATGTTCCAGCCGTCTTTCACGTAATCTGCCTGACGCTTGTCGGCGAGATAACGGCAGCCGGTCGGTCCGCGCACGGCGAGGCGGCCGAACTCGCCGCGTTTGACTTCTTTCATGTCGGTATCGACCACCTTGGCGATGTAACCTGTGACCGGTTTGCCAGTGGCGCCGGCGCGCGCATCGCCGATGCGGTTGGTGATAAAAATGTGCAGCAACTCGGTCGAGCCGATGCCGTCGAGGATCGGCACCTTGGCCTTGCGATTCCACTCCTCGAACACCGGCGCAGGCAAGGTCTCACCAGCTGAGACCGCTATACGCAGCGACGACAGGTCGGCGCCCTTGTCCATCGCCGCCATCATGGCGCGATAGGCGGTCGGCGCGGTGAAGCAGATCGTCGCCTTATAATTTTCGATGATCTGGATCATGTTGGCGGGTGATGCATTTTCCAGAAGCGTCGCGGTAGCGCCGAAACGCAGCGGAAAAATCGCCAGGCCGCCGAGGCCGAAGGTGAAGGCGAGTGGCGGCGAGCCGACGAAGATGTCGTTTTCGGTGACGTTGAGCACTTCGCTCGCATAGCCGTCGGCGATGATCAGGAGGTCGCGATGGAAATGCATGGTCGCCTTCGGCTCGCCGGTCGTGCCCGACGTAAAGCCAAGTAGCGCGACATCGTCGCGGCCGGTTTGCACCGCGCCGAACTTCACCGGCTTGTCGAGCGCGATGCGGTCGAGTTCGGCGTCGTGATTGGAGGTGCCGTCGAAGTTGACGACCTGCTTGAGGAATTTGCTGGACTTGGCACAGTCGGTCAGCTCATCGACGATGCGACTGTCGCAAAGCGCGAGGCTCACTTCCGCCTTGTCGACGATCTTTGAAAGCTCGCCGGCGCGCAGCATCGGCATGGTGTTGACCACCACCGCGCCGGCTTTAGTGGCCGCCAGCCAAGCCGCCACCAGCGCCGGATTATTACCGGAGCGGATGAGCACGCGATGGCCCGGCTTGACGCCATAGTTTTCGACCAGTGCATGCGCCAGACGGTTCGACCAGTCGGCGAGTTCCTTATAGGTGCGGCGGCGCCCGTTGCCGATGAGCGCGATGCGGTCGCCGAAGCCGCGCTCGACATTGCGGTCGGTCAGTTCGACCGCGGCATTGAGCCGTTCCGGATATTGGAATTCCGGCCGGTCGAGAAGAATTTCCGGCCATTGCGCCGCGGGCGGAAGGTTATCGCGCGCGAATGTGTCGACATGCGCGGAGGGACCGAGTTGAAGGGAGGATGCCATCTTACTGCTCCACAGAAGAAAAGACTGCCCGGGCAATAACGACTTTCTGAACGTCGGATGCGCCCTCATAGATGCGCAACGCGCGGATTTCGCGATAGAGCGCCTCGACCGGATGGCCGGAGCGCACGCCGTCACCGCCGTGAATTTGCACCGCCGTGTCGATGACACGCTGTGCCGCCTCGGTGGCATAGAGCTTGGCCATCGCCGCCTCGCGCGTCACCCGCGCCGCGCCCTGGTCCTTCACCCAGGCGGCGCGATACACCAGCAGCGCGGCGGCGTCGATCTCCAGCGCCATGTCGGCGATATGACCTGCACCATCTGCAATTCGCCGAGCGGCGCACCGAACAAATGACGGCTGGTTGCGCGCTTGAGCGTCTCGTCGAGCGCGCGGCGGGCAAAGCCGAGCGCAGCGGCACCGACGGTGGCGCGGAACACATCGAGCGTCGCCATCGCGATCTTGAAGCCGTCGCCGGCTTTGCCGATCAGCGCGTCGGCGGGCACGCGGCAATTCTTGAAGTTAAGGCGCGCGAGCGGATGCGGCGCGATCACGTCGATGCGCTCGGCGACCGAAAGACCGGCATTGCTGCCCTCGACGATGAAAGCCGACAGTCCGCGCGCCCCGGGCGCTTCGCCGGTGCGGGCGAAAACAACATACATGTCCGCGATGCCGCCGTTCGAGATCCAGCATTTCTCGCCGTCGATGACGTAGGAGTCGCCGTCGCGGCGCGCGTTCGTTATGATATTGGCGACATCGGAACCGGAAGCCGCCTCCGACAGCGCGAAGGCGGCGATGGCTTTGCCGCTGCGCGTTTTCGGCAGCCAAGCCTCGCGCTGCGCCGGGGTGCCGAACAGCGAAATCGGCCCGGCGCCGAGGCCCTGCATGGCGAAAGCAAAATCGGCGAGCCCGCAATGCCGCGCCAGCGTCTCACGGGTGAGCGCCAGTGTGCGCACGTCGAGCGGCTCGCCGTCTTTGCCGGGCGCGGTCGCTTCGAGAAAGCCGTCGTTGCCGAGCTTCGTCACCAGGCCGCGGCAGGCGGCGTCGACGTTGGTGTGATCGACATGCGCCAGATTTTTCGCGGCCCATCCCTCAAGCTTCTGCGCCAGCGCGCGGTGGCGCTCCTCGAGAAATGGCCAACTCAAAAAACTTCTGTCGCTCATTTCTCAATCCCCCGCGAAGCGCGGCTTTCCCTTGGCGACGAAGGCGTCGTAGGCGCGGCGAAAATCCTGCGTTTGCATGCAGATCGCTTGCGCCTGCGCTTCCGCTTCGATGGCCTGATCAAGCGGCATCGACCATTCCTGCGCCAGCATGGTCTTGGTCATCATGTTCGCGAAGGTCGGGCCTTCGGCAAATTTTTGCGCGAGCGCGAGCGCTTCGCTCTCAAGTTTGCCGGCTGCGGCGAGACTGTTGAAAAAGCCCCAGCGCTCGCCCTCCTCCGCGGTCATCACGCGGCCGGTGAACAACAACTCGGCCGCCCGCCCCTGCCCGATCACGCGCGGCAGCATAGCGCAGGCGCCCATGTCGCAGCCGGCGAGGCCGACGCGGTTGAACAGAAACGCGGTCTTCGCCACCGGAGTACCGATACGCAGATCGGAGAACAGCGCGATCATGGCGCCGGCGCCGAAGCAGACACCATCGACAGCCGAAATAATCGGTTGCGGACAGGCGCGCATCGCCTTCATCAGATCGCCGGTCATGCGCGTGAAGGCCAAGAGGCCCTTCATGTCCTTGTCGAGCAGCGGCCCGATGATGTCGTGCACGTCGCCGCCGGAACAGAAGTTGCCGCCGTTCGAGCCGATCACGACTGCCTTGATCTCGTCGGCCTCATTGAGCTGGCGGAAGGTGTCGCGCAATTCGGCGTAGGACTCGAAGGTCATCGGGTTTTTGCGCTCAGGACCCAGCATCGTGATGAGCGCCACCTTGCCATCGACACGCCAGTTGAAATGCGCCGGCTTAAAGGCGGACATATTCATGCGTGCGCTCCTTCGGTGTGAATGCCTTTTGCCAGCGAGCCGAGATGACCGATCAAGGCCTCGGCCTCGGCGGCGTCGAATTCCGAAAGCAATTCGTCGACCCACGTTTCATGCGCTTTGGCGATGGTCGCAAAAAGCGCCGCGCCCTTCGCCGTCAGCCGCACGATAAATGAGCGGCGATCATTGGCTGGCGCCTGCCGCAGCACGAGCTTCTCGGCGGCGAGGCGATCGATGATGCCGGTGACATTGCCGTTCGACACCATCAACATGCGCGACAGCTCCGTCATGTTGATGCCGGTTTCGCGGCGGGCGAGCGCGGCCATCACGTCGAACTGCGGCAGCGTGATCGAGAATTCGCGGCGCAACCGCTCGCGGATTTCGCCCTCGATGGCACGCGCCGCCCGCAGCAGACGGATCCACAGCCGCAGCCGCTGCTTGCTGACGGGCCGCGCGGTCATAGCGGGCCTCCGGTGACGGCGATGGCCTGGCCGTTGATCGAGGAAGCGCCGGGCGAGCATAGGAACAGCACCGACTGCGCCACTTCCTCCGGAGTGACCAGGCGGCCGTGTGCGTTGTCTTTTGCTAGCTCCGCGCGCGATTGCTCGGCGCTGCGGCCGGTCTTGGCCGCGATGTTGCCAGCGGCAGCTTCCAGTAATGGCGTATCGGTGAAGCCAGGACAGACCGCATTGACGGTGACGCCTTTGCCCGCAAGCTCAAGGCTGAGCGCGCGCATCAGTCCGACGACGCCATGTTTGGCGGCGACGTAAGCCGCGACATAAGAGTAACCTTTTAAACCGGCGGTCGAGGCGATGAAGACAATGCGACCGCCCGGCGCGCGCGTGACGTTGGCGAGCGCGGCGCTGACGGTGAGAAAAGCGCCGGTCAAGTTGACATCGATGACCTGTTGCCAATGCTGGAGATCGATTTTTCCGGCCGGCGCGCTTGCTGCCATGCCCGCATTGGCGATAACGATATCGATCGGCCCATGTGCTTCGCGGGCCGCCTTCGCCATCGCCGCGCAATCTTCTTCGCTTGTAACATCGGCGACAATCGCCGTGGCCGTCGGCAATTCCTTCGCCATCGCCTCCAGCGGCTCCTTGCGCCGCCCGGCCAGCGAGAGCGCCGCGCCTTCCACCGCGAGCGCGCGCGCAATGGCGGCGCCAATGCCGGTGCCGCCGCCGGTAATCAGGACATGACGGCCGTCAAGCATGCCCATCATACCTTCCCCGTCATAACATCGGGCCGCGACTTGAGGCGATGAAGCTGGTCGCGGCCCGGCCAGTAAGACTTCGGCCAATTCACGCCCTGATAATGAGCATCGGCCGCGGCGTGCAGCGTCCAGTACGGATTGGCGAGATGCGGCCGCGCCAAACACACGAGATCGGCCCGGCCGGCCATCAAAATGGAATTGGCGTGGTCGGGCTCGTAGATATTGCCGACCGCCAGCGTGGCGACACCGGCTTCGTTGCGGATGCGGTCCGAAAACGGCGTCTGAAACATGCGGCCATAGACCGGCTTGGCGTCGAGCGTGGTCTGCCCGGCAGACACGTCGATCATGTCGACGCCGGCTTCCGCGAATGTGCGCGCGATCTCGACCGCGTCCTGCGGCGTGATGCCGCCCTCGCCGACCCAGTCATTGGCGGAGATGCGCACCGAGACCGGCTTGTCATCCGGCCACACCTTGCGCACGGCGTGAAAAACTTCGAGCGGAAAGCGCAGGCGGTTCTCCAGGCTGCCACCGAATTCGTCGTTGCGCTTGTTCGACAGCGGCGTGATGAAAGCCGACATCAGGTAGCCGTGCGCGTAGTGCAATTCGAGCCAGTCGAAACCGGTGCGCGTGCCCATTTGCGCCGCGCGCACGAAATCATCGCGCACCTTGTCCATGTCGGCGCGCGTCAAGGCGCGCGGCGTCTGGTTGCTCGCACTCCACGGCAGCGCCGAGGCCGAGACGATCTCCCAGTTGCCAGATTTAAGCGGCGCGTCGGATTCTTCCCAGCCCAGCTGCGTCGAGGCTTTCGGGCCAGCATGGCCGAGTTGCAAGGCGAATTTGGCGTCGGTCTCGGCATGGATGAAATCGACGATACGTTTCCAGGCCGCCTCGTGCGCGGGCGTATACATACCGGTGCAGCCGGGGCTGATGCGTCCTTCCGGCGACACGCAAGTCATCTCGGTGAACACGAGGCCCGCGCCGCCTTTGGCGCGCTCGGCGTAATGCACAAAATGCCAGTCATTGGGCGTTCCATCGACGGCGCGGTATTGCGCCATCGGCGAGACCACGACGCGGTTCCTCAGCTCAACACCGCGCAGACGGAACGGCACGAACATCGGCCGCCGCGCCTCTTTCGGCGGCTTGCCGATCGCTTGCTGCTCGAACCACATTTCGGCAGCGGCGAGCCAATCGCGATCTCGCTCACGCAGGTTCTCGTGACTGATGCGCTGCGAACGCGTGAGCAGCGAATAGTTGAACTGCACCGGATCGAGATGCAGATAACGCTCGACATCCTCGAACCATTCGGTCGAATTGCGGGCGGCGTTCTGCAGGCGCAACACTTCCAGCCGGCGCTCGTCCTCGTAGCGCGCGAAGGCGGTAGCCATGCTCGGTTCGCTGTGCAGATAATTGGCGAGCGCAATGGCGCTTTCGAGCGCCAGCTTGGAGCCGGAGCCGACCGAGAAATGCGCGGTGGCGGCGGCGTCGCCGAGCAACACGACATTGCCGGCCGACCAGCGCTCACACAATACACGATTGAAATTGAGCCAGGCCGAACCGCGCAGATGTTTGGCGTTCGACATCAGCGCATTGCCGTTGAGGTAAGGCACGAATATTTTTTCGCAGGCCGCGATGGTCTCTTCGACATTCATCGTGTCGAAGCCGGACCTCTGCCACGTTTCTTCCGAGCATTCGACGATGAAGGTCGCGGTGTCGCCGTCGAATTGATAGGCGTGCGCCCAGACCCAGCCATGCTCGGTCTGTTCGAAGATGAAGGTGAAAGCCTGGTCGAATTTCTGGCGCGTGCCGAGCCAGACATATTTGCAGGCGCGCACCTCGATGTCGGGCTTGAACACGTCGGCATGCGCCGCACGAACTTTCGAATTGACGCCGTCGGCGCCGACGATCAGGTCGTAGTCCTTGTAGACGTCTTGGCCTTGCGCCTCCGTTTCGAAGCGCAGATCGACGCCGAGTTCGCGCGCGCGCTGCTGCAAAATGTTCAACAGGCGCTTGCGGCCGATGCCGGAAAAGCCGTGCCCGCCCGAGCGCATCACCGCGCCGCGGTAATGCACCGCGATGTCGTCCCAATAGACAAACGAGTTTCGGATCGCCTGCGCGCTGACGGGATCGTTGGCGTCGAGATTGGCGAGCGTGTCTTCCGAGAGCACGACGCCCCAACCGAAGGTGTCGTCCGGTTTGTTGCGCTCGATGACGACGACCTCGTGCGACGGGTCGCGCAATTTCAGCGAAATCGCGAAATAGAGCCCGCCAGGGCCGCCGCCCAGAATTGCCGCACGCATCGGCCCGCTCCGTCATCGGGGATCAGGCCTTGAGACTGGTGCAAGAAGGCAGATATTACAAGCTTAAAATATCTAACTCTAAAGCAATTAGTGGCAAAAAGGTCGGTACCGGCCGCCGGCCTTAAATGCCTGTTCGATTAAGCGATTTTGACGTATTCGAAGTCGCCCGGCTTGTTGTCGATGCCGATCTTGGGGGCTGAGATCCAACTCGCGAACTTGGCCGGCTCTGATTCGGGCTGCATCAGGCTTTCGATGAAGTCCTTGTCGCCATCGGAGGGCAGGTAATCGCTGCGCTTTTGGCTCCAGTCGGAGTCGGCCAGCACGGTGCCGTTCGCGTCGGTGATGACCTTGGAGAACTCGCCGATGTGGCGGTGGAAGGCCACGTGCGGCAGCTTGATCTGGAATGGAATACCGTGCGCCTCGATCACCTTGTTCCAGCGACCAACGCCGATGTTGCAATCGACCACGTAGTCGTCGCGCAGCCGCATATTGAGCGCGGACAACGCCGGTGAATCTTCGGCCTTGATCTGGCCGTCGATCAGCCGAAGCACCGGATAGGTATCGTTCTCCAATTGATGATCGTCCTTGAGCCGGTCTTCGCGATAGCGGCCTTTCAGGCCGGCATGGAAGGCGTTCGCGGCATTGGTCGAAATCTCGTTGCCGAACAGATCGAGCGTCAGCGAGAAATGCAGATTGGCTTTTTTCTGAATGGTCGGCAGATCGATGACGCCAAGCTTGCGCACCTTGTCGATTTCGTACGGATCGGTGATGCCGGCCGTCTTCATCGCCTCGCAGGTCGCCTGGATCACGCGCGTGACTCCGGTTTCGCCGACAAACATGTGGTGCGCTTCCTCGGTCAACATGAAACGGCAAGTGCGCGACAAGGGATCGAAACCGGATTGCGCCAGCGCTTCGAGCTGCATCTTGCCGTCGCGGTCGGTGAAGAAGGTGAACATGAAGAACGACAGCCAGTCCGGCGTCTGCTCGTTGAAGGCGCCCAGCATGCGCGGCGTGTCGGCATCGCCCGAGCGGCGTTGCAATAAAGCTTCCGCCTCCTCGCGTCCGTCGGTGCCAAAATATTTTTGCAAGAGATAAACCATCGCCCAGAGGTGGCGGCCTTCCTCGACATTGACTTGAAATAGATTGCGCATGTCGTAAAGCGACGGCGCGGTCTTGCCGAGATAACGCTGCTGCTCGACCGAGGCTGGCTCGGTGTCGCCCTGGATCACGACCAGACGGCGTAGCATGGCGCGATATTCGCCTGGAATTTCCTGCCAGACCGGCTCGCCCTTGTGGCGGCCGAAGGGAATCTTGCGGTCGGTGGCGGCGGGCGCCAGCAGCACGCCCCAGCGATATTCCGGCATGCGCACGTAATCGAACTTGGCCCAGCCCTTCGGATCGACGCTGACGGCGGTGCGCAAGTATACCAGCGATTCCTGGAAGCCTTCCGGTCCCATGTCGTTCCACCAATTAATGTAGCCGGGATGCCACTTTTCCAGCGCGTGCTTGACGCGCGTATCGCCGCCGAGACCGACATTGTTCGGGATCAGGCCGTCGTAATCGACCGCTGCGATGTTCATGACTACACCCTTTCCTTCGCGTATTCCGGTTTCACGCCCGAGCCGTAAAGCTTGAGCGCGCCGTTCTCGCCGATCGCGTTCGGGCGCTGGAAGATCCAGTTCTGCCAGGCAGTCAGGCGTCCGAAGATTTTGGTTTCCATCGTCTCAGGCCCGGCGAAGCGCAGATTCGCTTCCATGCCGGTCATGGCGTCGGGCGAGAAACTGGTGCGTTCTTCCAGCATAATGCGCAACTCCTCGTCCCAGTCGAAACTCTCATAAGCCGTGGTGATGAGGCCGAGTTGGTCGGCTTCTTCCGCTTCGACCGCAACGCCAATTTTGCTTTGCGCGGTCTTGATCGAGTCCGGTTCGCCGAGAAAACGCGTTTGCAGCCGCGTCAAACCATTGCCCATCGGATAAAGCCCGAAATTGACATGGCCGAGCGTGATCGCAGCAGGCGGCCGGTTGTCGCCCTCACGCGCGCCAATCAGCATGAAGGAGCGGTCGGCGGCGAATGCGAGTTCGGCGAGCGTGCCGGCAAAGCATGAGCCGGGCTCGATCAAGGCGATGAAACTCTTGGGCGTGGTATCGATGCGCTTGAGCGTGCGCTTGAGGTAATGCCTGATCTCGCGCATCAACCAGTCGCTGTCGTATTGGCTGACAAAGGCGTCATAGTTGAGCACTTCCAGCGCGCTGCCTTCGGTGCGAAGCAGCACGACGCCGAGCGCGGCCTCATTAGCGCGCAGGTGCAGGATGGCATCTTCCAGTTCGCGCGCCACCGCCAGCGGCCAGAACTTGTCGCCGAGCGCATGTGCGGCTTCGAGCGAGACCGGTTCCGGGTCGGACGGACCGCGCACGATGATGGTCACCAACCCGCGCGCGCGGTCGATTTCGACATCGACGTTCGGATAGGAAATGTGGTCGGCCTCTATTTTGCGGGCGAGCGGAGTCAGCGCAATGCCCTTGCCGTCCTTCGGCCGGTCCGAGCGCGCGGCGATTTCATGCGCGCGCCTGGTCACGGTGTCGGCCCATTTTGAATTCGGCACCACCTCGTCGACCAGCCGCCATTCGACCGCCTTCGATCCGCGAATGCCTTCCTCGATGGAGCAGAACACGTCGGCGCGATCGCGCCGCACTTTTCGTTTGTCGGTGACGCGCGTGAGGCCACCGGTGCCAGGCAAGACGGCGAGCAGCGGCGTTTCCGGCAGCGCGACCGCCGAACGACGATCATCGACCAGCATGATGTGATCGGCGGCGAGCGCCAGTTCATAGCCGCCACCGGCGGCATTGCCGTTGATCGCGCAGATATAGGTTTGTCCGGAATTTGCCGAAGCGTCCTCGATGGCCAGCCGCGTTTCGTTGGTGAACTTGCAGAAGTTCACCTTGTGGCCGTGCGTGGCCTTGCCGAGATATCGGATATTGGCGCCGGCGCAGAACACGTTGTCCTTGCCGGACTTGATGACGACCGCGCGGACGCCCGGATGTTCGAAGCGCAGCCGCTGCACGGCGTCGTTCAGTTCAATATCGACGCCGAGGTCGTAGGAGTTGAGCTTCAGCTCATAGCCCTCGCCGAGGCCGCCGGACTGGTCGACATCCATGATGAGATAAGCGACGTCGCCGTCGCGCTCGATGCGCCAATGCTTGTAGCGGGACGGGTCGGTCTGGAAATCGATTGTATTCATCGTCGACATTTTCGCGCCTTGTCGGTCGTTTCCAACGGCGGCCATGCCGCCATGCATTATTTTGCAGTATGATAGCAGCAATAAAAGGCCGTCACAACGGGGCACAATTATTCTTAGTCGAAAATTCACTTGCTTCCGCATTATAATGCATGGTAACCGAAAGCCATGAAACCCGCCCCCGTCCACGCTTCCTCGGCCAAAGCCGCCGCGCCCGTCCGCGCCGCGCAGGCCAAGGCCGCGCCCATCCGCGAGACCGATGTTTATCTGCACCGCCTCGGCGAACGCGTGCGCACGTTGCGGCATCAGCGCGGCATGTCGCGCAAGGCACTGGCCAAGCAGGCCAAGGTGTCGGAGCGCTATATCGCGCAGATGGAAGCCGGCCTCGGAAATTGTTCGATCGTGCTGTTGCGGCGGATCGCGCGCGCCATCGGGCTGCCGGTGACGCAACTGGTGCAGGAGGGGCCCGAACCGCCGCTCGATCTCTTGCTGCTCACACAGTTTCTCGAACGGCTGCCGGCCGATATGCTGGTGGAAGCCCGCAAGCTCGTCACCGCGCATTTCAGCACCGTCTCCGAGGATCGCCACCGGCAGCGCATTGCGCTGATCGGATTGCGCGGCGGCGGCAAGTCCACCCTTGGCGCACTCCTGGCTGAACGGCTGAACGTCCCCTTCATCGAACTCGACCGCGAGATCGAGCGCCGCTCCGGTGCTTCGCTCACCGAAATTTTTGACATGTTCGGGCAGGAGACCTTTCGCCGCGCCGAACGCGAGGCGCTCGACGAGGTGTTGCGTCAGCACAAACATTTCGTCATCGCCACCTCGGGCTCGATCGTCACCGAGCCCGCGACGCTTGAACTTCTACTCTCCTCTTGCTTCACCGTCTGGGTACGGGCCGAGCCGCAGGACCACATGAAGCGCGTGACGGCGCAAGGCGACATGCGGCCGATGGCGCATAGCGCGCGCGCTATGGACGACCTGATTTCTATTCTCAAAAGCCGCGAACCGCTTTATGCCAGGGCCGAGGCGACGCTGGCCACCACCGGCAAGACGCCGGAGCAGAACCTGAGCGAATTGCTCGGCGCTATCGCGCTGCCGACGCGAACCAAGGAGCCGGCCGCCGCCGGATGAGACGATAATGAGTGAGCCCATCAAAACTGACGTATTGATCATCGGCGCGGGTCCGGTCGGCCTGTTCGCGGTGTTCGAGCTCGGCCTCTTGGACATCAAGACGCATCTGGTCGACATCCTGGACAAGCCCGGCGGGCAGTGCGGCGAGCTTTATCCGGAGAAGCCGATCTATGACATTCCCGGCATTCCGATGGTCACCGGCCAGGGCCTGACCGACGCGCTGTTGGAGCAGATCAAGCCGTTCAATCCGCAATTTCATTTCGGCGAGATGATCACGTCCATCGAGAACATCGGCGACCCGCTGTTTCTGGTCTCGACCGACGCCGACAAAACTTTCGAATGCAAGGCCATCGTGATCGCAGCCGGCGGCGGTTCATTCCAGCCCAAGCGCCCGCCCATCGCCGGCATCGAAGCTTACGAAGAAAAGTCGGTGTTCTACGCCGTGCGCAAGATGGACGTGTTCAAGGGCAAGAATCTGCTGGTGGTCGGCGGCGGCGACAGCGCGCTCGACTGGACGCTGAATTTGCAGCCCATTGCCAAGCGGCTGACGCTGTTGCACCGGCGCGACGAATTCCGCGGCGCGCCCGACAGCGTCAACAAGATGCGCGCGCTGGTTTCTTCCGGCGCGTTGGATTTGAAAATCGGCCAAGTCGCCGGTTTGGAAGGCGCGGAGGGTGTCTTGCAGGCGGCAACAATTAAAGAGAAAGACGGCGCGACGAGCCGCGTCGAGGTCGACTGCATGCTGCCGTTCTTCGGGCTGACCATGAAGCTCGGCCCAGTCGCCGACTGGAGTCTCAAGATGAAAGACGACCTGATCGAGGTCGACGTCTCCACCTTCGAGACCAACCGCCCCGGCATTTTCGCTATCGGCGATATCAATACTTATCCGGGCAAGCTCAAGCTAATCCTGTCCGGCTTTCACGAAGGCGCGTTGATGGCGCAGAAGGCGCATCACTACGTCCACCCGGAAAAGCGGCTGGTGTTCCAGTACACGACGTCGTCCACCAGTTTGCAAAAGAAGTTGGGCGTGGCTTAGCCACTCCGGATAACGCGAGTCGCAATGATATGCCGAAGATAACGTTCATCGAACATGACGGTACCGTGCACACGGTCGAAGCCGAATTGGACCGCAGCGTGATGGAATCTGCGCTGCGGCATGGCGTGTCGAGCATCGTGGCCGAATGCGGCGGCGGCTGCACCTGCGCGACCTGCCATGTCTATGTCGATGAGGCCTGGATGGAAAAAGTCGGCAAGCCTAGTCCAAGCGAAGAAGAAGAACTCGACGCCGCTTTCGAGGTGCGCGAGAACTCGCGGTTATCCTGCCAGATCAAGGTAACGCCCGAACTCGATGGACTGATCGTGCGCACGCCGAGTTATCAGGGACGCTAGAGCGGGATGGGGTTAGGTTTGTCCATATCCTGAGTTGGCGAAGTAATTTTCGCACTCGGCGGATGCGCCGGGCGCGTCGTCTTTTGCGAACTTTGAAGAAACTGGCGCGCCAGTCAGAATAAAACTGCGAACACGTACGTTATTGAAATATCGCTATAAATGAAAGAACTCTTCCGCGATTGGCTCGTCGCCCACGGAACCCGCGCGATACCGCCCGCAAGAGCGGAAGCGGGCGATGACCACCGTCTAGTTCAACCTCAGCACAGGCGGTTCAAGCGGTCGTCGAGCGTACCAACGAACACGCCGAGGCGAGCGGTCAACGATATCCGATACCCATCACATAGTCTCGCAACAGTGTTTCCTCGTCTTCCGACTCATTTAGAAGGACTTGGAGAATATCTCGTGCATGCAGAAGACCGATGGGTCGTGAGTCTTCATCGACGACGGGGACGTTTTTCAGGCCGCGCTCTTTCATGCTTGCTCAGACATCGCATAACGAGTCTTTGGGCCGGCAGAGCACAACCTCGCTCGTCATCGCCATTGCGGCGGCCGTTATGCAGCTCGCGCCTTGACAATGACTGATTTGATTGACGATGTCCGTCTTCGTCATGACTCCAATTGTTCGACGAACATCGTCTTGTCTCCAGGTCTTTCGTATTCCGATGCCTCAGCCCTGTAACCGATCCGCTGCATCAGTTTCATTTTTCTGCGAACGCAGATTTTTCGCTTAACCGCTGAATGCGACACTCAGGACGGCCATGATGCCCACGGTCGCGAGCGCGAAGCAGCCGAAACGCACTGCGATAACCGCGGCGAATTTAACCCCGGAGTGAACGTAATCTTCGATCACGACCTGCAGGCCAAGCGCGGTGTGATGAAACAAGGCGAGCAGCAGCAGGATCATCAGGGCGGTGGCGAACGGTGTCCTGAGCCAAGCGATGGAGGTACTGTAATCGCTGCCGGTATGCGCGATGATCGAGGCCGCGAACCACAGCGTCAGGGGCACGAGGGCGATCGCTGAAACGCGCTCGGCCCACCAAGCTCCGACCCCTTCCTTAGCCGAGCCCAGGCCAATGGCGCGAGCGAGCGGCGAACGCATGGTTCGACGGTCCACGGCGCTATCCCTTCATCAACAAACTGAGGACCCAGGCCACCGATGTGAGGGCGATGCTCGCCGCCACCACCACCCACCCCGAAATGTAGATGGATCGCAGTTCAAATCCATGCACGGTGTCCCAGACCAGATGCCGGATGCCGCCGCAAAGGTGCAGGAAAAAGGCGAAGGTGACCCCGAAAAGCACAACTTGGCCGATCCAGGATGCAATAGTGCCCTGCACCACACCATAGGCCTGTGGTCCCGCCGCAGTCGCCACAAGCCAGATGACCAACGCAACGGCGCCGCCACTCAAGGCGACGCCCGTGATCCGGTTGAGAATAGATAAAACCGACGTAAGCTGCGGCCGATAGATTTGAACATTCGGCGAAAGCGGTCTCGGTCGTTTTGCCGTTTGGATTGACAACCTGGTTTTCTCTTTTCGCAATCAGCTTCGGCGCTCGATCACTGCCTTCTTTATCTCGGCGATAGCTTTTCCGGGATTCAGCCCCTTCGGACAGGTCCGGGTGCAGTTGAGAATAGTGTGGCACCGATAGAGCCGGAACGGGTCTTCAAGATTGTCGAGCCGCTCGCCGGCCCCCTCGTCTCGGCTGTCAGTCAGCCATCGCCAAGCTTGCAGAAGCACAGCGGGGCCGAGAAAGCGGTCGCCGTTCCACCAATGACTCGGGCAGCCTGACGTGCAGCAGAAACAGAGGATACATTCGTAGTAGCCATCGAGCTTGTTGCGTTCCCCAGCCGATTGAAGCCGCTCCCGTTCGGGTGTCGGGGTCTTGGACTTGAGCCAAGGCTTGATCGCCGCATATTGCGCGAAGAGGTGCGTGAGATCGGGGACGAGATCCTTGATAATCTCCATGTTCGCCAGCGGATAGATCGTCGCCGGCGTAGCCAAATCGGAAATAAACCGCGTGCAGGCGAGCCAATTCACGCCGTCTATGTTCATCGAACAGGACCCGCAGACACCCTCTCGGCATGAGCGGCGGAACGTAAGTGTCGAATCTACCTTGTTCTTGATCCAGAAGAGGGCATCGAGGACCATCGGCCCGCAATCGTCGAGATCGACTTGGAAGGTATCAAGACGCGGGTTCCCGTCGGAATCCGGGTCGTAGCGATATATCTCGAAGGTGTGGAGGCGCGTTGCGCCGGCCGGGGCTGGCCATGTCTTACCGCGCTCAATGCGCGATTCCGGACTCACACCGAAATTCCTCGGGACAGGAAACCGTTTGAGAAGCGTGGCGCGTGGGACCTGGCGTGAGGATTCAATGATCATGGTGCGCCTCTGCGGTTCTCAATTACTATGTTCTTTACCATGAAGCCTCCGCTGTTAGGATGGAACTCTTGGTCGGCTACCTCCTTCCTCATGTTCAGGATTCTCTCCATGCCTGACGAAATGTCTGACGCCCTAAGCTCTTCGCAGCAGCGGCAAAGCGCGCTTTCGCGGTGGGACAACGAAGGCGGCGCAGGCCCCCACGGCTCTCAAAAACACGCCATCGAATTGACAGAGATTCCGCCGCTGACGAACGCCGAACTCGTGCAGTTGCGTATTCGCGTGATTGCGCTTGAGAACTTGCTGATCATGTTACTCGCCGAAGGATCGGACAAGCAACGGGAGCTTGCTCGCGAAATGGCGACCTACATTTCTCCGAGGTCAGGTTTTACTCATCACCCTCTGACAGTTCAAGCAGCGGACCACATGAATGATCTCGTCGATCGAGCCATTCATTACCGAAGTGTGACGCCTCCATGAGCGCGCGAACGTCACCGTCATCGAAAGTGCCATACAAGCGCACTCCAATCTTCGATGAAACGACGCTGCCTGCGGGGTTGCGTCGAGAACACCGCATCAAGGCCGGCGTGTGGGGTGTCATTCGGGTGCTTGAAGGGCGACTGCGCTATCAGGTGCTTGAACCGAATTTCGAGGTGATCCTCGAGCCCGGCCATCCCGGCCTCCTGCTGCCGGACCAACCCCATCTCGTCGAACCGCTCGGCCCGATGCGAATGCAGGTCGAATTCTACAATCAGTTGCCCGATCTGTAGCGCGCCTCGCTGGCGAGGTATTGGCGAATTGAAAAACGAACGTCCCCGATGCGGGTCCGACCCGTTTGGGTAATTCGGCGCGGCTTTGTGTTCGCAGATGAGTACTGGGTGGCGCGCCAATCAGAATAAAACTGCGAACACGTATGTTATTGAAATCACAACCTAATTCTAAGAAGAGACATTGGGTCCTAGCGGCGCTTCCGCTTGGTTAGATCAGCGCCCGGCGCGTGAGCAGGCGGTGGAAAAATCGGCAATGCCGGTCGGTCCATCCATCATCGGGGCGACAGAAAATCGGCGGGACCGACTCTGAGCTTGTTTTTGCGAATTATCAGACACTTATTGGCTCTTGCCGTCGTCCCATGTTGCACCGTTTTCGGCCCGTTTTGACCCATTTTGTCGCCCGTAGTACAATAATGTTGTACTGAAAAGGGCGTGAGGGGGAATGCCCGCCAACAGCGCGGTATCTTCGACTATTGGCGCCGTAGTGTACGGAGACCGGACTGGCCGGCTGGCGCCGCAGTGCAACTCGTCACCTGCTCTGCCTGTTTTCCCTGCTAATAGGGAATTTTATAGAGAGTTTTGCAAAATCGTGGCTTGTGGCACTCCGGAGACTCAAAATAGTGCGTCCCTGCAGGGCTTCCAATGCAAATTCCCTACTCGATGAAACAGGGAATTATTTTGGTGGAGCAGGGAATCTGGTGCGGGAACAGGGAATTTTGTTTGCAAAATAGCTCCTAGACGCGTTGTGCGTGGAGTCGTTGTAGTACGCGGCGAAGACCTCCATGTTGCGCGACGCAAGCGCGGTCTATCTACAGCCGCCCTTCCTGATATATTCGCCGACGTTGAAAACTTAGAAGTGGAAACGTCATGAAGTCATTCCTCGTTGCTTGCGTCGCCGCAATCATCATCGCCGCCGTTGGGGGCTTTGTGCTTGAAGGCGTCCAGCAGACGGTCAAGAGCGCCTACAACGAGACCGGCGCGAAACTTTGATTGTGTCGGCCGCTCGACGCCGCACAGCACACAACTGCGCAAGTTAGCCGGCGAGCCAACGTCGGCTTACAAGATCGGGCGTCCGCGACTCTCAGATCGCGGTCATTCAGCAGGCGTTGCCGCTGGCTGGCGCTGCGACTGGTTCGGGCCGACGCGGGCTTGCTCTTCCGAGAGCCAAAGGCTGTGGTGCTCCTTCGCCCAATTGACATCGACGGTGCCCTCGCCCATCGCCTCGAACGCGCCCTCCATGCCGATGGTGCCGATGTAGATGTGGCCGAGCATGACAGCGATGAACAGCATCGCCACCACCGCGTGGAATATCTCGGCCATTTGCATTGAATCGATGTCGGTGCCGTAAAACGGGAACATCAGGATGTAGCCAGTGATTGCAACCACCGTGCCGCCAATCACGACGATCCAGTAAATCGCCTTTTGGCCGGCGTTGAAGCGATAGGCCGGCGGATGGTCATGCCCGACGATGCCGCCGCCGCGCTTGAGCCATTCGACGTCGATCCAGTTCGGGATATTGCCGGCGAGCCACATCAGGAAGATCAACGCGACGCCGAGGGTGAAAGGAAAGCTCAGGTAGTTGTGGGCGTATTTCGCCCATTCCGACCAAGTGGTGAATCCTTCAGGGCCGATCAGCGGCAGCAGGAGCGGCCGTCCGAACGTGATGTTCAACCCTGAGATGGCGAGGATGATGAAACAGGTCGCCGTCATCCAGTGCACGAAGCGCTCGAACGCATTGAAGCGCACGATGGTGCGTCCAGAGCGCCCGCTTTCGATCCGTACCATGCCGCGCACCAGATAGAACACCACCAGCAGGGCCAGCATGCCGACGATGGCGATGCCGCCGATCCAGCGCAACGTGATGTTGTGAAACGCGCGCCAGTCGCGTCCCGCCGGATGCTCGATCACATAGGATTTCGTATCCGGAATGGTGCCGCGGCCCTGGATGGTCTTGAGCCGTTGCAGCAGCTGCTGCTCCTTCACCGCGTCGGCCGTCGGATTAACCGAACTCGGCTGCTGCGCCGATGACGGGGTTCCGATGGCGACGATGAATACCAGCGCGAACGCCGCGGCGATCAAGCGCATATGCGCACCAAGTTTCGCCATGCGAGCCTCTCCCTGCTTTCGAGTGTTCTTCCGGTCGAAACCGGCGGCACGGCATAGCCGCGCCGCCGGGCGCGCATCAGGTTGCGATCGTCTCGCGGTAGGCGGTCTGCCAACCCCAGGCGCCAGAGCCGTAGCCGCGCTTGGCGACCCGCTCCTTGTAGATCTGGGCGATGACGTCGCCGTCGCCAGCCAGCAGCGACTTGGTCGAGCACATCTCCGCGCACAGCGGCAGCTTGCCCTCGGCCAGCCGGTTGGAGCCGTATTTCTCGTACTCTTCCTTGCTGTTGTCGGCTTCCGGCCCGCCGGCGCAGAAGGTGCACTTGTCCATCTTGCCGCGCGAACCGAAATTGCCGACCTTCGGATATTGCGGCGCGCCGAACGGACAGGCGTAGAAGCAGTAGCCGCAGCCGATGCAGATATCCTTGGAGTGCAGCACTACCGCGTCCGCCGTCGTGTAGAACGCGTTGGTCGGGCAGACCGCGGCGCAGGGCGCGTCGGTGCAGTGCATGCAGGCCATCGACACCGACCGCTCGCCCGGCTTGCCGTCATTGAGGGTGACGACGCGCCGGCGGTTGATGCCCCAGGGCACTTCATGCTCGTTCTTGCAGGCGGTGACGCAGGCGTTGCACTCGATGCAACGATCGGCGTCGCAGAGGAATTTCATACGTGCCATGGTCGTTGCTCCTTATCCCGCTCTAATCTGGCAGAGACTGACTTTGGGTTCTTGCATGCCGGTCGCCGGGTCGTAACCGTAGGTCATGATGGTATTGGCGCTTTCGCCCAGCACGATCGGATCGGCGCCCTGCGGATAGTTGGCACGCAGATCCTCGCCGCCAAGCCAGCCGCCAAAGTGGAACGGCATCCAGGCGACGCCCTTGCCGACACGTTCGGTGACGAGCGCCTTGACCTTGGCTTTCGAGTTGTTCTCGGCGCCGGTCACCCAGACCCAAGCGCCATCCTTGATGCCGCGATCGTTGGCGTCGGCAGGATTGATCTCGATAAACATTTCCTGCTGCAACTCGGCGAGCCACTTGTTGGACCGGGTTTCCTCGCCGCCGCCCTCATATTCGACCAGGCGGCCGGACGAGAGGATGAGCGGGAATTGCTTGGCGATGCCCTTGTCGACCGCGGCCTTCTGCACCGAAAAGCCGATATTCGGCAGCCGGAACTGCTTGGCGTCGGGCAAGGTCGGATACTTAGACACCAGCTCGACCCGCGGCGTGTAGATGGGCTCGCGGTGCACCGGGATCGGATCGGGTAGGCCGAAGGCGTTCATGCGCGCCTTGCCGTTGCCGTAGGGGATGCAGCCGTGCTTGAGGGCAACGCGCTGGATGCCGCCCGACAGGTCGAGCGACCAGGAGACGGCGTCCGGACTGGTTGGGTTGACCTTGTTGATCACCGCCATCTCATTCTCGGTGAGGTCCTTGTCCCAGCCGAGCTTCTTGAGGACGGCCAAGGTGAATTCGGGATAGCCGTCCTTGATCTCGGAATCCTTGGAATAGGAGCCCTCGGCCAGCAGGCTGACCTTCACGGTGGTGCCGTCGGGCCGTTTCTCCTCGCGCTCGAGGCCGAAGCGGGCGCGGAACACGCCGCCGCCTTCCATGGCCGAGAGGTTGGTGTTGTAGAGCAGCGGCGTGCCCGGGTGCCTGATCTCGGGAGAGCCCCAGCACGGCCACGGCAGGCCGTAATAGTCACCTTTGTTCGGCCCGGTGGTCGCCTTTTGCGTCAGCATGTCGAAGTCGGCCTGGTGCGCCATGTGCGACTTGAGCCGCTCCGGCGACTGGCCGCAGTAGCCGGTCGACCAGGAGCCGCGGTTCATCTCGCGCAGGATGTCCTCGGCCACCGGCAGGTTGTTCTCGACCTTGATGTTCTTGAACATCTGCTCGGCGAAACCGCACTTCTTGGCGATGAGGTACATGACTTCGAGATCGTCTTTCGATTCAAAGATCGGCTTGACGATCTGCTCGCCCCACTGCAGTGCGCGGTTGGAGGCCACGCGCGAGCCCTTGCATTCGAACTGGGTCGCGACCGGCAGCAGGTACATATCGTCCTTGCGTCCGGCGTTCACGGCGAGCGAGGCCCAGGTCGTTGGATGCGGGTCGGCGATCACCAGCAGTTCGAGCGCCTTGAGGCCTTTCAGCGACTCGGGGATGCGCGTGATCGAGTTGCTGGCATGGCCCTGGACGAACATCGCCTTGACGTTATCCTTCTGGCCGACTTGGTCCTTGGGCAGGATCGTGGCGTCGAACCAGCGCGTCAGCGGGATGCCGGGGGTCTCCATGATCTTCTTGTCGTCGAAACGGCCGAGCATGTAGTTGTAGTCGACCTCCCAGACGCGCGACCAATGCTTCCAGGCGCCTTCGGCGAGGCCGTAGTAAAACGGCAGCGTCACGATATCGAGGCCGACGTCGGTTGCGCCTTGCACGTTGTCGTGGCCGCGGAAGATGTTGGCGCCCGTGCCAGGCGCGCCGACGTTTCCGGTCAGCAGCAAGGCGATGCAGCTCGCCCGCACGTTGGCGGTGCCGACCGTGTGCTGGGTCTGGCCCATGCACCAGATCAGCGTCGACGGCCTCTCTGTGGCGAACATCTTGGCGACGCGCTTGAGCTGCTCGCCCGGCACGCCGGACACGCGCTCGACTTCCTCCGGATTCCATTTCTCGACCTCTTTCTTGAGGTCATCGTAACCGTAGACGCGCTGCTGGATGAACTCCTTGTCCTCCCAGCCGTTCTTGATGATGTGCCACATCATTCCGTACAGCACCGGAATGTCGGTGCCGGGACGCAGCCGCACATATTCGTTGGCATGCGCGGCGGTACGCGTCAGGCGCGGATCGATGACGATCACATTCGCCTTCTGCATTTCCGCGCCTTCGAGCAAATGCTGCATCGACACCGGATGCGCTTCGGCCGGATTGCCGCCCATGATGATCTGGGTTTTGGCGTTGCGGATGTCGGTGAAGCTGTTGGTCATTGCGCCGTAGCCCCAGGTATTGGCTACGCCGGTGACGGTGGTCGAATGGCAGATGCGCGCCTGGTGGTCGGTGTTGTTGGTGCCCCAGAACGCACCGAGCTTGCGGAACAAGTACGAGCCTTCGTTGGTCATCTTGGCCGAGCCGAGCCAATAGACCGAATCCGGGCCGGACTTCTCGCGGATCTGCTGGAACTTGTCGCCGATCTCGTTGATGGCCTGGTCCCACTTGATGCGGGTCCACTGGCCGTTCGCAAGCTTCATCGGATATTTCAGGCGCCGCTCGCCGCTGACGAGCTCGCGCACCGAGGCGCCCTTGGCGCAGTGCGAGCCGCGGTTGATCGGGCTCTCCCAGCTCGGCTCCTGGCCGACCCACACGCCGTTGAGGACTTCAGCCGTGACGGTGCAGCCGACGGCGCAGTGCGTGCAGATGCTCTTGCGGATGGTGGCACCGGCCGTGAGGGGACCGGTTTCGGCGGCTTCGGCCTTGCGCACGGTTGAAAGCGGCAACGCGCCAAGCGTGGCAAGGCCGCCGGCGGCGAGGCCGGAGCGGCGCAGGAAGGCGCGGCGATCGATACCGCCGCTTTGGATGGCAAGGGCTGCGAGCGCGCCGCGGCGTGCCTGACGCTCTGCTTTTTTGATCAGCACGGGTGCCTCCCTTACTTCGGATAGTGGTTGACGCGATAGAAGGCCTTCACGTCTTCGGAGTCGCCCTTGTAACGGGCTTTGCGTTTTTCATCGGTGTTTTCCGAATCGGCGCGGGCTTCAGCGACAAGAACGGCGGGAGTCACTGCGGCGCCGGCGCCGACGCCGAGTACGCGCAAGAAATCGCGGCGTCCGACCTTGAGTTTGCTTTGTTGTTTCATCGCAGTTCTCCTGAGGGAGTTTAGGCCCGGCTTGTCCCGCGCCTCACGACGGCAGCGCGAAAGCCTCCGTTTCGATCTCCATGAACAGCCGGCCGATCGCTGCTACGCGACGGTAGAAGTTTGCCGCTTCGGCGCGCTCGAGATCGGCAAAGAAGCGGCCGATCCAGGGCGCCATGTGTTTCTCGAAGATGGTGCGGCCGGAATCGGCCGGCGCAGGCAGTTGGCTGCTCGCAAGACCGGACATGACCTCGCATAAAATCCCGGCATGATCCTCCGGTTCCACCACGCCGTCAGCGCGCGCAATGCCGAAGC
>Ga0209483_1000179_pt1 | contig 59032 bp, 61 predicted proteins | sample NGEPerA_FD_184508 | JGI IMG/M metagenome (GOLD analysis project Ga0209483, IMG submission 184508) | Arctic peat soil microbial communities from the Barrow Environmental Observatory site, Barrow, Alaska, USA - NGEE PermafrostL2-A... | ecosystem: Environmental > Terrestrial > Soil > Wetlands >... | reverse complement strand
ATATAATACAGCTAGTTATAATAATCGCGACAGCTAAAGAGTAATTTTTACAAGGTATATTTTGCAAGAATTGCAGTGACAGCGCATTCTATTCGTATGAAGAATACCGGAAATTTAAATCCACAGGCTTACATTCCGCTCACTCACTCACTCAGGCACGAACACAATCTTCCCGCCCACTTGGCCAGCGGCCAGCAGTTTGTGGCCTTCGCCCACTTGCGAGAGCTTCAAGGTTTTGGCGATGGGAATGTTCAGCAGGCCCTTGCCCGCTGCATCGGCGATTTGCTTCAACATGGCGGTGTCGTCTTTGGCGAAGAAATTGGCGAGATGGACGCGCTTATCGGCATTGGCCCCTTCGGGAATTTGCACCGCCGTGATGACTTTGCCGCCATCGCGCACCAATGCGGCGGCCTGCAACAAAACCTCGCCACCCACCGTGTCCACTGCGCCTGCAAAACTTGCCTTGCCCGCGACGGCATCAGCGGCAACCACCTCCACGCCCAGCTTGGCAGCTTCGGCTTTGCGTGAGGCGCGCACGACGGCGACGGGAACAGCACCAATCTCCTTCAAATATTGAATAGCCGCGCGGCCCACAGCACCCAATGCGCCGGTGACCAAGACACGGTCGCCCTTTTTGGGAGCAACGAGATCAACTGCCTGACGGCCCGTCAAGCCGGCAAGCGGCAAAGTTGCGCCTGCCGCGAAACTCACACTATCTGCCAGCTTGGCAAGCTGGCCCGGCGTTGCCACAACATATTCCTGATTGGAGCCCTTGCCATTGATCGGCAGTTTTCCGATGACGCGGTCACCCGGTTTGAAACCCGCAACACCTGTGCCAACGGCTTCAACTGTGCCAGCCAGATCGAGACCCATGGTGAAGGGAAAAGTCAAAGGGATCATCTGGGCGAGGAAGCCTTGGCGCACATAGCTTTCCACGGGGTTGAGGCTGGAAGCCTCAACTTTCACCAGCAATTCGCCAGCGCCTGCGGTGGGCTTGGGAACTTCATCATATTTGATAGTATTGGCATTGCCGTAACCATGGACGCGTGCAGCTTTCATCACTCTCTCCTATTTAAAAGTTTATTGGTTATATATGGTGTTGATGCCTTCAGATTTCACGGGCGTGATGATAAAGTCTGAAATTGTTCTTGGATTACGGTGGGATTACGGCGAGGGCTCAATCTTCAACATCGCTGGCTCCGGCGATTTTGTCAATTCTGCGAATTTATCCTTGGTCATGCCTGAAGTGGCCGTGCAATCTTCGCCCTTGAATGTGACGGCGTCTTTCATCGACTTATTGGTTTTCAAAACCTTGCAGCTCAACGTATTCAGCACCAGAGCTTTGCCTTCAAACCGCGCCAGAAGATAGTCAAAAGGCTTGTTCTGCTCTTGGGCTTGCATCACCCACCATGGGCCATTCAAAGCAACAAACAGCACGCGAATATCGCCGGCCTTATCGTGAATGAGATAGTGGTTGCCTTCGGCGTCAAATTTCACACTGTCAGTCTGCTTTTTCCATTTGGCGCCGTCCTTATTGAAAGGTGCAAACTGATTTCCAAAGGGCTGCAAAATCAGCTTGCCATCGCTCTCCGCAAAGATTGGCGCTTTCGATTGCAACACGCATCCGCAGAGCATCAGACATAATGAAAGTATAATGGCGCGCTTCATCATTTCTCCATTTGCGCCCCATGGCTTGGGGCCAAATTTTGCGATTACGCGATACGCTAGCAGATTACTGTGTATGTGTACTCAATATCCTTGGGCCTCATGCTGAGGGGGCAAAAACAAAAGCTCTCACCCATCAAGGGAGAGAGTAATTTTGTTCACGTCAGGCTTTGCTACTAGTGATGCCAGTGGTGATGCCAGCCACCGCCCCAGCCGCCGCCAAATCCGAAGAAAATGGGTGGAGGAGGAGCATAATCATAGCCGTAATCGTAAACTGGTGGCGGTGGGCGCAACCAATGGCAATAGCCGTTACTATCTCGGAAACGGTGCGGGCCGCAGCCATCGCGCGCTTCAGCGGGTGACATGGCCACGATGCCTAGAACGGAAACCGTTACTCCGGCGAGAATGATTTTTCTCATATCTTACTCCTTCGAAATTACTTTCATCAGTATGGAACACCATCCCCAATGCCTACCGCAGGTGTTGTGTTCCATTACAATGACGCAAGGCGGGGCAGGTTCCGTCGTTCACGAAAATTTGTAGGGAGGATTTAAGGTTGCTGGACAGCACCGGGGTTGATCTCGGCCAGGCTCACATTACCATCGGTCCAATAGACATCGCCGCCGCCGTTTTTGCCTTTCACTGGGCCTGCGCCTTTCACGGTGTAAACCCCCACCAGCCGCGACGTTTTGTTTAACTCAGCCATTAGAAAATCGCGCTCGGCATCCACATCGCCGTTGATGTGATGTGTCACCGCTCCGTTGCGATGTGAAATGCCAACACCCCTGTCGAAAGTGGCAGCGCCAATCCATAGCGGCCTTCCGTCCGGCCCATCGTCGCGCAGTTTCCAGAACCTAACATGGTGGCGATGGCTGGCTGATCTGCCAACTTCTTTTTCAAAAGCGAGGTCTTGCCTGCGGCCCTCATAGAAAAGGGAGCTGACTGGTGCAGAATAGTAAGTATGACGCAGCATCACACTGCCCGCAATTTTCACGCTTGATTTCAGCGTGACGGGCACCGGCACAGTCCAGTCCGCCGCTTTCATCACGGCGGTGATCTCATCCTTGCTGCCAACCAGCCCAACATTCACCAGATCACCTGGCTTATGATGTTTGGTCGTTGTCACCATCGGCAGCTGAGCGAAGTCTGGGGTTATCGTGTCTTGTTCGGGCGAAATAGTTTGCGCGGTTGCAGGCAAAACCAAAAGCGTAGCGAAGAGGGCGAGACCCGCACACCGCAAGTTTATTTTTGGCCTCTGCTTCATGCTATCTTTTGCAAACTCCGCCAACTCAATATAGCCAATCCCAGAGCCGAAAAGGCATGGAACAGAGCGCGTTGATCAAGCACGTTGCCCACTGACTGGCCGAACATAAATGAGATTGCCACCCAACAGAGACAACCTACAAGACAGGTCCAAGCAAGGGTGCGATCATTTGGTCTTCCGATACGCATCACATTTAAGGCCACCAACAGGGCTGCGGCGAGCACGCCAGCTAACGACCACACGAACAGTCCTGTTCCATGTTCGACCAGCACGAGTGTGCCAAAGAAATGCCCCGCCGTTGCCGCTGCCATAAGTGCGCAAAATAGCCAATCCAATTTAGCACTGCGCCAATTAATCGTTGCCATTTGATTTATCCCTGTTGCGCCCAGAGCTTATTCCACTTCGCCGCCGCCGTCTTTCCAATCTTGGAATTTGCCGAGGCTCAAGACCTTGGGATAGCCCATTTCTTTCAGCGTTTGGCCAGCCAGTGCGGCGCGGCCGCCTGAAGCGCAGTAAGTGATGAAGGTTTTGTCTGGCGTGATTTCCTTCACATATCCGGGCGAAGCGGGATCAGCCTTGCCTTCCAACAGCCCGCGTTGCACATGCAAAGCGCCCTTCACTTTACCATTGGCCACCTCAGTTCCATCACGCACATCGAGGAAAACCACATTGGGGTTGCCCATAAGTTTTTTGGCTTCTTCAACCGAGATCATGGGCACAACCGCCTTGGCGGCGGCTAGCATATCAGCAAAGGTTTTTACCATTGAGTTATCCTCTTCTATTGTTGCAATGAATATCTATAGCGCCTTCAAGCATTTTATTCGCCGTAGGGGATCCAGATATTTTTGACCTGAGTGGCACGGCGCAACCATTCAACGCCTTGGGCTTCGTTTGCGTACCAATCAAAGGCTTTACCTTTATTCACCCAAGTGGATTTGAGATTGCCAGCGGACGCCGCTTCCACCACGGCGCTACCTTTGGCATCACCGTGAAACCAAACAGAGGCAACTTCATCATGCTCGGCCAATACTTTGGCCAGTTCGTCGCGCTGCCCTGTAACGATGTTGAAAGCACCAGCTGGCATATCCGATGTATCCAACAGTTGATAGAAATCTGTTGCCAGCAAAGGTTGAGATTGCGATGGCACCACAACAATCGTATTGCCCATGGCTAAGGCAGGCAAGGCAAGGCTCAGCATGGCCAGCAATGGCGCTTCATCCGGACAGATCAGCCCCATCACGCCGAAGGCTTCATTGAAAGCCAAAGTGGTTTGGCGCTTGGCATTGGTGGAATGAATGCGGCCATCATATTTATCGGCCCAAGCTGCGTAGAAGAAAATACACTGCAAACCCGTTTCCACTTCGCGCTTGGCCGCGGATGGGGTCGCGCCCAACTCAATCAAACGCGCTTGAAACTCTTTGCTGCGGGCGGAAAGATTTTCACCGAGGAAGTATAACACCTGCGCGCGGTTATGGGCTGTAGCAGCGGCCCACGCAGAAGCTTTAAGTGCTGCTTCCACGGCATTGCGAATATCTTTCCTGCTGCCCAAGCCTGCAAGGCCAGCGAGCTTGCCCTTGGGTGTTTTCACCGCGTAGGAATAGCCGCTGTCCGGCCTCACTTGTTTGCCGCCGATATAGAGCTTTGCCGTGCGATCAATATCAGCACTGGCAGGAGGTGTTGCATCGCTGGTTGCCAGCAGTTTTGTTGCAGTCAATTTTGCGACAGGCAATTTATGCAACCAATCGGCTTGCAGATATTCAAACATGCCCTCGCGCCCGCCTTCGCGGCCAAAGCCAGATTCCTTGTAGCCACCGAATCCTGCTGCAGCATCAAACAGGTTGGTCGAATTCACCCATATAACACCGGCCTTCACCCGCGCTGCTGCCTCTAATGCGACATTGATATTTTCTGACCAGATCGATGCGGCCAAGCCATAGGCCGTGTGATTGGCCAGCATGGCGGCCTCATCGGGGGTGCGGAAACTCATGGCGCTGATCACCGGCCCGAAAATTTCTTCACGCATCACAGTTGAAGCCGTGCCCACATCGGTAAACAAGCCAGGTGCAAAGAAGTTGCCCAGTTCCGGCAACATGCAAGGTGACGAAAAATACTCACCACCTTCTTCAACGCCTTGGCTCACCAAGCCCTTCACACGGGCAACTTGAACCGGATCAACCAGTGGGCCCATGTCATTGGATTTATCCAGCGGATCGCCCACGCGCAAAGTTTCCATGCGGCGTTTTAGTTTAGCGATGAATTTGTCGTGGATGCTTTCCTGGATCAGCAGCCGCGTGCCCGCACAACAGACTTGGCCCTGATTGAACCACACACTATCAACAACACCTTCCACCGCGCCATCAAGATCAGCATCATCAAAAACGATGAAGGGAGACTTGCCTCCTAATTCCAATGACAGTTTCTTGCCGCTGCCCGCAGTTTGCTTGCGAATAATGCGGCCCACATCAGTGGAACCGGTGAAAGCAATTTTGGCCACGGATTTATGGGCCACCAAAGCTGAGCCGGTGTTGCCATCGCCAGTGATGATATTTACAACGCCCGCTGGTAAGCCAGCCTCCGTGCAAATCTCAGCGAAAGCTAACGCCGTGAGTGGCGTGAATTCTGCCGGTTTCAACACCACAGTGTTGCCAGCGGCCAGTGCGGGCGCAATCTTCCAGGCCAACATCAGCAGCGGAAAATTCCACGGAATGATTTGGCCGCAGACGCCCAGCGGCGCATAGCCCTTAAATTCCGTATCACGCAACTCCGCCCAGCCGGCATGATGATAAAAATGTCGCGCCACGAGAGGAATATCAATATCCCTACTCTCGCGGATGGTTTTGCCATTATCCATGGTTTCCAGCACCGCCAGAAAGCGTTCACGTTTTTGGATGTGGCGGGCAATGGCATAAAGATATTTGGCGCGTTGATGGCCGGACAGCTTGCTCCAACTGGTGAAGGCCTTGGATGCGGCAGAAACCGCGGCATTCACATCCGCAGCCGAACCATTAGCGATGGTTGTTAATTTTGCGCCCGTTGCAGGATTGAACACCCCAAGCTGCGGTGCTTTAGAATAAACAAATTTGCCGCCAATAAAATGGCCAAAGCCTTTGGCGTGGGTGGCCAGCCAGTCTTTCACATGCGTTGCAGATTCCGGCGCTGTGCCATAATCCATGGTATCTAAAATTTCGGTGATTGTAGACATATCTGGTCTCCGCATTTCGCGTAAATTTTTATTCACCAACTGGGTTCTAAATGAATCAACTTCTGCTGTGGTTCTGACGCCAGATTGTCAAGCAGGTCGAGTGAAAAGCTTTCTACGGTTCTCGCCTTCGCATCTGCCTCACGCCAACTATCCCATTTTGAAGTTATTTGGTCGCCTAGCGCCAAATGATCGCGGATGACGTTAACAGCAATAAACCACGACCCTTTTGTGTCGCCATGACCAAATTCTTCTGGAGACAGCGATTGACTTCTAAAATCGAGCCAAGCCTCTCCTGCTGCCTTGAAACTGCTACGTGCCACGTCCTCCGGCGGAAAATCTATTGCGCATTCAAGAGCAATAACCTCGTCTAACTGCGCATCCGCCACAAGCCATTGGCCGGATGCGAGATCGAGGTATTCACACACCCAATGATCTTCCCATCCTGAGCTGAAATAAGATGCAAAACCGCATCGCACACGTGCCGCCCAGCCACCCGCTCGCAATATTGCACACAAGAGCAGCGCATAGTCGCGGCACGTACCGACTTCTCGAATCGAGATCGGACGAGACTGAACCAAATCCACGCCCGCCGGATTAAGCCGCTTCAATCTATCATGCACTGGCAAGGTGAAACGACTATCTGCGTCGGTGTTCCGGTTGTCACGCCCGTAGCTCTCTAGCCAATCGCAATGTATAAGTTGGCCCTGAACAAAGTTAAGCGCTTCCCTCACATTTGATGCTTTGCGTTTGAGGCTTTGAGAAAATTCGCGAGGGTCCGACATGGCGCTCTGCGCCTTCCATCGTGTTGCTGTTGCAGAATTCACAAGCATCGCAATTGCTCACGCAACCGAATGATGTGAAAGTGCTGCATAGCGCCCGGTGAGATAATATTCCAATTGGCGTTCTATGTCTGCCAGCAGAGATGATGCGCCAATGCGAAACAGATCTGGTTCTAACCAGCGGCGACCCATTTCTTCTTTCATCAAGATCAGCCAGTTCATTGCATCCTTTGCAGTCTTCAATCCGCCCGCTGGTTTAAAGCCAATTTCAAAACCGGTGCGCTCACCATAATCACGAAGGGCGCGCAACATGGTGAGCGAGACTGGCAAAGTGGCGTTCACATCTTCTTTGCCCGTGGAGGTTTTGATGAAATCTGTGCCCGCTTGCATGGCCACCATCGAAGCTTTGTAAACATTACGCAGGGTTTTTAAATCACCGGTGGCCAAAATGGCTTTCATATGCGCTGGCCCACAAGCTGCACGCATGGCGGAAATCTCATCATAAAGTGCTGCCCATTCCCCGCGCAGAACTTGTGAGCGAAAAATCACAATATCAATTTCAGCAGCACCTTGATCCACTGCATATTTAATTTCGGCCAGGCGCAGGGAAAGTGGTGTGAGGCCCGCCGGAAATCCAGTGGCAACCGAAGCCACAGGAATGCCAGAACCACGCAACGCTTTCACCGCATGCGCCACCATGGTGGGGTAAACACAAACCGCGCCAACATGCGGCATGGTGTTCAAGCCGAGGCCCTTAACTAGATCATCACGCAGAGGCTGTCTTGCTTTGGCGCAGAGACGCTGCACACGACCTTGTGTGTCATCGCCCGCCAGCGTGGTTAAATCCATGCACTGAAGTGCCTTAACCAAAAAAGCCGCTTGATATTCCTTCTTCACACTTCGTCTTGTGGTGAGGCTAGCGGCACGCCGTTCAGCCGCTGAAGTGTTCACTTGATGTTGATCAAACCACCTGGCATCTAACGAAACACCAGTATTGCGCTTGACTGAACTGTGATAAAAGGTTGAGGCATCCAACATAACTCAAAACTTAGGGAATTTTGTGGGTGTGTCAACTCGACAGTATTTTAGTTAACCAAGAGGCGTTATTATCGCGGGCATGATCGCTGAAATTGGCCATTTTGCCTTGCTGCTCGCCTTGATAACGAGCCTCATTCAATCCACCTTGCCGCTAGTGGGCGCACAAAGGCAGGATCGTTCATTGATGGGTGTTGCCAGCTTTGCGGCAATGACGTCCTTTGTGTTGGTGGCCATCGCATTTGCTGCTCTTGCCACTTCGTTCATGATGGATGACTTCTCGGTGCGGTTGGTTGCTGACAATTCGCAAACCGCCAAGCCGCTGATTTATAAATTCACGGGCGTGTGGGCCAATCACGAAGGCTCTATGCTGTTGTGGGTTTTCATATTGGTGATTTTTGCAGGCTTGATTGCAGCCTTCGGAACCAATATTCCGCAAGCTTTGAAGGCGCGCGTTCTGGCCGTGCAAGGCATGATCGCTTCGGCATTTCTCGCCTTTGTAATCTTCACCTCCAATCCTTTCATCAGGCTTTCGCCCGCACCTGCCGAAGGCAGTGGCATGAACCCGCTGTTGCAAGATCCAGGGTTAGCCATTCATCCGCCATGCCTTTACATGGGCTATGTTGGTTTTTCCGTGGCCTTCTCATTTGCAGTTGCCGCATTGATCGAAGGTAAAGTGGATGCCGCTTGGGCGCGATGGGTTAGGCCTTGGGTGTTGTTGGCGTGGAGTTTCCTCACGCTTGGAATCACACTCGGCTCTTTCTGGGCCTATTATATTTTGGGCTGGGGCGGATGGTGGTTTTGGGATCCGGTCGAAAACGTTTCTCTCATGCCGTGGCTGCTGGGCACAGCATTGCTGCATTCAGCTTTGGTGGTTGAACGTCGTCACGCGCTGGTGGGCTGGACGATTTTGCTTTCGATTTTAACATTTTCGCTCAGCCTGATTGGCACATTCGTGGTGCGCTCCGGCGTGCTTTCCAGTGTGCATAGCTTTGCCACTGACCCAGCGCGAGGCTTGTTCATTCTCGTTATCATCTTTGGTGCTACTGGCGGGGCCTTGCTGCTTTATGCTTTGCGTATTCCGGCAGTGCGAAAGGGTGTGCCGTTTGCAATTGTCAGCCGCGAAGCAGGCCTGATGCTCAACAATGTTTTTCTGGTGGTGTGTGCCGCAACAGTTTTCTTCGGAACTTTTTGGCCGCTGTTCATTGACATGATCGGCCGCGATAAGATTTCGGTTGGGGTGCCCTATTACAATCTCACATTCGTGCCGCTCTTCGCGCCCATATTTATCATCATGGTGGCTGGGCCATTCTTAAAATGGAAGCGCGACGATTTGAAGCCCGCCTTGGCGCAATTGTTCTGGCCAGCTTGGATCGCAGTTGCGGTGGGTTTAGTTGTGGCGGTGGCCACCTTTGGCAATCACGTTTTTACGGCGTTGGGGATTGCACTTTCAACCTGGATCATTCTGGGTTCAGTGTGGGTTTTAATCAAACGCGCCAGGATCTTCAGCGTGAGTTTTGACCAGAGCCTGAGCCTTCTGGCCGCAACACCGCGCGCTTATTATGGCTTGGTAATGGGGCACATGGGCTTGGGGCTGGTTTTACTCTCGATCACCTGCATCAGCACATGGCAGCAAGAAAACATTCTTTCGATGAAACCAGGCAGCCGCACCACAATCGGGCCGTATGAGATCACTTTGCAAAGTATCGCTCAGGTGCCGGGTCCAAATTATGTCGCAGAGCAAGGCAGCTTTGGGATCGGCACTGGCGGGGCAATTTTCCGCGTGATGACGGCGGAGCGGCGTTTCTATCCACTGCAACGGCAGACCACCAACCAAACTGCTATTCGCACCAATCTCATTTCCAACACCTATATCGCGTTAGGTGATCCTGACGGCCAAGGCGGATGGACGGTGCGGCTTTATTATCATCCTATGGCTCCATGGTTGTGGCTTGGTGGTTGCCTCATGGCGCTGGCGGGTTTTGTCTCACTGACTGACAGGCGCCTTCGTGTGGGTGTGGCGCAGAAGAAGCTTGTTCCCGCAAAAGCCGCTGTGGCAGGAGCAGCCTCATGAAACTTCGCCCCGCCACCATTCTGCCATTAGCGCTGTTTGCTGTCATGGGCGGTGTATTGGTTATTGGCCTCAACCATGATCCACACGTGATGCCCTCCACCTTGCTGGGGGCACCGCTTCCCGCCTTTGATTTACCAGCGCTTGATGAGGCCCAGCCCAAAATCAAGAGTGCTTCAATGAAAGGTGGCTTTACGCTGCTTAATGTGTGGGGTTCATGGTGCGTATCGTGTCGCTATGAACATCCGTTGTTGATGAGCCTTAGCAAAGACAAGCGCTTCAAACTGGTGGGCATTGATTGGCGCGACACCAAAGCCCATGCTGATGATTATCTCCTCACCAATGGCAACCCTTATGCCGCTATCGGCACAGATCAAGGCGGCCGAACTGTGATTGATCTTGGCGTATCAGGTGCGCCAGAAACTTTTGTGGTCGATAATGCCGGAACTGTGCGACTGCGGGTGCCAGGCCCGCTTACGCCTGAGATTTGGGCCAAAGACGTTGAGCCACTGTTGAAAGACCAAGGGCCTGCTTCATGAGCCGCATTATATTTGCCATCATGCTGATGCTGTTCAGCGTGGGCGTGGCCCATGCGGTGTTGCCTTCTGAAATGCTGACGAACCCGGTGCAAGAAGCGCGGGCCCGTGCCATCAGTTCCAATCTGCGTTGCCTTGTGTGTCAAAACCAAACCATTGATGATAGCAGTGCTGATCTGGCGCGGGATTTGCGCCTCATCGTGCGCGAACGCATTGTGGCCGGCGACAGTGACGCGCAAGTGATGGAATATGTTGTAGCGCGCTATGGCAATTATGTTTTGTTAAAGCCGCCATTCCAGATGGACACAGCTCTGCTGTGGCTGTTGCCTTTTGCGGCGCTCATTTTGGCTTTGGCTGTGACCTATGCCACTTTGCGAGGGCGGGTCGTGACTGATGACGCCGATGAACCCAACGACATTCTGAAAGGCGACTGAAATGATTTGGTTGGTGTTCGTGCTATTATGTGGTGCAGCCGCGGCGGGCGTTTCGTTTCCGCTTTTGCGGCGCAACACGCCAGACTTAGCGCCAAGCCCGCAAACGGCGGTTTATCAAGATCAGCTTGAGGAAGTTGATCGCGACTTAAACTCCGGCAGCATTAACGCGCCTGAGGCCCAAGCCGCAAAATCCGAAATTAATCGACGATTGGAAATTGCCAGCCGTGATGCCCTGCCTTCGCGCCCGCTTAATAGCTTCTGGCGCAGGGCCACATTGATGGTGGTGGCAGCGCTGGTGATTGCTGGTGGGTTTGGTCTCTATGGATTTATGGGCAGCCCCAACATGCCTTCTGGCGCAACACCGGCACAGCAAGCCCAAGCGCCGGTTTCTGTTGATGCAATGATCGCTCAAATAAAAGCGCGGCTCAAGCAGAAGCCAGATGATGTCGAAGGTTGGCGCTTGCTGGGCTTGGCCAATTTCACCCAGAAACGTTGGCCAGAATCCGTTTATGCTTATAGCAACGCGGTAGAACTTGCGCCTGACAACCTCGATTTGAGATCGACTTTGGCAGAGGCCGAAATTGGCGCCGCACAAGGCAAGGTAACACCTGAAGCGCAGAGCCAGGTTGATGCGGTCTTGGCGAAAAACCCCAAGGACTTGCGCACCCTGTTTTATGATGGGCTGGGCCATGAACAAGCCGGCGACAAGCAGGGCGCGTTGGACCGTTGGACAAACCTTTTAGCCATCGCCCCCGCAGATGTACCCTGGCGCGCGGATATGAGCCAGCATGTGGCTGACCTGGCCAAAGCCTTGGGCAAAGACGTGCCAGCCGTAGCAACGGCCCCAAATAGCGGCCAGCAAGCCATGATCGAAGCTATGGTGCAAAAACAAGCGGATAGCCTCAAGGCCAACCCCATGGACCTGGAGGGTTGGCAACGGCTGATCCGCTCTTTTATGGTGCTTAAATCTCCGGAAAAGGCGAAGGCCGCCTTGCAATCGGCTAAGCAGGCATTTGATTCAGATCAAGGCAGCCTTGCCAAACTTCAAGCAATTGCAGATGAACTTGGAATAAATTGAACATAATCAGGGCCTATGCTGCGTCAAGTGGCAGCATGTTTAAGATATGGACTCACGCTGCTCCATGGACGAAAAGGGCGCCTAAATCAGGATTGTGGTAGCAAATATGAATTTTGACGCATTCTTTAATGAAAAGCTCGACGGCCTGAAAAAAGAGGGCCGTTACCGGGTGTTTATGGATCTGGAACGCCATGCGGGCCAGTTCCCGCGCGCCACGCGCCATGTGGATGGCGAGCAGAAGCCGGTTACAGTTTGGTGTTCAAACGATTATCTCAGCATGGGGCAACATCCTTCGGTGATGGCGGCCATGCATGAGGCGATTGATCGGTGTGGCGCAGGTGCAGGCGGCACACGCAACATTTCAGGCACCAACCATTATCATGTGTTGCTTGAGGCTGAACTGGCTGATCTTCACGGCAAGCAAGCCGCATTGCTCTTCAACTCTGGTTACATGTCCAACTGGACAACACTTTCCACTTTGGCCACTGGCCTGCCCAATGCATTGGTTTTATCAGATGCTGGCAACCATGCTTCGATGATTGAAGGCATCCGCCATTCCAAGGCTGAACGCATTATCTTCAAACACAATGACATGGCTGATCTTGAAAGCCATTTGAAACTCCACAGCGGCAAACGCCCAATCATCATTGTGTTTGAATCGGTTTATTCAATGGATGGCGATTTCGGCAAACTGGCGGAGATTGTAACGCTGGCCGAAAAATATGGCGCGCTGACGTATTTGGATGAAGTGCATGGCGTAGGCCTTTACGGCAAACGCGGCGGCGGCTTGTCCGAAAAGCTCCGCCTGATGCACCGCATAGATGTGATTGAAGGCACATTGGCAAAAGCCTTCGGCGTGGTGGGTGGATATATCACTGGCTCAGCAGCACTCATTGATTATGTGCGTAGCTTCGCTTCAGGATTCATTTTCTCATCATCACTGCCTCCTGCTGTTGCTGCCGGTGCCATTGCCGCGATCAAGCATTTGAAAGTGAGCCAGGTGGAGCGTGAGGCGCTGTTTGCCCGCGTATCAGCAGTTCGTGCTGGCTTAGAGCGCATGGGCATTCCACACATGCCAAACCCATCGCATATCGTGCCAGTACGCGTGGGCGATGCGACCAAGTGCAAATGGATCAGCGATTATCTGCTCGATCACGATGGGATTTATATTCAGCCGATCAATTATCCCACAGTGGCGCGCGGCACAGAACGCTTGCGGATAACACCGCAGCCATGCCACTCAGAAGAAGATATTGCGCACCTGTTGAAATCATTGAACGCGCTATGGCAACAATGCGCGCTTGCGCGGGCTGTTGCTTAGGGTAGTCTCCTTCGTTCTTATTTTCCGCGCCATCCTTATAGAAACACAACTAGGATTGAATAGAATGAACGGTCTCCGTAATTCTTCAAACGTCCTACGACCTCGCTTGCGCCGAAGCTTGCTGGCCGTGATTGTGATTAAGGTTTTATTTTTAACGGCCTTCTGGGCCTTGGTTCTCAAACCGCAAATACATCATGTTGATGCTGAGATGATGCAGCAAAAGCTCATTTCCCAATCAGTACCGCAGCCGGAGTAAACTATGGAACATTTCGACCCAGTCATTCTTGCGCGTATGCAATTTGCCGCAACCGCGCTTTATCACTTTCTCTTTGTTCCGCTGACTTTGGGTTTAAGCTGGCTTCTGGTTATTCTGGAAGCCACTTATGTAATGACCGCCAATTCCGTATGGAAAGATACGGTGAAATTTTGGGGCAAACTGTTCGGTATTAACTTCGCAATGGGCGTTGCCACTGGCGTTACCATGGAGTTTCAATTCGGCACCAACTGGGCTTACTACAGCCACTATGTCGGTGATATTTTTGGCGCACCCTTGGCCATTGAAGGCTTGATGGCATTCTTCTTGGAAAGCACGATGGTGGGCCTGTTCTTCTTTGGCTGGGATAAGATGAGCCGTGTGCAACATTTGACAGCCACTGGCCTTCTTGCCTTGGGCACAAACCTTTCTGCCGTGTGGATTTTGATTGCGAATGGATGGATGCAAGATCCAGTCGGCGCCGCGTTCAATGTCGATACCATGCGGATGGAAATGACAAGTTTCTTCGACCTCATTTTCAATCCGGTGGCGCAAGCAAAATTCGTGCACACTGTAAGTGCCGGTTATGTTTGCGGCAGCGTATTCATGTTGGCGATCTCGTCATATTTTCTACGGCGCGGCCAGCATGTTGAAATCATGAAGCGCAGTTTCGCCGTAGCTGCATCATTTGGATTGGCCGCAAGCTTGAGCGTTGTCGTACTGGGCGATGAAAGCGGCTATAATATGAACGAGCACCAGCAAATGAAAATGGCGGCCATTGAGGGCATGTGGGACACAGAGCCTGCGCCTGCGGCGCTGACATTGTTTGCTATACCCGACCGCACTGCGATGAAAAATGACGCTGAGATTAAAGTTCCAGCCTTGCTCGGCCTTATCGGTACACGCAGCTTTAATGTGGTGATTCCCGGCATCAAAGACTTGGTTGCACAGAGCGATGGCCGCATTCAAAATGGCATAAAAGCCTATGCCGCAATGGTGGCGATCAAGAAAGACCCGAAGGATGATGCAGCGCGCAGTGTGCTTGCAGCGAATGGCAAAGACTTGGGCTATGGCTTGTTGCTCAAATCTACGGGCGTTGACCCTGCGCAAGCCACTGATGCTGATATCCACGCGGCCAGCCTGACTTTGGTTCCAGATGTGTTTCCGCTCTTCTGGAGCTTCCGGATCATGGTTGCTTGCGGCTTTTGGTTCATCGCACTTTTTGCACTGGCATTCTGGAAATCCAGCCGCGGCAAGTTCGCCCCAAATTGGGTGCAACGCGCAGCGCTATATAGCTTGCCCTTGCCATGGCTTGCCATCGAGCTGGGCTGGATTGTGGCTGAATATGGCCGCCAACCTTGGGCAATCGAAGGCATTTTACCCACACGTCTGGGCGCCAGTGCTGTGAGTGCGCCCGAAGTTTTAACCAGCCTGATCGGCTTTGTGATTTTCTACACCGTCTTGCTCGTGGTCGATCTCACACTGATGATAAGATATGCCCGCAGGGGCCCTGAAACCAATGCAGCTTGAGGTGCCATTATGATCCCCATTCCTTTTGACTATGGAACTCTGCGCCTCATCTGGTGGGGCTTGTTGGGCGTGCTGCTCATTGGCCTTGCCGTGATGGATGGCTTTGACATGGGCGTTGCTTTTCTCAACCCCATACTGGGGCGCACCGACACTGAACGGCGCATAATGATCAACACCGTTGGCCCGGTTTGGGAGGGCAACCAAGTTTGGCTCATCACTGGCGGTGGTGCGATATTTGCAGCTTGGCCTGCACTTTATGCAACCTCATTCAGCGGCTTTTATTTGGCGATGTTTCTGGTGTTGGTAAGCCTCATCTTGCGGCCAGTGAGCTTTGAATTCCGCAACAAGTTCAGCGGCAATAAACGCGTGGCCTGGGATTATACTTTGTTCATGTCTGGCCTCATCCCGCCACTGGTTTTCGGCGTTGCCTTTGGCAATCTGTTCCTCGGCGTTCCCTACACGATAGATACTCTTGGCCTGCCCACCTATCATGATGGTTTGGTGATGGGCTTCCTGCATTTATTAAAACCATTTGCCTTGCTCACCGGCCTTACCAGTGTGGCAATGCTGGCCACCCATGGCGCGGTTTATCTTGCCGCGAAAACGGATGGAACCATGCGGAGCCGTGCCGCCACGACCGCAACTATTGGCATGCTGGTCTGGTTAGTGTTGTTTGTGGTTGGCGGATTTTGGGTTGCGCATTTAGATGGGTTCACCACCACATCAGCCATCGACATCAATGGTGCCAGCAACCCACTGCTTAAAACAGTTGCGGTTGAACATGGTGTTTGGTTGCGCAACTACCAAGCTTACCCACTGCTTTATGCAGTGCCGGGCCTTGCGATCCTTGGGGCCATTGTGGCTGTTTTGTTGATACGGGCCGGGCGCTTTGCAACAGCTTTTATCGGCAGCGGTTTGATGGTGGCTTGCACCATTGCAACGGCGGGCATTGCACTGTTCCCATATCTGATGACCAGTTCGCTTGAACCTTCACAAAGCCTAACGGTTTGGGATGCGAGCAGTTCACCCCTCACCCTTTGGCTGATGACGATAGCGGCGGTGATATTTGTGCCGTTGATTTTGATTTATACATCTTGGGCCTATTATATTTTGCGCAAGCCAATAACCGAAGCGCAAGTTAACACGCCAAACAGCAATCTTTATTGAGGATCAAACAATGTGGTATTTTTCTTGGGTGCTGGGCTTGACGATGGCGGTGTTATTTGGCGTGCTCAACGCCATGTGGCTGGATCAGAAAGATGGGCGCAATAAAAAGTAATTGGCAGGCCACGAACGACGATGATGAGTACTATGTCTACGTCATAGCCCTATGATCAGGTAGGTAAATACGCATGGACATTTACATCGGCTTTGATTCCGCGTGGACCGATAACCCTAAAGCTCCCGGAGCCATCTGCGCCATCGCCATCGAGGATGGCCATCTCGTGCAGTTCCATGCTCCGCAACTGGTGTCCTTCGATCAGGCGCTCACTTTTATCCAGAATGTTCGCTCCGACAGCGGCACCACACTTGTCGCGCTGGACCAACCGACGGTGGTTCGTAATTTGACCAGCATGCGGCCGGTAGAACGTGTGGTCGCATCGCTCGTTGGCTGGCTTGGCGGAGGTGTACAGCCCTCCAACCTCGGAAGAGTGGGCATGTTCTGCAGTGCTTCGCCAATCTGGGGTTTCCTGACGGCGCTGAGAGCCGAAGAGAGTCCTGAGCAGGCTCGATTAGCAACCAACGGTCTGTATTTGATGGAGGTCTTCCCGGCTCTCGCGCTGGCGTCATTGGACACTAGGTTCTTCGGGCGGCTGAGCGCGCCCAAATATAACCCGGATCGTAGGAAGACGTTTTGCTTGGCCGATTGGGTCCGTGTGGCAGAGGTTGCTGCGCGCGAATCCCAAATGCTGGGTTGCGATGAACTGGCGGAATGGTGCCGCACCGTCGGGAGAACTGCCCAGCCACGGAAGGCTGATCAGGACAAGTTAGATTCCGCATTATGCGTGTTGATCGCACTCCATTGGCGATTACGTCCTCGGGAAGCGTCGTTGCTTCTCGGCGACTTCACCACGGGATACATGGTTCTGCCAGCGAGCCCAGAGGTGCGCGAATACCTGATCATTCCTGCTAGAAAACACAGGGTGGCGATGGACGACGTAGTTCCGTCTGGATAACCCGACGTAGCAATTACGGTGCCAGAATTACGGGGTGCAGTCCAGTGCATTTAATATGAGGAGATTGTAAAGTCATCCAATTATGCCACAGCTCCACTTAAATCGCCTTGTCCGGCAGAAATTTGGTTCTTATCGCCCTCACCAAGGCCTCGGCTTGCTCAACGGCCCAAGTGGCATCAGCCAGTGAAACGGCCTCTCCGGTATAATCTGCCAATTGCCTAAACCTTTGCACGGCATTCAGCGCCTCACCATGTGTGGCCGCCAGATGATGTGTTAGCACAAGATGTTGCCCAAACTTTGCAATCAGGCCGTTGTGTGTCTTGATCGGGGCGCTGGCCTCTTCAGCGCCCAATGCAAAAAGCGCGGCATGTGCTGCGTCAAACATCGCGTAATAGGCGCGGCTGCAGGCACCATCGGTGTCGCCGGCTTTCAAAAGTAATTTCGCACCGGAAAGGGCAGCTTCAGCCTTACGCAAATAAGTGGCAGGGCTAAGCTTTGCGGTCAAAGGCGAATACCATCGCGCAAAATGTTCTTGATGAGGGCCGCGTTCGAAAAAATATCTGGCTCTGCAATTTCATCATCCCACAGAGGCAGAGCCTCAACCATCACGCCCGTTTCCATCATCACATGGAAAGCCAAAGCAGCCATATCTTTGACAGCGGCAGAACGGTCACCATGTTTGCCTTTGAGCACTACTGCCAAGTCAGCATCGCTTGTGGGCGAATGGCTGGCACGGGCGCGTGAGCCAAATAATAATGTTTCACTTATATCATACTGCGCGGATATGCGTGAGATGAACAGGCTTGTTGCGCGCTGCGTCTCGACATCAATGGTGTGTTTGGTCAACGCGGACATTGCGAATTATTTCCAATCTAGCAGTGACTTTAGGCTAACCAATTGTCTCCAAATTTGCAAGCCAACGCCAATTCTTGCAAGTTTAAAAATACCTATTGACTATATTCCTATACTCTGCTACACGCCATCCAGTTCCTCCCACCGGGGTCTTGTTCATGACGATGATCGGGGCGGGAAGGAACCAGGGATCGTTGGTTTGAGGAAACGTACCTCATCCAGCGGGTCTGCTAGTCGGGCCGCCGCCGCGCTTTAACTAGCGAGGTTGGTAAACGTCCAGCGCTGTTGGCTGGTGTAGAAAGCCCGGAGACGGAGCCTTCCACATCGGAGCACTGGCCCGCCAAGGATCAGAGGATTCTACATCCTCCACCTTGGCGACAGCGGAGAGGGAGCGGCAGTAAAAACCTTGAACGCGCAGGGGAAACCCTCGCATATTTCGCGGCTCTAAACTAAGCCGCATGACGCGAAGGCAACCCTGCGCGCCCCACTTTCTTCTCCTCCACCGGCTAAGCCACGGTGAACAAGGGCTTATTCATGCCCAATGCTGTTTAAGATTTTGAATCTTCAAAATTCTGTGCGGCATTACGTCTTCAAAACCTTGTCCACCGCCGCAACAATCTTCTCACTCTGCGGCTCGGTGGTTGAGGCGAACCAATCCACAAACTTGCCGTCCTTGCCGAAGAGATATTTGTGGAAGTTCCAATTCGGCTTGCCGAGGAAGCCCGCTTGCGTGCCCGCCCATTTGTAAACGGGGATGGCTTCCGCGCCGCTGACCACTGATTTATCTGCCAGTGGAAAAGTCACACCATAATTCTTCTGGCAGAAGTTTGCGATCTCATGGCCAACGCCCGGCTCTTGTCCGCCGAAATCATTGCTCGGCACACCGATGACGACCAGCCCCTTGTCTTTGTAGGCTTCCCACAGTTTTTCCAACCCATCAAACTGCGGGGTGAAGCCACATTCCGAGGCTGTATTAACCAACAGAACCGGATGGCCCTTGAACTGCTCCAAAGGCATGGGCTTGCCGTCCAGCCCCGTGAGTGTGAAGTCATAAAGATTATCCGCAGCATTTGCGTTAGCAACAGTCATAAGGGCCACCATGATTGAAAGAACGATAGGCATACTAACAGATACGTTGCCGAAGCACTAATAGTTCAACAACTACACTGAAATTTTCTACTCGTTATTGCAGGCACATTTCTGCTAGCTTGCAGACATGGCTAAGTCACCAGAAGATAAATCAGTTTCCGCACGCATTAAGCAACGGCTTGAAAAGGCCGGACAGCGTTATTTCGCCAATGACAATATCGCAGGTTTCATTGAGGCGGGAGAGCATGAGCAACTGTTAAATGAAGTTGCTGGCAAAATGGAAACTGTGCTGGAAAGCCTGGTGATTGATGTGAAGAACGATCACAACACCCAGAACACGGCCCGGCGCATAGCCAAGATGTATCTGAATGAAGTATTCAAAGGCCGGTTTCACAAAGCCCCGCCCGTCACCGAATTTCCTAATGCATCAAACCTCAATGAGTTGATGATCGTGGGCCCGCTGACGGTGCGCAGCGCCTGCAGCCATCATTTTTGCCCTATTATCGGCAAGCTGTGGATTGGCTTAATGCCGAACCAACATTCAAATCTCATTGGGCTTTCAAAATATGCGCGGCTGGCGGATTGGGTTTTGTCTCGTCCGCAAATTCAGGAAGAGGCGATCAGCCAAATCGCCGATCTGTTTATGGACATGGTCAGGCCGGACGGGCTTGCAATCGTGATGGAAGCCGATCATTTCTGTATGCATTGGCGCGGCGTTAAAGAGTCTGACTCTTTGATGTTAAATAGCATAATGCGCGGGTCGTTTTTGAAAGACCCCAGTTTGCGGCGTGAATTCCTCTCGCTCATACCAAGGAAGGATTAAGCCATGCTTGTGCGCTGCCTTTATGCCAGTCGATTAGGCAAATCTCATTCACCAAAACTTTTGAATGACATCCTCGAAACGTCGCGAAAACATAATACCAAATACGGCATCACTGGCGTGCTTGTGGCCACCGGCGACAGTTTCATTCAGGTGTTGGAAGGCGGGCGCGCGCAGGTGAGTGAAACCTACAATGCGATCACCCAAGATAAACGCCATTCGGATGTGACACTGTTGTCATTTGATGAAATCTCCCACCGCAGTTTTGAGGGCTGGTCAATGGGCGAGGTAACGATCGGGCAGTTGAACCCATCGGTTTTGTTGAAGCATTCGGCTAGCCTGCATATCGATCCCTTTGTCATGTCTGGGGCGGCGGTGTTGGCGATGCTGAAAGATGTGGTTGCCTCTGGCACGGTTGTGTGTGGCAATGCCACGCGGGGCAAGCGCGGATAACTAAATCCGATGCGCACGGCAATGTGATTTGGCATAGCATTGTGAAGTGCTATAATGTCATTCATGCGCTGGTTTTTCGCAATGATAGTTGCGGGTTTTCTTGGTGCCTCAGCATTTGCTGAGACTGACCAAAATGATTATGCCCAAAGGCTGGATAAATTATTTGGCCTTCTGCACAATGCACAAGATGATGCCGGTGCTAAACTAATCGAGATGCAAATCTGGGCGATTTGGGCCAGCAATGATGCGCCCGATGCCGTGACCCAACTTGCCCACGCATCAGCTGCCATGAACGCTGGAGGGGCTGATATTGCTGAGAAAGAGCTGGACGAATTGGTGCAAACCCACCCCAATTTTGCTGAAGGGTGGAACCGCCGCGCCACGCTTTATTTTATGCAAGGCCGTTATGATGAAAGCCTTGCGGATATTTCCAAAGTATTACAGTTGGAGCCACGACATTTTGGTGCACTCTCCGGCAAGGGTATGGTGCTTCGTGCGCAACACAAACCAGATGAAGCGCTCAAAGCCATGAAGGATGCGCTGGCTATTGATCCATATCTGGCGGGCGTGAAAGATGCGGTGGAGGCGTTGGAAAAATTGAATCCGGAGCTATAGGTTCAATATCCTGACGCAGCACCGGCAGGTCTTCGATCATCATGTGCGCCATAAATTTTTCCGGGCGTGGGCTTGCTTTCTGCCATAGCATCATTGCCAGAAGTGGGTGTTGCAGAGGCATCAGCCGGCGGCCCAATGAGGATGGTTTCAGCTGCACCCCAAGGGGTTTGCGTTTTTATGGTGTAGCCCATGTCGGATAAAATCTTGGCGCTGTCAGCCGATAGCGCAAAAGGCTCCACGTCAATTTCATCGGGCAACCATTGGTGATGAATGCGTGGTGCATCCACCGCCTCCTGCATATTCATGCCGTAATCCACCACATTCAAAAAAGTTTCGAGCACGATGGTGATGATGCGTGAGCCTCCCGGGCTTCCTAAAACCATCACGGGCTTACCATCCTTGGTGACGATGGTTGGGCTCATAGAACTCAGTGGGCGTTTGCCTGGTGCTATGACATTGGTTTTTCCTTGCACCAAGCCAAAGAGATTGGGCACACCCGGCTTGGTGGTGAAATCATCCATCTCATCATTCAGAAAAAAGCCAGTGTCGCCCGCCATCACCTTGGCGCCAAACAGCGCGTTGATGGTGTAGGTTACCGAGACTGCATCGCCCTTGGCATCGACAATGGAATAATGCGTTGTCTGGTCGCCCTCATGGGGTGGTGTGCCGGGCTGAACATCTTTGGACGGCGTGGCTTTGTTGGAATCAATTTTGTCGCGAATGGCAGCGGCATGATCGTCGGAGAGAAGCTTATCCAACGGGTTCTTTACAAAGTCTGGATCGCCCAATTGGAAATTCCGGTCCACATAGGTGTGGCGCATGGCTTCCACCAAAAAATGAATTCCTTGGGCTGAATGGAAGCCTAAATCACGCATAGGATAGCCGCTCAGGATATTTAGAATTTCGCAGATGGCAACACCGCCAGAGCTAGGCGGAGGCGCTGAAATCAAATCAAACCCTCGATAAGTGCAGCGAATGGGCGCTTCTTCAGAAACGGTATAATCCGCTAAGTCCTGCTTGGTGATAATTCCGCCATTTTTGGCGCTGGCTCCAACCAGAGCAACGGCAATCGAGCCTTTGTAAAAAGCATCAGGGCCATCAGCTGAGATGAGCTTCAACGTGTTGGCGAGATTTTTCTGAACAAACAAATCTCCCGCCGCCCAAGGCTTGCCGTCATGCAAAAAAATGGCGGCCACATTGGGCTGATCGGCGAAATATTTTGTAGAGGTGTTCATGATCGCCACATCAGCGGCATTAAGCACAAATCCCTGCTCAGCCAGTTTGATTGCTGGTGCCATAACCTGCTCGCGCTTCATCGAGCCATATTTTTGCAGCAACGTATCAAGCCCCATGACCGAGCCTGGAACACCCGCAGCGAGATAGCCGTTCAGGCTTAAATCCGGCACTACATCACCAGCCGCATTCAAATACATTTTCTCGGTGGAAGCCGCAGGTGCCTTTTCGCGGAAGTTCAAAAATACATCTTTGCCGTCCGCCAAGTGCAAGGTTGCAAAGCCACCGCCACCGATATTGCCGCAGCAAGGATTAGTGACCGCCAGTGTATAGCCCACAGCCACAGCAGCGTCCACGGCATTGCCGCCTTGTTTTAGAATTTCAACGCCGACATCCGTTGCAAAATGCTGGGATGTGACCACCATTGCATGATCAGCCGAGACAGGCTGGGGCGTAACGGCGTGCACCGGAGTCGCCAATAAAAACGCAGAAAGGAAAAGTCCTGTGGCTAAACGCATTGCAATCTCCCCGGTGCAGTGGTTTCCCACTTCACGACGAAGCAGCCCGGGTTTCAAGTGTTAAAGTTTTTTGGCTTCGTCGAGTGCGGTTTTAATTTGCGGCAGTAAGTCAGCATTGCCGCAAACATAGCCGCCTGCATAAAGTGCATAATCCTCGCCATTGATGCCATTCACAAAGCCACCTGCCTCTTTGATGAAGATAATACCAGCGGCCAAGTCCCATGGCTTCAGACCGTGGTGCCAGCCACCATCAAAACGGCCCATAGCGGTGTAAGCCATGTCGAGCGCAGTTGAACCGATTGAGCGAATGCCAGCAGTTTTGGTTTGCATCACGCTCAATTCTTTGCGCTGTAACTCATGGGTCTTGTCTGCACGGTTGGGTAGCCCGCAGAACAACATTGACTCCGAAAGTTCTTTCCTGCCACCCACGCGCATGCGCTTATTGTTCATAAATGCACCAGTGCCTTTTTCAGCATGGAACAATTCATCAGTGATGGGATTGTAAGTGACGCCCGCAACAATCTCACCTTTGCGTTCAAGCGCTATGGTCAGCGCAAAAAGCGGCAGTGCGTGCATGAAATTAAACGTGCCGTCGATGGGATCAATGATCCAGCGATGATCGGGGTCTTGGCCCTTGGTTTCGCCGCCCTCTTCACCAAGGAAGCCATAAGTCGGGCGCGCCAATTTCAATTCTTCACGCAAAACCTTTTCAGCTTTTTTGTCAGAATTGGTGACAAAATCCGCTGGGCCTTTTACGGAAACCTGTAAGCCAGACACTTCACCATAATCACGCTGCACACCACGTGCGGCTTTGCGGATGGCGGCGATCATGACAGTCATAATAGGAGTGGACACTGGGCAATACTCAACTTGTTGGAAGATTGCGCGGCCTTAGCAGGCTTTGGAAGCCAAGGCTACTCTGCCGTTGGATCAGCCATAGGCTTGAAAGCATCAGCTAGCGCTTTGGCTTGATTCACTAAGGTGGGATCGGCGTGCTCGGTGGCAGTGTCTAACTCCACATCGCCGCGCCCTGCGGCTCTGGCCAGAAAATTCCACTTCATCGCTTCTATCGGATCTTTATCAACGCCAGGCACACCCAATGCCAAAACGCGTGCCAAACGGTTTTGTGCGATGGGGTTGCCATGTTGGGCGGCAACCTTCAGCCACTTTGTGCCGATGACAGGATCTTTCTGAACGCCGTCGCCACGGTAAACCATAACCCCGTATTCAAGTGCGGCTTCAGGAAGGCCCTGCACGGCGGCCTTGGAGAACAAATCCCCTGCTGTAATCGGATCTTTGTCCACGCCCTTGCCATCAATATAGAGCAGCGCCAAATTATATTGGCCGCGCGGATTGCCTTTATCAGCAGCGGCCTTGAACCATTTGGCGGCATTGGCCCAATCCGGCGGCGTGCCATAAAGGCCCGCATAATACAGACCCAAGTTATACTGTGCTTTTACATTGCCAGCCTCGGCAGCTTTTTGCAGCCAAGGTGCAGCGTCAACCACCAATGGTTTTTGGCCAGTGCCAGTGAGCAACAACATGGCAAGGGCAAATTCGTTGTCAGCATCGCCTACATCAGCGCCCTTCTGAAACCAGATTTGCGCCTGTTGCAAATCTACTTCTTGGCCAAGGCCCTTTTGCGCCATGTTGCCGAGCAAAAGGAATGCTTTGGGATCACCTTTGGTGGCAAAACCATCGGCGATCTTCTTGGCTTCAACAAAATTGTTTTGTTGATAGAGAGCCAGCGCTTGGTCAATTCCCGGCACTTGCGCTGCCGCTGGCGCGCTTAAGGCTATAAAGATCAGGAGAGCTAGTCGCTTCATTTCAGTTTTGAATTTAACTCCGTGATTACGCGCGTTGCGGATTCAGCACTTTGCCACATCGCATCATCAGGGCGGATAAAATCTGAATGTTTGGCCAGAATTATGGCTTCTTCCAGCGTTGTGGCATCCAACGGAACGGCAGGAATTTCGGCCATCTCATTCCACCATTTCACCAAGGGCTCACCCGTGATTTGTGCCTTCTGATGGAACGCCACATAATCGGCCCCCTGCTCTGAGGCTTCCATCGCCGCGTGGCGTGAGGTGCCGCAATCTAGCCCAACCATCGTATCCTTTGGCAATGACATGCGCAGATCAAGCAAGTTGAATTCAGAACCCGTCACATGCAAGCCATCGGCCTTGAGATGTGAAACCACCCGCGGCTCAACATCTGTCATCAGCACAGCCAAACCCAATTCCTGCAGAGCTGCTACATCTTCGCGCCTGGCATTTTCGTGGATGAGGATTGAAGCACAATTCCCCGCCGCACAAGCGGCTTTGGCGCAGGCGATCACATCAGCAAGGATTGCATCTTTGGGAGCAACCAGAAAGAATCGTACTTTGTTCATGGCTGCGTTTTAGGCAGCGGCAGGCACTTTGTCACCTTTGGGAAGAAGCATCGCAAGAATGCCTAATGCCGGCAGGAAGGCACAGATGCGGAACACGAAATCAATGCTCGTTGCGTCTGCCAGCACGCCCAAGGCCGCTGCCCCTAAGCCGCCTAGGCCGAAAGCCAGGCCAAAGAATAGACCAGAGATCATTCCCACACGGCCGGGCAGTAATTCCTGCGCATAAACCACCATGGCCGAGAAGGCGGAGGAAATGATGAGGCCGATGGGCACGGTAAGCACGACTGTCCAAAACAAATTGGTGTAAGGCAGCGCCAGCGTAAAGGGCAAAGCCCCCAAGATAGAAAGCCAGATTACAGCTTTCGTGCCAATCCGGTCGCTTAGCGGGCCACCAAGGAACGTTCCAACGGCAGCGGCACCCAGCATGATGAACAGGTAGATTTGCACTTCCTGTTGGCTGATGCCGAAATGGGCAATCAGGTAGAAACTGTAAAACACCTGCAGGCTGGTCAAATACATGAATTTGGAAAACATCAGGATCAACAACACGCTGAGAGCCAAGATTACTTGGTTGCGGTTGAAGACGCGCGCATGGGCCTTCGCTGCCGCCTTGCGCACATGATCCTTGAGCCACGCCGCATACCAGCGCCCCACAAAACTCAACAGCACAAACGCCAAAACTGCAAGTGGCGCAATCCACGCAATAGCCCATTGGCCGCGTGGCAAAACGATCAGCGCAGTGAGCAACGGGCCAATGGCACTGCCAGTATTGCCGCCCACTTGGAAAACCGATTGAGCAAAACCAAACCGACCACCAGACGCAAGCCTCGCCACGCGTGAGGCTTCCGGGTGAAACAGCGATGAACCAATACCGATCATTGCTGCGGCCAATAGAATGCCCGAGTACGACGTAGCCATTGAAAGAAGCAACAAGCCAGCCAATGTGCTCACCGGTGCCAAAGGCAAGACATAAGGCAACGGATATTTGTCGGTGAAGATCCCGAAAACCGGCTGCAAGATCGAAGCGGTCACTTGGTAGACCAAAGTGATCAGGCCGATTTGTGCAAAACTCAATGCGTAGTTCTGATGTAGCAAAGGATAGATCGACAGCAAAACTGCTTGCATCGTATCATTGATGCCGTGGCAGATGGCGGCCGAAAATAAAATGGCCATTGCCGCTGTCATGGCGGGTGCTTGCGGGGTGGGCGTCGTGGTTGTGGTTGCGGTCATGGGCGGCGGATTAAAGTTTCGCACCACCGTTCGTCAACCGCCATAATTGCAATGCCACCTAGCTTTGGCGTAGAGGCAGCTTACTTCTTCAACGCCGCAACACCGGGCAAGTCTTTGCCTTCCAACCATTCAAGGAAAGCTCCGCCTGCGGTGGAGATGTAAGTGAAGTCATCGGCCACGCCTGCATGGTTAAGGGCCGACACCGTGTCTCCGCCACCTGCCACGCTGATCAACTTGCCCGCCTTGGTTCGGGCAGCGGCATATTGCGCCACTTCCACGGTGGCTTTATCAAAAGGTGCCATTTCAAATGCGCCGAAAGGGCCATTCCACAACAGCGTGTGGGCGTTTTCGATGACGGTTTTCACTAGGTCCACAGACATCGGGCCAATATCCAGCATCATGCCGTCTGCGGGCAAAGCATCCACGCCGTAATCATGCGATGGGGCATGAGCCTCAAACTTGTGGGCAATGATACCATCTACCGGAAGGATGATGGCGCAGTTGGCTTTTTCGGCCTCTGCCATGATCTTGCGGGCGGTGTCTGCCAGATCTTTTTCCACCAGTGATTTTCCAACTTGATGGCCTTGGGCATAGAGAAAAGTGTTAGCCATGGCGCCGCCGATGACGAGGCCTTCCACCTTCTTGATCAAATTGCTCAAGAGGTCGAGCTTAGATGAAACCTTGGCGCCGCCGACGATGGCAATCACTGGGCGCTTAGGCTGTTCCAGTGCCTTCGACAGGGCATCCAATTCCGCTTGCATGGCGCGACCCGCATAGGCAGGGATCACATGGGCAATGCCCTCAGTGGATGAATGCGCGCGGTGAGCGGCAGAGAAAGCATCATTTACAAAAATATCACCGAGCCCACCCAGCATTTTGGCAAAGCCTGCATCATTCTTTTCTTCACCTGCGTGATAGCGGGTGTTTTCCATCAGATAAACTTCGCCAGGCTTGGCTTGAACAACGGGTGCGGTTTGCCAATCCGTGAAGATGAATTCAACTTTATGGCCAAGCGCTTTGTGCAAAGCGGGTGCTACCGGCTTCAAAGACATTTCCGGCACAACCTTGCCCTTGGGGCGATCAAAATGCGCCAGAATAATAACCGCTGCGCCCTTAGTGATAAGTTCCTTCAGCGTGGGCACCACACGGTCAATGCGCGTGGTGTCCGTCACATGGCCGTTTTCCATGGGCACGTTGAGATCAAGGCGGATGACAACTTTTTTGCCAGAGACATTGACATCATCAAGGGTGCGGAAAGCGGACATGTGGAGCTCCATTTGCAATTTGTGAGGGGCGTACCTCAAAGTACCGTTTGGAGCAAGCGCCTTGCGGTGGGTGCCGCAATTTGACATAGGCTCAGCGCTACGAGGAGATTCCCATGACCGACATCGTAAAAGATTCAAACGGCAATGAGTTGAAGGATGGGGATAATGTCACGCTCATCAAGGATTTGAAAGTGAAGGGTGCCAATGTCACCCTCAAGCGCGGCACCATGATTAAGGGCATCAAGCTGACGGGCAACACCGAAGAAGTTGATTGCCGCCACGAGAAGGTGAAGGGCTTGGTGCTAAGGACGGAGTTTTTAAAGAAGGCCTAAGGTGATAGATCGAGAGCAAAGTCAAAACGGGTTGCGCCAAAGACCCGGAGAAACAGAGCCAAGTTTGGTGCAATTTAAATTCCTCAAATAGCCTGAAGCAATTGTCACTTGATACAATGACGGGGAACTCTTTTAATAGCGCCGCGTTATGACTCTTGGTTTGTCATGGCATAGCGAGTTTGCTTAGGATGGGAATAATCTCAAAGAAACAAAATGACGTTCCGATATCAATGGGACCAGTCGCAGGACAAGCCTCTCCTGCCCCTGATGCGCCACCGGGCGGCGCTGCGGCTGAGCCGCAGACAAATATCGGCACTGGCCTCACGCAAGCGGATGTAGCGAAGCAGCGGGCGACCAATGGTTTTAACGAGGTTGCCGACAAAAAAGCCCATCCGCTCCGCATGTTTCTAGGCAAATTCTGGGGTGTTTCGGCATGGATGCTCGAACTTATCATCGTCTTGTCAGCCGTGCTAGGGAACTATGCTGATCTTGCTGTCGTTGCTACGCTTCTGGTGATTAATGCTGTGCTGGGCTTTGTTCTTGAAAGACGAGCGGCAGGCGTTGTTGAAACCTTGCGGCGAAGGTTACAAGTCAGCGCCAGGGTGCTGCGGGATTCACGCTGGCAGGTCGTTCCTGCGCGGGAATTGGTTCCGGGCGATATTGTTCGGATTAGGTCTGGCGACATCGTCCCGGCTGACATCAAATTGCTCGCCGAAACTTTGAGTGTCGATCAATCGGCACTGACGGGTGAATCGAAAGAATCCGACAAATCACCCGGAGATGCTGTTTCATCGGGCTCAATCATTCGTCGCGGTGAGGGCACAGGCGTGGTGGTGCTGATTGGGGCAAAAACCCTTTTTGGGCGAACCACCAAGCTCGTTCAAGACGCCCGTCCCAAACTTCACATTGAGGCCGTTGTGACTAAGATTGTTCGCTGGCTCTTTGCTATTGTCAGCGCGCTTCTTGGCTGTGTGGTGGTGCTATCACTCATTCGTGGCGTGTCGCTTCTGGAGATGGTGCCCCTCATGCTCGTTCTCCTGATGAGTGCTGTTCCTGTCGCACTTCCCGTCATGTTCACCGTGAGCATGGCCTTGGGTTCCAAGGAGCTTGCCAAACATGGCGTATTGGTCACACGCCTGAGTGCCACGGAGGATGCAGCCACCATGGATGTCCTTTGTGTGGATAAGACCGGCACCATAACGATGAACAAACTGGCCGTCACTGGCGTGACCCCACAGGCAAAGAACACTGAGGCTAGTGTATTGTTTGCGGGAGCGCTGGCTTCTCAGGAGGCCAACCAAGACCCCATCGATCTGGCGTTTCTGGCTGCGGCGAAGGACCATCACGTCTTCGAAAATCTTCCGCCAGTTGTTCCGATCTCATTTGCGCCCTTTGATGCAAAGAGCAGGCGGACTGAAGCCATTGTGGAACAAAATGGGCAGCGGTTCCGCGTGATGAAAGGGGCTGCTCGTGCGATTGCCGAAGCCTGCGGCCTGAAACCTCAGGCGATCACCGATCTGGAGGCACTTGCCACCGTTGAGGCTGCAAAAGGTTATCGAACCTTGGCTGTAGCGCGTGGCCCTGAGACAGGTTCACCTGAATTGTTAGGTCTGGTCTCCCTCTATGATCCGCCGCGCCCTGATGCCAAGCAACTGATTGCCACACTGGTCGGTCTGGGCATTCCGGTAAGAATGCTCACGGGCGATGCCTTGCCGGTGGCAATTGAAATCGGCAAAGGCGTGGGATTGCCCAATATTCGCCGCATGGCAGACGTCAAGGCAGCCAGCGCTCAGCCTGATGGTAAAAAAATTGCCGACTTCAAGGGCGTTGATGGTTTTGCTGAAGTATACCCAGAAGATAAGTTTATCGTGGTGAAAGACTTGCAAAGCGCAGGGCATGTGACCGGCATGACGGGAGATGGTGTCAACGATGCGCCTGCCCTTCGTCAGGCCGAAGTGGGGATCGCCGTCAGCACTGCGACAGATGTTGCCAAGGGTGCCGCCAGCGTCGTGCTCACCGAGGCTGGTCTCACCAACATTGTAACGCTGGTTGAACAGGGGCGAACAATTTACCAACGCATTCTGACTTGGGTCATCAACAAGATTAGCCGAACAATCCTGAAAGCAGCATATGTGGCCATTGCATTTGTTGCGACTGGCCAATTTGTGGTTTCAGCCTTCGCAATGTTGTTGCTGGTTTTCTTAACGGACTTTGCAAAAATCTCCCTTGCCACTGATAATGTGCGCCCCTCGAAAATGCCGGAAACATGGAACATTGGTGGCTTCATTACTGTTTCGGTTGCCCTTGGAATAGCCATGGTTGCTGAAACATTGCTACTGTTGGGGATCGGATGGTCTAGTTTTGGCTTAGCAACAGATGCCAACGCGCTCCATACTTTTAGCTTTTTACTGTTGCTTTACTTCGGCGTATTTTCAGTTGTGTCGGCCCGCGAACGTCGGTGGTTTTGGTCAACTGTACCAAGCACGGTGTTTATGGCAGCCCTCACGGCCGATGCTGTTGCAGGCACTGCTCTCACCTTTGTGGGTCTGCCGGGGCTTGTGGCCTTGGTTTGGTGGAAGACAGTCGGGATATTTGTTTATGCCATGGTCTCGTGCTTGCTGGTGAACGACGCTCTGAAGGTTGCAATGATCAAGTGGCGCGTTCCCAACTCCGTAGCCAAGACAACAATTGATGCGCCAGTGCTGGCGAAGGGGTAAAAATGAAAATCAACTCAAACGACTTTCGCGCAAAGGAAAAAGAGCAAATCAATCTTCAGAAATGGCAGACGAGTATTGCCCCCGTGTATGAGTCAAAAAAAGACTATCAGGAGCAGCTAGACGCGCACGTCAAACTGTTGAGTTCACAACAGCAGCTTTTATATGCGGCAAATCGCTTTGCTATTTTGATCATTTTTCAGGCCATGGATGCGGCAGGGAAAGACGGCGCGATCAAACATGTGATGTCAGGTGTCAATCCACAGGGCTGCCAGGTTTTCAGCTATAAGCACCCCAGCGAGGCCGAACTGGAGCATGATTTTCTTTGGCGCACCACTCGCGATCTGCCTGAACGAGGAAAGATTGGCATCTTCAATCGGTCATATTACGAGGAAGTATTGATTGCACGTGTGCACCCAGAGATTCTCCGTGGTGAGGGGGTTCTGCAAAACGCAGCCGAGGAGAAGACGATTTGGGAAAACCGTTTTCGTTCGATCAATAATTTGGAAACACACCTCAGTGGAAATGGCACACGCATCATCAAATTCTTTCTCCATTTGTCAAAAGAAGAACAACGCAAACGCTTCTTGAAGCGAATTGATGACCCTGAAAAGAACTGGAAATTTTCCACGTCCGATGTTGAAGAGCGAAAATTTTGGGATGACTACATGAAGGCTTACGGCGAATGCCTGAGTGCCACTAGCACCACTCCATCACCGTGGTACATCGTTCCCGCCGATGACAAGAAGAACACAAGGTTGATCGTATCGCAAATTGTGCTTGATACAATTGAAGGGCTCAAACTAACTTACCCTGCAAGTGATGCCGCGCGTGTTCAAGAGCTGCAATCAATTCGAGAGCAACTGGCGAAGTAATGAAACGTTGATTGACGGTGCAACCGCTTTAGTTTTTTCGAAACCAGTTTGGTCATTAATCACTTCCTCGCCGCCTTCATCACTGCCTCTGCGGTTATCCCGAATTTCTTGTACAGCACTTCTGCCGGAGCGCTTGCGCCAAATCCATGCATGCCAATGAAATGGCCATCCACACCGATGAACTTATCCCAGCAGGTGCGAACACCCGCTTCCACCGCGATGCGAATTTTTTCAGTGCCCATGACTTTGGCTTTGTAAGCTTTGGACTGGCGCTCAAACAATTCCATCGACGGCACGGAAACCACACGCGTTGGTGTGCCCTTCTTGTCGAGCATTTCTTTTGCCGCCATGGCGATTTCGACTTCTGAGCCTGAGGCGAAGATCACAACTTTCGCCTTCTTCTTGGATGGCGCAATTTCATAAGCCCCAAAACCACAGAGGTTCTTGGCCGAATAGGTAAGCCGCGCTGGTTTCACCTTTTGGCGCGTGATGACGAGGATGCTTGGCGTCTTGGGCATTTCAAGCGCCAGCTGCCAACACTCCACCGCTTCAACCGCATCACATGGGCGCAACACGTGGATATTTGGAATCACACGGCAAGCCGCTAGATGTTCAACAGCTTGATGGGTTGGGCCATCTTCTCCCAAACCGATTGAATCATGCGACATTACAAAGATCGAACGAATGCCCATCAGTGCGGCCAAGCGGATCGAAGGCCTGCAATAATCAGTGAAGCAGAAGAAGGTGCCGCCATAAGGGATCACCCCGCCATGCAGCGCCATGCCATTCAAAGCCGCCGCCATGCCATGTTCACGGATGCCGTAAGACAAATAGCTGCCGGAATAATCCGCAGCGCTGAATGGCTTTTGATCTTTCGAGTTGGTGTTATTGGAATGGGTGAGATCGGCGCTGCCGCCAATGGTTTCAGTGACAATCGGGTTAATCACATTCAAGGCCATTTGCGATGAGGCGCGCGTGGCCACCCAAGGCGGGCTTGCGGCCAGCGTTTTTTTATAAGCTGCGATGGCGTCGTCTAAATTGGCAGGAAGTGCGCCTGCGGTGATACGCTCAAACTCTGCGCGCTTGGGATGCGCCTTCAAGCGCATTTCCCAGGCCTCGCGTGCGGATTTGCCTTTGGCGCCCACTGCACGCCAAGCTGCTACGATTTCATTGGGCACGACAAATGGCGCATAAGGCCAATTCAAAACCACCCGGGCTTTGGCGATTTCATCTACACCTAATGGTGAGCCATGCACGCCTTGGGTGCCTTGCTTATCAGGTGCGCCAAAACCGATGATGGTTTTGCAAGCAATGAAGCTGGGGCGATCAGAATTCTGTGCGGCTTGCAAGGCGGTCAGAACAGCGGCCTGATCCATACCGTCCACTAAAACAGTGTTCCAGCCAGAAGAGGCAAAACGCATCAGCTGATCGGTATTGTCAGACAGGCCCACTTTGCCCTCAATGGTGATGCCATTGTCATCCCACATCACAATCAGATTCTTGAGCTTCAAATGCCCCGCAAGTGCGAGCGCTTCTTGGCTGATGCCTTCCATCAGGTCGCCGTCACCACACAGCACATAGGTTTTGTGGTTGACCAGGTCAGCGCCGAAACGGGCGTTGAGATGGGCTTCTGCCATGGCAAAGCCCACTGCGTTGGCGAGGCCCTGCCCCAGTGGCCCGGTGGTGGTTTCAATGCCGGTGGCATGGCCATATTCTGGGTGGCCCGCGGTTTTGGAGCCCCATTGGCGGAAGTTCTTGATCTGGTCGATGGTCATATCGGCAAAGCCGGTGAGATGGAGCAGCGAATAAAGCAACATGGAGCCATGGCCAGCCGACAAGATGAACCGGTCACGATCAGGCCAATGCGGGGCGCTGGCATCAAATTTCAAATAATTGGCCCAGAGTGCTGTGGCAAAGTCTGCAGCCCCCATAGGCAGGCCCGGGTGGCCGGAATTGGCCTTCTGGACGGCATCCATGGAAAGGGCGCGGATAGCATTGGCCATTTGGCGAGGGGTTGGGCTTGCGTCAGTCATTGGGGCACCTTGCTTTGAGGGTGAAGTTGATAACCCCAATATCAGGCAGGCTTGACGTGTCAATGACGCGTTATCACCGGCCACGTTATCAACAATGGCTTGGAAGCTTATGTCTCGGTAAAGAATCAGCTATGCGACCCAAGTTTATGTGGTAAAAGGGAAATTGGCGCAGCAAGCTGTGCTGTAGGGTTATGGGACGATGACTGAAATTAACAAACTTGATGCTGCTTTTGCTCGTTTTGAGAAAGCGCTGGGGCTTTTTGAGACGGCAACCACCGCTCATGTAGAAGAACGTGGTAAATTGCGCGCCGCCGTCAGTGGAGCTGATTTTGCGCAGCGCGATCATGCCAAGTTGCAACAACAGCTTGAGCAAGTGCGCGAAAAGGCAGCCGAGTTGGTGGATACATCTAAGCAAGCGGCTGGAAAAATCGATACCGCCATGGGGCGCATTCGCTCTGTGCTGCATTCCAACAGCGGGGCTTGAGTTATGGCTAACGTTGTCGTCACAGTTGCTGATCGCCCCTACACCATGCAGTGCCCCGATGGGGAAGAAGACCACTTGCGTGAGTTGGCGCAGTTACTCGACACTGAAGTTGCCCGCATCAAACAAAGCGTTGGCTCCATCGGTGATATTCGCTTGTTAGTGATGAGCGGTTTGATGGTGGCTGATCGGTTGAGCGAGGCCATCCAAAAAATTGAAACACTTGAAGACCAAGTGCAAAGCCTGCGTGAGGCCAAGAACGTGGCGCAAACGCAGCTTAAGACACTGGAAACAAATCTTACGACGCATCTTGACCGCGCCGCCGTTCGTCTTGAAGGACTGGCCAAGAAGATGGCGGAATAGCTTTATTTTCATTCAGGCGAGATTCTGACATAATTGGGCCGCGTTGCGTGCTAAGAAAGTGGCGCACAGTCCTTACCATGTGATTCAGTTCTTGTGGCGCGGCTGTTTTATTTTTTGTCTCTCAAGGAGGAAAATCATGACGAAGTTTATTCGGATCGCTATTGCTACACTGGCTTTGGCTGGTGGTATTTCTGCCATGTCAGGATCGGCCAATGCCAGATGGCACCATGGCCATCATCACATGCATTGCAGTTGGCATCATCATCATCGTCACTGCTGGTAATTTCGACGCTGATCTTTCAGTGAAGAAGCCCGCACCAGCTATGGTGCGGGCTTTTTCTTATGCGCAATCACGAAACCGTGAATCACAATCATGTGATTGGCGTGTGGACTTCCTCTCTTGCCATGGTGGCGGCATGGGCGCGTTAAAGTGACCCGCCCGCTCTCAGAGAGGAAATAACATGACTAAAACCGTAAAAATCTTGGCTGCCGTTTTCGCCCTCAGCATCGGCTCCGGCTTTTTCGCGTCAGCCAACGCTGACATGATGATGAAGAAGGATCACATGATGATGAAGCATCACTGCCATATGCATAACCATTGCCACGTGATGCATCACATGATGGGGCATCACATGATGCCTATGATGAAAAAATATTGATCCACGCGTTCGCGCGCTAATAACGCCCGCGCCTGTAATGGTGCGGGCTATTTCTTTAGCTTAAAGTGGCGCGCCGCCGTGGCCGTGGGAACATACGATCCCTGGTCCCTACTTGCGTAGGTGGGCGCCGTGTGCTCCAGACCAGGGTCTGATGCAGGGACAGCTCCCTCGAAAATCGTTTATAGGCCCTGGGAATTAGAGTTCCTCACGAAACCGGGCAGCAACGCCAAAGCTGATATAGGCGCTGACGCAGCGAAAATCCAGCCGCATCAATAAAGCTGTTCATCAGCACTTTCTTCATCACCATGGCGCTGGAACAAACCTATGGCAATGGAAGCTGCGATGCAGCTGGTGGCCAAAGACAGCGCCTGCCCCGCTGGCACTGCAAGCCCCAAAAGGGCCAAAGGCAATGCGGCCAATAACATCACAATTGGAATCAGAAAAACATTGATCGCAGAACTTAAACTGGCGCGTTGTAAAGGCTGTGCGGCAGGCAGCGTTGCAGCCAACCAGCCGCAGCTGAGACATAGAGTCAAAAGCCATGGTAAGTTCCAGGTGTTGGGCATTAGGTTTTGCGTTGCAGCCATAACCACTGCCGCGGCCAGCCCCACCAGTACCATAACGATAAAGCCAGACAGGTGGTCTGCCGCTAGGGCCCACAAAATAATCACGATCAGCCCCGCCGCCAAAAGTAATTGAATGAGTGCCAATTGCTGTGCCGTTGCAGCATGTGCCGCCATCACAGCTGGATGCAAAACCGGAAGGCCTAGCTGACCTAAAGTCACCGCCAACTGATCTGGCGTAACACCAGAAACAGGTGATACCACGAGGCGATAAGGGCCGGGCGGTGTGCCAAACAGGGCCTGAAGGCCAGCGGGCAAATCCGCCAGGGCGATGGGCTTCAAATTGGCAAGGCTTTCAGCTTTGTCCGCCGTGCGGTTAAAGCCACCAAATAGGCGGTTGTCCAACTCACGCAGTTTGACATCATCACTGGTAGCCGCAAGCACGGCAAGGCTTTGGCGCATCTCAGTTGCGGCTTGTTTTAAAGAGGCGCGCGCGGTGGGCGCTTGCGCCACTTGTTGCAAACTTTCTTGCATGGTCTCAACCACGTAGCGCACATCATCTGGGTTTTTTAGGCCGACAGGTTCAATGCGCGGAAACTTGCCTTTCAACATCTCTAGGGCTTGCAATTTTTCAGGAACCTGCTCGGGCAAGAAACTTCCCAGCCACTGAACCGCGGCAGCAGAAGGAACGCCGCGCAGGCGTGATATAAGGCCTTCAACTTCACCAGCATCATTGGCAAGAACTGCAACTGAGATGGCAGACTGCTCAATGGGTATCTGCTTGCGCACTGATATTACCGTTGCAAACAAACAGGCCATCACCACAAATGTGCCTATCGCATGAGACAAAATCTGCCAGCGGCCGGTTTCAAACAGGCTGCGGTGGGCGGCATTCATCCAGCTCTGGGCGCGCCAGTCTAAAGCTCCCTTTACCAAGCGAGACATCGCGGCAGGCAAAGTAAAACTAACCGCCAATCCCACAACCAATAGAGTTAGAACCCCGCCAATAACTGGCCAACCTGCTGGATTGGGCAGAAGTGTAAGCCCCCCGAATGGGGCAGCCATCAGCAGCCCACGCCACAACAACACTTGGCCTTTCGTTTGCGCTGCGAGCATCATCGCCGTCTCGTTATTGGGATGCTCACCAGAAAGCCTTGCGGCCTCTGATAGCAAGCTCAATGATAAAGTGCTGGGCAATAAGATTCCCAATGCCAAGACTGGCCAATAAGAGGCCCAGGACCCCAAATATAATACGACGAGAAAGCTGAGTGGAGCCACGGCCAAAGCGGACGCAAATATCGATGTCGCTAGACTCACACTGCCCAGTGTGATCGCCAGCATCAGACCAGCAAATGCCAAGCCCATCAGAACTGCGGCAAGCAGGCGCATTTTGTCAGTGGGCGGTGCACTCTCTATCTTATTAGCCACTGGCTTAGGTGCAGCGCCAGAAATGCTGGCTTCAACGCCGCTGGCTTTCACGGCCTTGTCCAAATAGGCAGCAGCCTCTGCTTCTTGGCCGTCACGTGGAACCACATTGATCACTAGTTTTTTGGCGCTGTCATCAACTTCCAGTTCAGCGATGTCGGCCCAATCCAAAGCGTGATCTTCACCCACATTCAAAGTTTGTACCGCCGCTGCCGCTTCAGCCAACATCTCATCCAACCCTTGTGGATCACGGCCCTGATCAAGTGTGCCTGCAATGCCACTCAGTAACGTGGCCATGCTGGCGGAATCGGGCGCGTTACGCACAGCTTCAAACAATGGCTTCAGCGACAGGGCATAAGCGACCCGCCCCTGCACTTCCGCCAAAGGCCGATAGAGCAGCGCGTTATCGTCATAAAAATCACCAGCACCTGGCGACATTACAGTTTCAAATAAATCTGCACGTTGAGCAAGGCCCGCCAAAATTGAATCGCGCGCCACTGCCAATGCTTGCGGATCTTCATGCGTGAGGGTGACAACTTGCAGATGCTGAAGACTTGCGAATTTTTTAGCGCCTGCAATTTCTTTACTGAGCTGCGTGGGAAATGGCAGAAAAACACTGCTGGGCGCATGATAGTTGATCCAACAACCCCATGTTGTTGCCGCAAAAAGGATGGCCCAAAAAATCAACACCACTTTTGCATTGCGAAAACACCAACGCGTCAGAAGTGCAAACACGTTTGGGGTTAATCTCTGGATGGGCGGAGGCAGCCTCGGCTCAAATGGGCTATGCCATGGCCCGATGGGGGTATGGCTTGTGGGGAAATGGCCGATGGGCTGCACCATATACTGGCACCGCTCAAAGTTGTTGGCGTTGTTTAAGACGCTGAAAACGCATGACACCAAACGGAATCGAAACCAGATAGCAAAGAGTGAGCAGCGAAAGCATTTCCCATGGATAAGAAATCAGCAAGGCCATGCTAACCGCCAAAGCCGCCAACAAAGGCCCATAAAATTCACGCCGCACGCGCGTAAAGGTTTTGCCGGAAAAAGTAGGAACACGGCTTACCATCAAACTGGCGATAATAATTTCATAAACCGCGATGGTTTTAGCAAAGGGATGGCCTTCATTGAGAATGCCAAGGAAGCCCAAGTAAAACGGCACGAGTGAAAGCAATGCACCGGCAGGCGCTGGCAGGCCAACGAAATAACCAGCCATCCAGACTGGCTTTTTTGGCTCATCCAATGCCACGTTAAAACGCGCCAGACGAAGCGCGCAGCCAATGGCCAGGACCAGACAAACCACCCAACCAAAATTATTCAGACTGCTGAGCGACCAGAGATAAAGCATCACGGCCGGGGCCACACCGAAGTTCACAAAATCCGCCAGTGAATCGAGCTCGGCACCAAAACGCGATGTGCCCTCCAGATAGCGCGCCAAGCGGCCATCTAACGCATCAAGCACAGTTGCGATGATGATGCCTGCAACGGCAAATTCAAAACGGCCCTCGGCTGCGAAGCGTATGGCTGTAATGCCACTGCACAGCGCCAAGAGTGTGAGAAGATTGGGCAATAGAAATTTTGCCGGGATGGGCCTGAAAGCGCGGCGTTTGGTTTGTTCGTTCACAGACGCTTGCTCAGAAGATAGCTTTGCCACCGTCTGCTTGGGTGTTGTCGGTTTAGCCGGCGTCTTGGCCATATTAAGATGCCCTGCCTTGTGCGGATTGGCCATTCACACCAAGATCAGCCAACACCGTTTCACCGGCTACACTGCGCTGGCCGACACAGACTTTAATGGCAACATCCTTGGGCAAATAAACATCGACCCGACTGCCAAAGCGAATGAGGCCAAAACGCTGGCCAGCCATTAAGTTATCGCCTTCGTTCACAAATTTCACGATACGTCTGGCAATCAACCCGGCGATTTGCACAACGCCTATCTGGCGGCCGGAAGGCAATTCCAAAGTTAAAGCCTGACGTTCATTGTCCAAGCTGGCCTTATCAAGATCGGCATTGAGGAAAAGCCCTGGCACATATGTCAACTTGGTGATGCGCGCAGCGATTGGCGAACGATTTATATGCACATCAAATACATTCATGAAAATGGAAACGCGGGTAAAGGCCTCACGCGGCAAATCCAACTCAGAGGGGGGCACAACTTCGGCAATGGCTGACACGCGGCCATCGGCAGGTGCGATCACCAAACTCGCTCCCTCAGGTGTCACGCGCTCAGGATCACGAAAGAAATAGGCGCACCAAGCCGTTGCCACCACGCCAAGCAGTGCTACTGGCCAGAGCCCAAGGTAATAGCACAGTGCAGTCACGCCGGCGAAAATGGCAACAAAGCGCCAACCCTCTTTATGCACGGGGGCAACGCCTGATCTGATGCTATCTATAATTGACATATCGACTCCAAAATAACCTTCTACCAACCTTGCACCATAAGTAAAAGGCCCGCTGCCTCCCCAAGGGAGCAACGGGCCTCCAGTTTAAAAGCTCCGGCTCTTATCGGCCGGTAGCCTATTTATGTGATGGCTTAGTGCATCATACTCGATACAAGGCGCAAGTTCGGCTGAGCCATTTTTGGAACATATGAAACATCGCTGTCATCGTCATTATCGGCCAGCGCCATGATCGGTAAGGCCGATTGCAATGATGATGTCTTCACCGCAGTGCCAGTGGCTGCAGCTTGGAACAAACCGTTGGAAAGTTCCATCAATTCAAACCTGATGTTGATGATGGCATCAGCGCCCAACGCGGTTGCTTGGTTCATCGCCTTGGCCTCAGCGCCATCTTTGGCAAGTTGAAGGCCATCTGACATCTCTTGCATGATGCCATTTGAAATCCCGCACATGCTATCGCGATCAAATTTCAAAATGCTACGTGACCATAAAACTGATCCGCGCACCACACCGAGCGTCTCTTCTACAAGCCGCCCGGCTATTGTTTCAGTGGTCGTAATTTTCATCTGACTATTCCCCGAATTCTTCATTGTGACAGCGCGTCCTATGTTGAATGCTTTCTGTCTTTTTTTATGCCGTATGGGCTGCGGTCGATGGGGTCAAATTGCGCCGCAGAAGTAAACAAAGGTGTATACGGTTGCCAATTGAATCAAATTTGAAGCGATTTTTTGGGGCTTTTCCAGCTCACAGTTAACAGGGGATTCCATCCATTGCTAAATGAATGGTTGATTCACCTTATGTAAAGCATGGATGGAAAGTGTCGGTTTACTGTGCGGCCTTTTGCGACATATCGGCCACTTCGGCCAGCTTACGCCTGGCCTCATCGGCCTGTTGTTGTCTGTTCCACATGCTGGCATAAAGCCCCTTCTTGCGCAGCAGCACGTTGTGGGTTCCGCGTTCAACAATCTGGCCCTTATCCAACACGATGATCTCATCCGCATCAATGATGGTGGAAAGACGGTGCGCGATCACCAAAGTGGTGCGGCCCTTGGAAACTGTTTTGAGCGCGGCTTGGATTTCTTGCTCAGTTAAACTGTCGAGTGCCGAAGTTGCTTCATCCAAAATCAAAATGGGCGGAGATTTGAGAATGGTGCGTGCAATTGAAACGCGCTGCTTTTCGCCGCCGGAAAGTTTAAGCCCACGTTCACCCACCAAGCTGTCATAGCCCTTGGGCAGGCTTTGCACGAAACCGTGGATCTGAGACATCTGTGCTGCATCTTCAACTTGTGCGTCGGTGGCCTCTGGCCTGCCATAGCGAATGTTATAACGCACCGTATCATTGAATAGAACAGTGTCTTGGGGCACCATGCCAATTGCGCGGCGCAGGCTTTCCTGCTGCACGGTGGCAATGTCTTGGCCATCAATTATGATGCGCCCGCCGGTGACATCATAAAATCGATAGAGCAGCCGCGAGATGGTGGATTTGCCAGCACCCGAAGGCCCAACAATGGCCACGGTTTTACCAGCAGGCACGTGGAATGAAACATCTTTCAAGATTGGCCGCGCGGCATCATAGGCAAAAGACACATGTTCAAATGATATGTCGCCTTTAGCGGCACGAAACGCTGGCGCACCCGGTATGTCAGCAATTTCAGCATTTTGGCGCAGCACATTGAACATGCCTTCCACGTCAATCAGACCTTGTTTGATTTCGCGGTAAGATGAACCAATGAAATTAAGCGGCATGGAAAGCTGGATGAGCAAGGCATTGCCCAGAACCAAATCACCAATTGTGCCATGCCCTTGCAATAAAGCCATGGCAGACATCACCATCACAATGGTGAGGCCAACCGAAAAGATCACTGCTTGGCCAGCGTTCAAGCCCGCCAGCGACATCCAAGTCGTCACCGCCGCCTTTTCATAGCGGGCCATGGCGGCATCATAGCGCTTGGCCTCATGCTTCTCATTGCCGAAGTATTTCACCGTTTCAAAATTCAGCAAGCTGTCGATGGCTTTAGTGCTAGCATCATTGTCTGCTTCATTCATCACACGCCGGATGCCGATGCGCGCTTCTGTGGCCCAGTAAGTGAAGGCGATATAGACCACGATGGTGACAGCTACGACCAGTGAATAAAGCCAGCCAAGTGAATAGCCGATGGCACCACACAGGAACATAATTTCGAGCGCCGTCGGGAAAGTGTTGAACAGCGCAAAGCGCAGGACCGAATCAACCCCATTGATGCCGCGCGAGATCACACGGCTGATCGCGCCAGTTTTGCGCTCAAGATGAAACTTCAGCGAAAGGTGGTGGAGATGTTCAAACGTTTGCGTAGAAAGTTGACGCGCAGCGCGTTGACCGACTTTTGCAAAAACAGCATCGCGCAACTGGCCAAACACCACAGCTAAAATGCGCCCAACGCCATAAGCCATCACCATGAAGATGGGTACAGAAAGCAAGGCCACTTCCGGGCCTTTTGCAGCGCTAAGGCCATCAGCGGCATATTTAAACGCATAAGGTGTTGCTATGGTGACGACTTTGGCACCTACCAGCAACACCATGGCCAAAACCACACGCATTTTCAGGTCTGGGCGATCTTTTGCCCAAAGAAACGGCAGCAGGCCCTTTAAAGTTTCCCACTGGGTTGTTTCGTGGGGGGTAGTTTGCGATTTTTGCATCTTATTTCCTAGGCCGCCTTATTCTTTAACCGATATAGTGATTGAATCGCTGCAGTAATAGCCCCTTAAATAAAGAGTTTTGAATAATGTCCTCACGCCTGCCTGAACATCGTCTTTGTGTCTATTGTGGTTCCAGCCCCGGTAAAAATCCTGAATTTGCAGCAACCGCACGGGCCTTTGGCACCACAATGGCGCGGGCGGGCTTTGGTTTGGTTTATGGCGGCGGCTCCATCGGCTTGATGGGTGAATTGGCGCGCGCTGTGCTGGCCGCAGGTGGCCATGTCACTGGTATCATCCCCGAATTCTTAGTTAAGAAAGAGCGGATGCTGGACGGGGTGAACGAGCTCATCGTGACGCGCTCTATGCATGAGCGTAAAACTTTGATGTTTGAAAAATCCACGGGCTTTGTGGCTTTGCCCGGAGGCATCGGCACATTGGAAGAGCTGGCCGAGATCACCACTTGGGCGCAGTTGAACCAACATGCCAAGCCGGTGATTATTGCAGATGTGGCCGGCTATTGGACGCATTTATTAAAGCTGCTGGATCACATGCGCGCCGAGGGATTCATTCGCGCCGATACAGACGTGTTTCTTGATGTGGCAAAAACCGTTGATGATGTGATCCCACTTTATCATCAGCGGTTGAGCACGGCGCGGCAGAAGGTTCCACTGGCAGCAATCAAACAACAGCTTTAAATAATCGGTCGTCTCTTATTGCCGCAACAGAATAGATCGCCAAGGCGAGCCAGATGATGACAAAGCCGGTGAGCTTCCAGAACTCGAGTTTTTCACCAAACCAAAACACCGCTGTGAGAAACACCATGGACGGAGAAAGATATTGCAGCAACCCCGCGGTTGAATACCGGATCAATTTTAGTGAGGCGGAATAAAACAACAATGCGCCAGCGGTGAAACCGCCGCAGCCAATTAACATCAGCGTACTGAATGTATCATGACCGAAGTGCAATTCACCTTGTGTGCCAAGATAATAATCCACCACCAATAGTGGCAGCAACGCCAAGGTCACTTCAACCAAGAAGCCTTCAATCGGGCCGATGGCCATAATTTTACGCATATAGCCGTAGAGGCAGAACGTAGTCGCAAGAGAAAGCCCAATGTAAGGGAACACACCAGTTCCAAGTGTCACCACCAGCACGGCGCAAACCGCAAGAGCAATGGCAAACATTTGTGGCCGTGTGAAGCGCTCACCTAAGAAAAGAAAACCCACGGCCACATTCATCAGGGGGTTGATGAAATAACCGAGGCTGGCATCCAATGTATGACCAGAAGTGATGCACCAAATATAGAGCGTCCAGTTAAACACCACCAAAATGCTGGTGAAAAACAACAGGCCAAGCATGCGCACATCATGCAGCACGCGCCAGACATGTGGCAGATAACCCAAGCGCCACGCCACAGCAGCCCCGATGGGAATACTCCACAATGCGCGGTGCACGGCAATTTCCATTGGGTTGACGTAACGAATAAACCCAAAATAGAAGGCCATCGAACCCCAAAACATATGAGCGGTCACGGCATAAATTACACCGCGCCTTTGTTCCTCAGGCGTGTTCACGCAGTCACACCGTCACGGATCAATTTAAACGTTATCGCATCCAGCAAAGCTTGGAATGAGGCTTCAACGATATTGGCGGACACACCAACCGTGAACCAGCGATTGCCTTTGTCATCCCGGCTTTCAATCAACACCCGCGTGATGGCACTCGTGCCGCCATTGAGGATACGCACTTTGAAATCCACCAGTTCCATTTTCTCAATATGCTTTTGATATTTGCCGAGATCCTTACGCAAGGCCACGTCAAGGGCACTGACAGGGCCATTGCCTTCGCCAGCACTGATCAGAATATCATCTCCGACTTTCACTTTCACATGAGCTTCGGAATACATTTTGCCTTCGCGCTGGCCGACATTCACTTGAAAGTTTTGCACGTCAAAATAATGCGGAACGCCGCCTAGCGTGCGGCGGGCAAGCAACTCGAAGGAAGCATCCGCACCATCGTAAGCATAACCCAGTGCTTCGCGTTCCTTGACCTCACGCAAGAGATGATCAAGCCGCGTGTCATCCTTCTTTACGTCAAGGCCGATGCGCGCACATTCCATAAGCAAGTTGGATTTGCCAGCTTGATCGGAAATCAAAACAGCGCGAGTGTTACCCACTGACTCTGGCTTCACATGCTCATAAGTTTCCGGCTCCTTCGCAATCGCCGAAGCATGAATTCCGGCCTTGGTGGCGAAGGCTGACTTGCCCACATAGGGTGCTTGCGCGAAGGGCGCACGGTTCAACAACTCATCAAAGCTGCGGCTGACGTGAGTGAGCTCGCCGAGATTGGCCCCAATTTCATAGTGCTGATTGAAATGCGGCTTGAGAGCGAGCGTGCCGACGATGGAGATGAGATTGGCATTGCCGCACCGTTCGCCAATGCCATTGATTGTGCCTTGGATTTGGCGCACGCCTGCATCAACTGCGGCCAATGAATTGGCCACTGCTTGCTCTGTGTCATTATGCGCGTGGATGCCGAGATGCGAGCCGTGGATCACTTTCGTCAGTGTGCTGACGATGTGAGACACTTCGCTCGGCATGGTGCCGCCATTGGTGTCACACAGCACAATCCAGCGCGCACCGGCATCATAAGCAGCCTTAGTGCAAGCAGTGGCGTAAGCGGGGTTGGCTTTGTAGCCATCAAAGAAATGTTCGCAATCCACCAAAACTTCGCGGCCCGCAGCAAGTGCCGCCATCACGCTGTCGGTGATGGATTCAAGGTTCTCCTCATTGGTGCAGCCCAATGCCACGCGCACATGATAGTCCCAAGTTTTGGCCACAAAGCAAATGGCTTTGGATTTAGCTTGCAACAAGGTTTGCAAGCCAGCGTCATTAGACACGCTGCGCCCCGCCCGTTTGGTCATGCCGAAGGCGGTGAACGTGGCTTTGGACTTGCGCTCTTCGGCGAATAACGCGCTATCCGTCGGATTGCCACCGGGATAGCCGCCTTCGATATAATCAACGCCAAGACGGTTCAGCATCTCGATCACTGACAATTTATCTTCCAGCGAGAATGAAATGCCGGGCGTCTGCTGACCATCGCGCAGTGTTGTATCAAAGAGATAAAGTTTTTCACGTGTCATCTCTTCACTTCCCATTCGGTTTTGAGTTCGCCTGTGGCGGGGTCTTTTACGTCTTTGATCTGAATGCCCATGGCGAGAAGTTCGTCGCGGATTTCGTCAGAGCGCTTCCAGTCTTTAGCTTTGCGGGCTTCAAGGCGGGCGCTGATGAGGGAAGCTTCTTCTTGGGCGAGTGCTCTCGTTTGGGGCCACAGACCGAGAAGGTGCATTGCGCCCAATAACTCGGAGGCAGCCCCTTTCATATCGCTTTCACTAGGAGGCACTGGTATTTGCCCCCCATTGAGGAAATTGCCCCCAGCTACGGACGCTAGTTCCGACATTCTCCGAAAAACGGCGGGTGTGTCCAAATCGTCTGCCAGTTCGGCAATCACAGAACTAGGCGCAGAGGGTTGAAGATTTTCAAATAGTTCAAGACGGCGCTTCCAACGAAGCAGCGTGTTCTGTGCTTCGATCAGTCCGGATTCAGTCCAATCTATTGGCTGACGATAGTGGGTTTTAAGCATATTGAAGCGAGCTACTTCCCCTGGCCAATCTTTCAAAACTTCCGCAATTGTCCTAAAATTCCCCAAGCTTTTGGACATTTTCTGTCCTTCGACCTGCAGAAAACCATTATGCATCCAGTAATTCGCCATCACATCGGTGCCATGCGTTCCGTTGGCGCAGCGACTTTGAGCAATTTCGTTTTCGTGGTGGGGGAAGATCAAATCCAGCCCGCCGCCGTGGATGTCAAACACCTCACCCAGATGTGCCTTGGCCATCACGCTGCACTCAATATGCCAACCAGGGCGGCCCCTGCCCCATGGTGAATCCCAACCGGGTTCGTCCGCCGCTGATTGTTTCCACAACACAAAATCGCTGGCATTCTTCTTAAGGGCATCAACGGCGATGCGGGCACCTGCCAATAGATCCTCCTGTTTGCGGCCAGACAAAGCGCCGTAGTCTTTCATTGCCATCACATCGAACAAAACTTCGCCGCCCGCTTCATAGGCATGGCCACGATTGATCAGCACACGGATCATATCCACCATGCCTTGAATATGCTCGGTGGCGCGGGGTTGGGCCGTTGGCGGCAGGCAGCCCAGTGCAGCAACATCTTTCTGATATTGATCGTAAGTTTTTTCGGTCACGGCGCGGATCGCATCGTTCAGATCTATGCCCGGATAATCCCGCAAGGCCCGCGCGTTAATCTTGTCGTCCACGTCGGTGATGTTGCGGACATAAGTGACATGCTCAGCGCCGTAAGTGTGTCGCAGCAGGCGGTAGAGAACATCAAACACAATCGCAGGTCTGGCATTGCCGATATGGGCATAATCATAAACCGTGGGCCCGCAGACATACATGCGCACGTTTTTAGGATCGATGGGGGTGAAAACCTCCTTCGTCCTGGTCAGCGTGTTATAAATGCGTAATGTCATCGTTTCCTCAAGGTTTGACGCTACCCGGGAAACACACTTTTCAAATTTAAGTAAAGCGGCGCCCAGCCAGCGATATGTTCGCTAGATAATAATAATGCCACAGGTGGCATATGGGCGTTTGGTTAACATTCAACGTAAAATGCGCGAAAGGGCGGCAAAGGTCAAGCTTTGCCGCCGGATAAGGTTTCCGCGTCCTTAGTTACCCGTTGGGCGGGCAACCCGTCTCGCCTTGCTTACATGCAGGCGCTTGGTCCGGAGGAGGCGGTTGCTTATTGATATCAGCTGGCGGATGTGGTGCTGGCTTGGGAACAACAACTGGTGCGTTGACCTTGGGTTGAATGGGTTGCTTGGTCATTTGTGGCACTGGCGCAACATCCTTAGGCCGCACATGGACCACTGGTGGATTGGCTGGCATTAGTTTTGGCTGGACTGGTGGAGTAACCTGTAATTGCTTGTTCATGGGCACTGCTGGTGGATTTGCTGTACCGCTCGCTTTGGGAATTGGCAGACGATCAACCTTTGGTGCCACTGGCGCTGTACCCAATTTGGCTGGCGGAACCGTGTCGGCTGGCTTTAATGGCGCAACTGTAGCGCCGCCCTTTGGCGGTGTGACCGCGACACCTGGCTTTAATGGCACGACGGTAGCGCCGTCCTTTGGCGGTGTACCCGCGTCACCTGGTTTTGGCGTTGGCGCTGGCACCGGCTGTACGCCCGCTGCAGGCTTAGCCGCTCCAGCAGCCGGAGGGGCAGCAGGGTTTGGTGGCGCGGTATCAGTTGGCAGCTTGGGCTGGTTGACAACTTTCTGCTGAATCTGTGCCACTGGTTTGACATCAACGGGCTTCACGGCAGGATCGACTTTCAACTGCCCTTGGAAAGCTGTGACGGTATTCTGTTGACCAGGCTGCGGCGCTTTTGCGCCAGCCGGATTAGTCGTTGTCGTTACAGCCACATTTTGAACTGGCTTGCCAGTCTGCTGCTGAATGAAATTCGCATTGATGACGTTGTTGGTGACGACATTGTTTTTAATCACAACAGACCCATCGAAATGCGAACGTTGGAAAATGCGTTGATTTTGGTTCGCATCAAATACGATCCGCGCACTCAAATCGGGATCCTGGAAATTGCGGGTCGGAATGGATACCCAGAAATAAAACGGCAGAGCACTCAACGTCGCATCGGAATTCGAAGCGAAGTCTCCGCCATCGTTGTAGCCTGTTGGCGGAAGTGGTGCCCACATTACATCTGTGTCGGTGCGACGCCAGCTTACCCAAGCTGGTGCCCAACGATTTCCTGGAACCCAATACCAGCCAATGTCTCTGGCATAGCCCCAACGGCCATAGTGATAAGTGGCCCATCCAAAGCGCTCTGTAGACTCCCATACCCAGCCGAATTCAGCCGTGTGAACCCAATGGCCACGCGTGTACGGCCGCCAATTTGCATCAATATTTGAGGGCACAAAAACATAACTGCCATTATAATCGGTCCAATCGCCATCCCCATGAAGACCGTCATAAAACACCGAGAAACTTATTGATGCGCTTTGGGCCTGCGCAGTGGATACCAAATTCAAAATGTTTGGCGCGATCAATGGCGTGTTTAAAAAGGCGGCGGCTACTGCCCCGCTCAAAAGGATGGATTTCAGGCGCATAATTTTCCTCTAATTTTTCAAATGTGTAGCGTTAACGCTTCAGAAGCGATCCGGTTCCATTGGAATATGCAGAAATGAAGAAGGCAGACCGATGACTGTCATCGCGGCCGCTGCTGTTTGCACAGACAGCCGCAGACTAATGCGATTGCGTGATTTGGCGCTGCTTGATAAACCAGCGCGATGACACGGGCATCAACGGCACGGGCATTTTCCACTCTTGTGGCATTGGTTGCCTGGGCCGCTTTGTGTTTGCAGCTCGTGCTCATCACCCAGAAAATGACGGGCGAAGACGCAAGTGTTTCTGATGCCGTCTGGCGTTTCTTTGGGTTCTTTACCATTCTGGTCAATTGCGCAGTTGCGGTTCAGGCTACTGCTGCAGCAATTGGGCGACCTAGCTTTTTGAATAGCCCAAATTTGCGATTGAGTGTCGCCACAAGCATTTTGATTGTGGGCTTGGTCTATTCAATTGCGCTGCGTTCGCTTTGGCAACCCACGGGATTGCAAGCCGTCGCCGACCACGCATTACATGATGCAACACCCGCACTGTATTTAATCACTTGGATATTGTTGCCGCATGGCCAATTGCAGGGGCGCAGTGCACTTTGGGCTACCGTTCCGGCCTTCATATATTTTATCTATGCACTCGTGCGAGGTGCGGCGGATGGCTGGTATGCTTATTGGTTCATGGACCCAACGAGCTTGCCACCAATGCAGATGGCGACAAATGTCGCCATTCTGCTTTTGGTGTTCTTGTTTGCAGCACTTTCACTTGTCGCCCTCGACAAGTGGTTGGCGCAACGAAAGTTCAACTAAGCTTTTGCAGTTTGCCCGAAGAGAACTTTGCGTTCTTCATCTGTGGGTGGTTTTGAATAAGATGGAGCAACGTCCTCATAGGCTTTCACCACGGCGGGTCTGGCCGCAATGGCATCGAACCAACGCTTCAAGTGCGGAAAATCTTCCAAGTTCTGCTTATGAACTTTCCATGGAACAATCCATGGATAGCTGGCGATATCCGCAATTGAATAATCGCCGGCAAGATAGTCACGGTCTGCCAGACGTTTATCCATCACGCCGTAAAGGCGGTTGGTTTCCTTGGTATAACGTTCCATCGCGTATGGAATTTTCTCTGGCGCATAGACATTGAAATGCCCGTTCTGCCCGGCCATCGGCCCAAGCCCGCCCATCTGCCAAAACAGCCATTGCATGACTTCGGTTTTGGCGCGGATATCGCTGGGCAAAAACTTGCCAGTTTTCTCAGCGAGATATTGCAAAATTGCGCCCGATTCAAAAATGCTGATCGGTTTGCCGCCGTCTTTGGGATTTTGATCGACAATGGCAGGGATGCGATTGTTGGGTGAAATAGCAAGGAATTCTGGTTTGAACTGCTCACCTTTACTGATGTCAACTTTGATGGGGCGGTATTCAAGCCCCGCTTCTTCGAGAAAAATTCTAATCTTCTGGCCGTTTGGCGTTGGCCAATAGTGCAGGTCGATCATGATGTAGCATCCAAAAATGAAACTGACGTAGATACATATCGTATCTACGTCATCTGAATTCAAGTCACTTAATTGCGATCACTCCGCCGCTTCAACATTCTCATCATCAACCTTGCGTGGACGTAACGTCTGTTCCTTTTTCAGCTCGTCAGCCAGAAGGAAAGCGAGTTCCAATGCTTGGGCCGCGTTGAGGCGCGGGTCACAGAAGGTGTGGTAACGGTCATTCAGATCCTCGTCGCTGATGGCGCGCAGGCCACCGGTGCATTCGGTGACATCCTTGCCAGTCATTTCGATGTGAACACCGCCAGCGTGGGTGCCTTCAGCTTGGTGGACTGACATAAAGCGTCGCACTTCACTCATCACAGCATCAAAGGGCCTGGTTTTATAGCCAGAAGTGGATTTGATGGTGTTGCCATGCATTGGATCGCAAGACCATACAACGGCGCGGCCTTCGCGCTTCACAGCGCGGATAAGCTCAGGCAAATGCTTTTCAACCTTGTCCGCACCAAAGCGGGCAATCAAAGTTAAACGCCCTGCTTCATTCTCTGGGTTAAGAACATCGATTAGCTTGATGAGTTCATCCGGCTTCAGTGATGGGCCGCATTTCAGGCCAATCGGATTTTTAATCCCGCGCGCAAATTCCACATGAGCATGGTCAAGCTGGCGCGTTCTGTCACCAATCCACAACATGTGGCCAGAGGTGGCATAATAATCGCCGCTGGTTGAATCAACCCGTGTCATCGCCTGTTCATAGCCAAGAAGCAAAGCCTCATGGCTGGTGAAGAAATCCGTGGTGCGCAACTGCGGTGCGGTTTCGGCGGTGATGCCGACAGCACGCATGAAGCCAAGCGTATCCGTCAAGCGGTTAGCCAAATCATTATACTGCTCAGAGGCTGGTGAATCTTTCAGGAAACCCAACATCCATTGGTGCACATGCTCAAGATTGGCATAACCACCTTGCGCAAAAGCGCGCAGCAAATTCAGCGTGGCAGCAGATTGGCGGTAAGCCATAATCTGGCGTTCGGGATCAGGCTTTCGGCCTTCAATTGTCGCAGCACTGTCATTCACGATATCGCCGCGATAAATCGGATATTCAACACCATCAATTGTTTCAGTGGGCGATGAACGCGGCTTGGCAAATTGGCCCGCAACACGGCCCACCTTCACCACTGGCTGGCCGCCAGCGAAGGTTAATACCACAGCCATTTGCAAAAACACGCGGAAGAAATCGCGGATGTTATCGGCTGAGTGCTCCGCAAAGCTTTCAGCACAATCTCCACCTTGCAGCAGGAAGCCCTTGCCCTCGGCCACTTTGGCCAAACGCTTCTTCAGTTTGCGCGCTTCACCAGCAAAAACCAACGGTGGATACCCAGCCAATTGGCCTTCAACAGCCGCCAGCTTTGCAGCGTCGGCATAATCCGGCATCTGCATTACTGGGAACTTGCGCCATGTGTCAGGTGCCCATTTGCTCGTCATCACTCAAACTCCTTACCAAAAACGGGGTCTATAACCATATAATCGCTTTTAGGCCAGTTTCAAATTATGGCATTTACGCTTCATTAATCAACCAACTCTACTTTAGCGAGCGGCGTGAAAAAGGGACGACGGATTTAGTTCTCTGAACGCGTCAATTGCTCGGAGAAACGACGAAGTGCCTGATAAGGCGTGATTGGAGTTTGACGTGCACGATTTTATTTTGCATTTGCGGCTTGATGATGTGCAAAATTTGCTCGCTTCCGGCCATCCGCCCATCATCGTACAATTGGGAAGCCTGCTTGCGCTGTGGATGATTATCTTTGTATTCCAGCGCGCGCGCAGACGCACGGTTGTGACCCGTAATGCCAGCCAAGCTGTACAATGGATTTTAGTTATTGCCAGCTTTGCGGTTGTTTGCGAGGAACGGTGGCTGCCCACTGTTCAGCGCAGTGAAACAAGCATGTATGAACATTTTAGCGCGCAACTGCATCAGTGATTGAGCAACCTACTTCGCAATTGAAATCACAGGCTCTTGCGCTGGGTTAGCGTTTGGCGCGCAGCTCGGCGGTTAAGCTTTCGCGCGCAGATTTATACGCTTCCTGCCGGTCCACTGACCAATAGCGCAGATTGTCTAAATGAATGGGATCGCTGGTGACAGCGCAGCGCACAAAGTCTCCTTCTTTCAACACCAGAAAATCGGCATCGAGATATTTCAGCTTTGCTTCACGCTGGGCAGGAGTTTTATGGCCATGGAAATTCATTGGGCCAATATAGCCTCAAATGGTGGATTTTAAAAGAGCGAGCCTTGCACCTTTGATTTGCCTGCCACCACATCCAAGCGCCCATCAGCCATTTCAACTTGCAATGCGGTTTGCGGTTTGATGGCGGCAACTCCGCGCAGAGGTTGGCCTGAAGCATCGCGCAAAACTGCATAGCCGCGCGCCAAAACCGATTTATAGCCAAGAGCGGCCAGCAATTGGCTTCTCGAGGCAAGTCTTTCGGCCCGCCTTTGGCGCGATATGCCCAAGGCAAGAATGCCGCGCTGGCCAATTTGAGCCAGTTGCCTACGTTGCTCGGCAAGACGTTGCTGCAAGGGTTTGAGTGATAGGCCGCCGCGAATTCTGGCCAAACCTAACACATGCGCCTGCACATTGGCCCTCAAAGCACGGGGCAGTTTGGCCCCAGCCGTATCCAGTCTTTGGCGCGCAAGTGCCAAAATCTCATCAGGTTTAGGAAGTGCCCGCGTCGCTGATTGCAAGCGCAGCTTGGCTTCAGCCAGAACCCGTTGTTGGCCGCGCCTTTGCCTTGCATTAAGACTGGCCAATTCCGCCAACAAATCAGCCCGCACTGGCACGGCGCGTTCGGCCGCTGCGGTAGGCGTGGGCGCGCGCCAATCGGCGGCATGGTCAATCAAGGTTGTATCGGTTTCATGGCCAACGGCCGAGATCAGGGGTATGGTGCTGGCGGCCACAGCGCGCACCACAATTTCTTCGTTAAAGGGCATCAAATCTTCCAGCGATCCGCCGCCCCGTGCCACAATGATAAGATCAGGTCTTTGTGCCATGGCGTTAAAGCCAGCAATAGCTGCCGTCACTTCAGCGGCTGCGGTTTCGCCCTGCACGCGCACCGGCCAGACGATAACATGGCGCGGGAAGCGATCATTCAAGCGGTGCAAAATATCGCGGATCACAGCGCCGGTGGGCGAGGTGATAACGCCGATCACTTGCGGTAGATAAGGGATCAGCTTTTTGCGCTCCGGATCAAACAAGCCTTCGGCCAGAAGCTTTTTGCGTCGTTCTTCCAGCAAAGCCATCAGTGCGCCAACACCTGCAGGCTCGATGTTTTCAATGATAATTTGATAACCGGATTTGCTGGGATAAGTGCTGATCTTGCCGGTGGCAATCACCTCCAGCCCTTCCTGCATTTTGGAACGAAGCTTGGTGAAAGACCCGCGCCAGATTATCGCGTCTAATTTTGCGCCTTCATCCTTGAGCGCAAAATAGACATGGCCGGATGAATGGGCACCCTTAAACCCTGAAATCTCACCGCGCACTCGCACATGGCCAAAGCGGTCTTCCAGCGTGCGCTTTAAAGCCTGCGAAAGCTCACTCACTGACTGCTCAGCAAGATTAGGTTTTGGCGCTTCGATTAGTTCACCCGTTTCTGGGTTAAAGTCTGGTGTGGTGGACAAGAAAAAGATTCCCTTGAATTGGTACCCCATCTTGCCAGATAGAGGGCCGATGACGAACGAAAAAATGCCAAAAATCATGAATGTGCTGCTTTTAGGCTCCGGTGGGCGCGAACATGCGTTGGCTTTTGCCTTGGCGAAGTCACCGCACCTCAAGAAACTTTATGCAGCACCCGGCAACCCTGGGATCGGGCAGTTGGCCGAATTGGTTGGGATCAACATTTCTAAGCATGCCGAGGTGATCGGCTTCTGCAAAGCTCGCGCGATTGATTTCGTCGTTGTCGGGCCAGACGCACCAGTGGTTGCTGGCATCGTAGATGATCTGGCGGCGGCAGGCATTTCAGCTTTCGGGCCATCTAAGTTCGCCGCGCAGTTAGAAGGCAGCAAAGGCTTCACCAAAGATATTTGTGCTAAATACAAAATCCCCACCGCAGACTATTTGCGCTGCAAAGATGAAGCATCAGCACTGGCCTATTTGAAAAAGATGGGCGTACCGATTGTAATCAAGGCCGATGGCTTGGCGGCTGGCAAAGGTGTCACCGTTGCCATGACGATGGCCGAAGCCGAAGCTGCCGTGAAAGATATATTCTCAGGTCGCTTTGGTGGTGCAGAATGCGTGATCGAAGAATTCCTCGAAGGCGAAGAGGCCAGCTTCTTCGTACTTAGCGATGGCGAGAATGTTTTGCCACTCGCCACCGCGCAAGATCACAAGCGCGTGGGTGACGGCGACACTGGCCCCAACACGGGCGGCATGGGCGCTTATTCACCTGCGCCTTGCATGACTGATGCACTTTGCCAAGAAGCATTGGAAAAAATCGTGAGGCCAACAGTGAAAGCGCTGGCCGAGATGGGCCATCCTTACAAAGGTGTGCTTTATGCAGGTTTGATCCTCACTAAACAGGGGCCGAAGCTCATTGAATATAACGCCCGCTTTGGTGACCCTGAAACGCAAGTGATGATGATGCGGTTAAAAAGCGATGTGCTGGAATTGCTTTGGGCCTCGGCCCATTCACTCAAAGGGATTACAGCGCAGTGGGATGAACGCTTTGCTTTGACGGTCGTTTTGGCTGCCAAAGGCTATCCGGGTGACTATAAAAAGGGGAATCCCATCAATGGGTTGAATCAGACCTTTGAGAAGGATGTTGAAGTCTTCCACGCTGGCACAGCTTTGGTCGGCAACACGCTGGTTTCCAATGGCGGGCGCGTATTAAATGTCACAGCACTTGGTGCAACGGTAACGGAAGCGCAACGCAAAGCGTATACAGTTGTCGACAAGATAGATTGGGAAGGCGGCTTTTGCCGCCGTGACATCGGTTGGCGAGCGATTACAAAGTAAAGATTGGTTTGGCACTGGGTGGTGGTGCATCGCGCGGCCTTGCGCACATTGCCATGCTGGAGGTTTTTGATGAATTGGGGGTGAAACCCTCGCTCATCGTGGGATGCAGCATTGGGGCACTGATCGGCGCTGGCTATGCGGGCGGTATGACAGGGGCTGAAATCCGCGATCATGCGCTCCACACTCTATCCACCCGCAGGGATGCGGCGCGGCATATATTCAGGGCGCGCAAAACCCGGTTCCGTGACATCGTTTCCATATCCGGCTTTCACGCATTTCATCTTGATGGGCGCAAACTTGCCGAAGTGTTTCTGCCCAGCCACTTACCCAAGACAATAGAAGATTGCTCGATTCCTTTTAAAATCGTGGCAACGGATTATGAGTTGTTAGAGGAAGTGGTTTTGACATCTGGACCTATAAAGGATGCGGTGGGGGCATCAATGGCGGTTCCCGGTTTCATTTCAGGCCCACACATCAATGGCCGCTTACACATGGACGGCGGCGCCATGAATCCCGTTCCATTTAACCATGCCCGCAACGGCAGTGATTTTGTGGTGGCCATTGACGTCACCGGAAAACCACGCCCTGTGCAGGGCCGCAACCCTTCAAATATCGAATTGGCATTCGGTGCGTCAATTATCATGTCGCGCGAGATAGCAGAATTGCGCCGCAGGATTGATCCCCCAGAAATCTATCTTTCACCAAAAGTGGATGGATTTGGTGCGGCGGATTTTTTCCGCGTGCGCGAGATATTAAAAGCCGCTGAACCCGCCAAGGAGGTTCTTAAGCGCGCACTGGCGCTGCATATTGATGCCGCAGGTTAACGCCTTGATTGAAAGAAAGTTTTGAGCAGCGTCTCGGCTTGGCTCGCACCAATGCCGCCGTAAACTTCTGGCGCATGATGGCACGTAGGTTGGTTGAAAAATCTTGGCCCATGTTCAATCGCACCCATTTTCTCATCGCTGGCCGCAAAATAAACCCGCCTGATGCGCGCAAATGAAATTGCGGCGGCACACATGGCGCAAGGCTCTAACGTTACATATAAATCGCAATCTACCAGTCTTTCGCTCCCCAGCTTTTGGGCGGCAGCACGGATAGCGAGAATTTCAGCATGAGCGGATATGTCTTTGTCTTGCAGGGTGCGGTTGCTGCCTTGGCCCAAAACTTGGCCCTTGGCATCCACCACCACAGCACCCACTGGCACTTCACCACGCGCAGCAGCGGCTTCGGCTTGTTGGAAGGCTAAACGCATTGGCTCTGGCAGTTTTTGTTTCATCGTGGCAGACGGATAGCGGTTTTTAAGGTGAAGCGAAACGGCGATGCGCATTGTAGCTGGAAAGTTTAAAGGGCGAGAGATCAAAGGTCCGGTAAGTGATAATACACGGCCAACCTCTGACCGGGTGCGCGAAAGCCTTTTCAATATTCTGGCCCATGGCATTGCAGGCTTTGGCTTGGAAGATGCCCGGGTGTTGGATCTATTTGCAGGCACGGGCGCATTGGGGCTGGAAGCGATTTCGCGCGGGGCCAAATACTGCTGTTTTGTTGAAGAAGATGCCGGAGCACGCGGCGTGATCCGCACCAATGCTGATAGCTGTGGTGTGATTGGCCAGACCCGTATTTGGCGGCGCGATGCCACTGATCTTGGCCCTTGTGCGCCGCAATCACCCTATGATTTGGTTTTCGTTGATCCACCTTATGGCAGGGCTTTGGGTGAGAAGGCTTTGGCTTCGCTCATCACAGGCGGCTGGTTGGCAGCAGGCGCAATCGTTGTGCTGGAAGAGGCCACAAAAACTGTTGTGCCGGATGTGCCGGGCTTGGCATTGCTTGATACCCGCACTTACGGCGACACACAGGTGCGGATTTATCGCGGGTGATTAGACATTTTTGAGTTTTGACAGAACCGTTCCCAAACGCTCCATTGCAGGGCTTCGTCCCTGCCATCCAGATAATTTTGCTCAGAACGCGCTTTACTGGTTCACCGCCACTAGGGCGGTGATGGAGAGGTGAGTGGATTGCGATAACTAAAGCCGCACTAGCTCCGCCCAAACAGGCGCTCGATGTCTTTCATATCAAGTGCGATGAAAGTTGGCCGCCCATGATTGCATTGACCCGCATTGGGGGTTCGTTCCATCTCCCGCAACAGGGCGTTCATCTCGTCAATGCGAAGGCTACGGCCGGCGCGCACTGACCAATGGCAGGCCATGGTGGCCAAGAGATGATTGCTGCGTTCAGGCAAAGCTGAACTGGTGCCCTCTTCGGTCTGAGCATCCACCAGCGCATTGAGAAGGCGGCGCATGTCGGCCTTGGCCAAGGCAGCAGGAACTTCACGCAATATAACTGAGGTCTCACCAAAGCCTTCGAGGGTTAGGCCAAGAGACGCTAAGTCTTGCTCCATGCTCAGCAGCTGAGCCACAGCGCCTGCGTCGAGCTCAATCACCTGCGGCACCAGTAGAGGCTGAACTTCCACCCCCTTGGTGGCGCGCTCAGCTTTTAGGCGCTCATAGACAATGCGTTCATGGGCGGCGTGTTGATCAACCAGAATGAAGCCTGAGGCGGTTTGGGCCACGATATAGGTGTCATGCAGTTGGGCGCGCGCCACACCCAGAGGAAAGTCCATCGCAATGGCCGGGGCAGAATCTTCGGCAAAGCCAGCAAGCGGCAGGTTCATATCAAGTGCTGTTTGAAAGGTGGTCGGCGATTGGCTTTGCCAATCACGCGTCGCGAAAGCCTGATATGTGGCAGAGGCCTTGTTCGCATCAGGCTTCAAGCCAGCGGCGGCCAGCCCACGTTTGATGGCTGAGACAATGATGCCGCGCGTCAGGCTGGCATCACGAAAGCGCACTTCGGTTTTGGCGGGATGCACATTCACATCCACATGGGTGATGGCGCAGTCAATAAACAAAACTGTGCTGGCAAAGCGGCCAGCGGGCAACACATCGGCATAGGCCCCACGGATGGCACCGTTCACCAGCTTGTCGCGCACTGGCCTGCCATTCACAAAGGCAAATTGTTGTGTGCCATTGCCGCGCGAATAGGTGGGCAGGCTGACAAAGCCTTCCACGCGGATGTGTTCAGCTTGATGATAAACTGGCACAGCATTGGCCATGAATTCATTGCCCATGATGCGGGCTACACGCGCCTTGGCATCCTCACCTGCTGGCACATTCAGCCAAGCGCGTTCTTCGCTGGCAAAACTGAAGCCCAGGGCAGGATGCGCCAATGCCAAGCGCCTGACCACATCCAAGGCTTCGGCAGTTTCGCTGCGATCTGACTTTAAGAATTTGAGACGGGCGGGTGTTGCAAAAAACAAATCACGCACTTCAACTTCAGTGCCTTGCGCTAAACGGGCCGCAGACAGCGCGGAGGTTCGGCCCGCCTGATTTTCAATGCTGAACGCATCCGCAGCACCCTTGGCCCTAGACGTGAGTGATAGTTTGGCCACTGACGCAATGGAGGGCAATGCCTCACCACGAAAGCCCAAAGTGTGGATGGCGATCAGATCATCATCGGGCAATTTGGAAGTAGCATGGCGCTCCAACGCCAAAAGCATTTCATCCGAAGCCATGCCATAACCATTGTCGCTGACACGGATCAAGCTTTTGCCGCCGCCGCGAAACACCACATCAATCTGGCTGGCCCCGGCATCAATGGCGTTTTCAACCAACTCTTTCACAGCGCTGGCGGGGCGCTCCAGCACTTCACCAGCGGCTATGCGGTTAATCGTGCCTTCAGGAAGTTTGCGGATTCGCATAAGAGGCAGCTTATCTGCTTACGGATGCAAAATAAACTCATCTCCACCCGGGCCCAAGTTGCCAATGTTGGCAACGGTTCCATAGTTAGGATTGGTGGAGCGCTTTTTGGCTATTACCGCCGCTGTAAGCTCTCTCTTCAATTCATCAAGGGTTTTCAGCTTGCCATTCTTCTTGAAGCGCGAAATGCCATATTTGGCATAATAATCGCCAGGAAAAGCCTGATTGACAATCTGATTGTCATAGATGTTT
>Ga0209483_1000176_pt1 | contig 59682 bp, 53 predicted proteins | sample NGEPerA_FD_184508 | JGI IMG/M metagenome (GOLD analysis project Ga0209483, IMG submission 184508) | Arctic peat soil microbial communities from the Barrow Environmental Observatory site, Barrow, Alaska, USA - NGEE PermafrostL2-A... | ecosystem: Environmental > Terrestrial > Soil > Wetlands >... | reverse complement strand
CCACTTTGGCGATGTCATCCGTGCCCGCCCATAGCCCGCCGAAATAATCGCCGGTGCGAAACTTAGGCAGCATGGCGTGGCTGATAATGACGCTGGTGGTGGCATCGGTGAGATCGCCTTCAAGGCCATAGCCAACTTCAATGAAGGTTTTGTGTTCGTTTGGTGCAACGAGAACCAACACACCGTCATCTTTGCCTTTTTGCCCAAGCGCCCAGACACGACCTAACTGATAGCCATAATCGCGGATATCCAAGCCTTCGAGTGAGCTCACTGTGGCGATAGCAACTTGGTGCCCACTTTGCTGTTGGTAAGTGGCCAATTTATTGGCCAACATCGTCACTTGGTCTGACGTTAGAATATGGGCTTGATCAACCACCTGCCCGCTTAAAGCTGGAAAGTTAGGCGCAGCAAAAGCCGAAGCCGTCATCAAAACGGTGATGGCCGCAATAATAAAGGCTCTGATGCTGCGCATATCTATTCAGCTCATGATTTCGGCTTGTTGAAATCAACCTTCGGCGCTTTGTCACTGCCTGCATCAGCCGCGAATGTGGCCGCTGGCTTATAACTCGAATACATTGTTGACGCCCACAGCCTGCCGGGGAAGGTGACAAGCTCAGTGTTATAGGTCTGCGCCGCTTCGATATAATCTTTACGCGCTATGGTGACACGGTTTTCAGTGCCCTCAAGCTGAGACTGTAAAGCCAAGAAGTTTTGGTTTGATTTCAAATCCGGATAGTTTTCGGTGATCGACAACAACTTGCCCAAGGCTTGTGAAAGCTGGCCTTGCGCGGCCTGATATTTGGCAAATTCTTCAGGGTTGTTCACAATCTCCGGCGAGAGTTGAATGGAGGTGGCGCGAGAGCGCGCTTCTGTTACCGCTGTCAAAACATCTTTTTCCTGCGCGGCATAGCCTTTTACAGTTTCGACGAGATTGGGCACTAAATCAGCGCGGCGCTGATATTCATTTTCAACCTGGCCCCATTTGGCCTTCATGGCTTGGTCATAGGTCGGAATATTATTGATGCCACAACCAGCAAGGGTCATCGCCACCAAGCCCAGAATGACAAATTTGAAAACGCGCATGTAAAAAGCCCTCCATCACGAGCCTTCTATATGGGTGGCTGGGTTAACTACGTCAAGTTTTGAAGACTAACCTACTGACAACACTACTGGTCCCGCTAGCTGTTCAATCTTGCCCATGGCGCTGCCTTGCAACAATGCTGCCCAAAGGCCTTCTGCGGCTTTGGCCATATCAACTGGTTTTGCGCTATCTTTAGTCACTGGCGCGGCGCCCTGCTTAAGTGATTTCATGTTCTCCTCCCACATTCGCCAGCGGTGCCGCTTTTTCTCGGGCCTCGCTAGAGATTGAACATGACCATAATGTTACAGCTTGGCAATAATTAATTAAGCTTTTGTCGTTGCACGGTTAATACCACCAGCACCGGAACAAAGCAGGCCGCCATGAACCACGGCAAAACACCACGGTACGGGACCAATAAAGCCAGTGAGCAAGGGCCCTAAGGCAAAGGTCAGCGTTTGGGATGTCATATGGGCCCCCATCACGCACCGCGAGATGCATCAGAGACATTTCCCTGCAACCAGCTTTCACCAGTGGCGAAGACAATCGCAATGATGATGCCGAAGAGCAGCGCGTTATTTCGGCTCACGCGATATGCCACTCATGCTCTAACGTTGCGGTCTTCTCAAACATTTTGGAAGCCGAACAATATTTTTCTTCCGAGAGCTTGATGGCGCGTTCCACCGCAGCAGGTTTTAAATTCTCGCCCTTCAAGGTGTAGATCAACTTTACCTTGGTAAAAACCTTCGGATCTTCAATCGCCCGCTCGGCCTCGAGGGCCACTTCGCAAGCGGTAACTTTTTCGCGGGATTTCTCGAGGATCATCACCACATCAAATGCCGTACATCCACCAAGCCCCATCAGCATCATTTCCATCGGCCGCACCCCGATGTTGCGACCACCACTTTCTGGCGCACCGTCAATGACCACAGCATGGCCAGAGCCAGATTCCGCCACAAAGGCCCGGCCGTTGAGCCACGTAATTTTTGCTTTCATCTGTTGTCATTTCCTGTTTTGAAACTTCATGATAAAGTGAGGCATGGCCAAAGTCCAATTCACTTCAAATTTAAGACGGCATGTGGATTGCCCCACAGTCGAAGTATCGGCCGGCATCGTTCATCAAGCCCTCACGCAGGCTTTCGCCAAGAATGAACGACTGAAAACTTATATACTGGATGACCAAGGCCATTTGCGCAAACATATGCGCATTCTTGTGGATGGTGTTGCCATCAAAGATTTGCAAACATTCAAAGATGCTGTGCAGCCCAAATCTGAAATCTGGGTGATGCAGGCTTTGTCGGGAGGATAAAATGCAAAAGCGGATTATGGTTTCAACGCGCAAAGGATTGTTTGAACTCGCCAAGCGCGGCACGGGCTGGGCGATAAAAGACACGCATTTCTTGGGCGATAACGTAACTCTGACGCTGCATGATCCGCGTGATGGCACCGACTATGCAGCACTTAACCATGGCCACTTTGGTATCAAACTTCACCGCCGAGATAAGGGCAAGAAAAAGTGGATGGAAATAGCTTCGCCAAAATATCCGGAAAAGCCCGAAGGGCTGGAGGATAAAGACGGTTGGGGCAATGATGTGAAATGGACAAACCAACTCATTTGGGCGCTGGAAATAGGCGGCCCGAAGCAAAAAGGTACCATATGGGCTGGGGCACCATGCCGGGCGGACTTTTCCGCTCGAATAACAGAGGCAAGACGTGGGAACTGATGGAAAGCCTATGGCGCCACCCTGACCGAAACAAATGGTTGGGCGGCGGTGCCGATATTCCAGGCATTCATTCGATATGTGTTGATCCGCGCAGCCCAGACTCTGTACGCGTGGCCATTTCATGCGGCGGCGTTTGGGCCACAGCTGATGGCGGCAAATCATGGGCGCAATCGGCGCATGGCATGAAATTCGGCGATGGGCCCGGTGCTGATGAGCCTGATGCGCAAGACCCGCATATGATGGTGCAATGTGCAGGTGAGCCAGAAAAATTCTGGGTGCAACACCACGCCGGCATTTTCAAATCTGTGAATGATGGAAAAAATTGGACGGAAGTCAAAGCCAAACCCTCATCCTTTGGCTTCGCGGTGGCGGTTCACCCCGAGGATGCCAAAACCGCATGGTTTGTGCCAGGCATCAAAGACGAAAAGCGCATTCCAGTCGGCGGCACCTTGGTGGTGACGAGAACGAAAGATGGCGGCAAAACCTTCAAGAGCCTGAAAAAGGGCCTGCCGCAGAAAAACGCTTATGATTTGGTGTTCCGGCATGGGCTAGCACTGGATGAAACAGGCAAAAAACTGGCCATGGGCTCAACCACGGGAAACGTCTGGGTCAGCGAAAATTCCGGTGATGCGTGGAAACTGGTGAGTGGAACCCTGCCACCAGTTCATGCAGTGCGTTGGGGGTAAAAATATCCCCAACGTTGAATTTCTTGCCTGCTTATTTTGCTTCGCACCGTGCCATAAATTTATCCAAACGCGGCTGAACTAAATTTTTCTCCGTGGCCTTTGCTTGGCATTGGGCAGCGCGTGCGACAGCCCAATTTGCGTCGGCCTTAGCGCATTGCATTACGGCATCATGTTTGGCCGTTCCTTCCAAATGTTGCCTTTTAAGGGTTATGCGACAGGTCTTCTTGATGTCATCAACGCTGGGTGCGGTTTGCGCCGAAGCGGCAGCCACGTCAAAAACAACAATGGCAGCGATGGCAAAGAGTACGGTTTTGATTTTCAACATTTTGACTCCAATGGATGGGTAACCCACATGAGACGTGTCGCACCAACAATTCCGTCTCACTCAACCCACTACGCCGCTTTTAAATTCGTCTGTTGCAGGGCCTTGATCAACGCCTCAAAGCAGCGCTCATCAAACGCCTTGCCCAAGTCCTTGCTGATAATCTGCAAAACCTGCTCAATCGGCATCGCCTTGCGGTAAGGTCGATCGGCACTGAGCGAGTCAAAAACATCGGCCATGGTGATAATGCGTGTATCAAGTGAAATCTGCTCGCCAGAAAGTCCGAAGGGATAACCGTTGCCATCCAGTCTTTCGTGATGGCCAGCAGCCATTGGCACAATGTCTTTGAAGGCTGGGATGCCGGCGAGAATTTCTCCGGAAATGCGCGGATGGGTTCTGACGACGGCATATTCTGCTTCGGTCAACCGACTTGGCTTGTCGAGAATCTGATTGCTAATGGCAAGCTTGCCTAGATCATGCAGAAGCCCTGCGCGGCGCAGCCAACGCCTGCGGCTAGGCTCATAGCCCATCTTCTCGGCAATCAGGTCAGCAAACATCGCAACACGCTCACTATGGCCCGCGGTGAAGGGGCTTTTAGAATCCACCACCATGGCAAAGCCTTTGGCCACGCGGTCTAAATAATCCTCATCTGCCAGCCTGATGTGCTCTTCGGGTTCCAGTGTCATGATCCGTTGCTCAAGGTCATCGCTTTTCAACAACTCCCAGAATTCATCCAGCTGGGACATGCCGAGGAAAACTTCAACCAAGTCAGCATCAAACCAAGTTCCGCTGCGCAAGCTAACTTCTTTGATTGCTGCTTCTTGGCCCTGGCTGATGAAAAACACATCGGCAACTTGCGCCAACAATGCCACCTGCGAACCCACAGGTATTTCGCGGCGGACTTTGCCCTCTGGCTTGCCCGAACCATCCCAATGTTCATCAAGATTTTGGATAGCATCCGCCACATTATTGCTAAAACCCATTTGCCGTGCGATGTCGGCGCCGCGATGGCAGCGCGCCTCAATCAAATCGCGTGAAATTTCGCCACCGTTTTTCATAATATTAACAATGGCGCATATGCGGTCGAGCATGCTGCTTTCAAGGCCTGTGTGGCTCAACACAAAGCGCAAGGCTTGCGACAGTGAGCCATCGATAGTTTTGAAGTCAGCTTTGAATTTGAGGTCATCAGTCAGGTAGAGCTGGCAGATGCGCGCGGCGTTGCTTGAGCAACCAAGATCTTTCAACAGAAGCGTGTAATAAAGGTCAGACAATTCATAGCGCGGCATATTGATGGCCTCGCCCAATTTCATGCCCATCCAGCACACACGGCTGCAATGACCACGCGGTTGGCCCTCGGTCAGATCAAGCGCATGGCTAAGCGCACCAATTAACTCGGCACTGCGAATTTGCGCGGGAGGTCGTTCTGAAATCATAGGGCTCAGACTCGTGCCCAGGCCTTAATAAGTTATGAAAGACATAAAGAAGTGATCGCAAACACGGATGGTGGTACAGTTTAATAGGGCGAAGGCAAGTTAGTCCACCGGTCGGAATTCATCAAATAGGGACCATCTATTTTCCCACTCTCGCGGCAAGCCGTCAGGTTTATCAATACCGAATCTTCTTTCCCAGTTGCTAGTTGCATGTGCGGGATGGCCGACACACAACTTCCCAACTTCTCCCTTCTTGGCGAGCCAGTATCTTGGTGGCTCGAAGGTTGCTGGTTTCCCAAGCCATACGAACGCACAATACTCGTTGTCTTTGGCTGAAATCCACTTTTCATCTGTCTCCCTCAATATGAAAGTCGTTGACCGATCCGGATGGCAAGACTTCACTTGAATGAACGCAGTGAGCGTGGCCGCTTTATCGCCAACTAAAATGTCATCATCGGTAAAATTCTCAGGGAGTAGCGCGTTCGGGACACCACGTTTCGATAATTCGGCGCACACATACAGTTCACCCGCATGGCCGCCAAGTTTTTTAATCCAGTTTGGAGTTCTCAATTGCTGTCCTCCCACACTTCTAGCACCTAAACCATATCACAAACACGGGCCAGTCAGCGTGAAGTCGCGCGCGGCACTTCGCTTGAATCTTTCGGCGACTCCACTTCCTTCTTCGCCATTTCCTTGCGCCGCTTCATATTGGCCTTCAGGGCAGCGGTCTGCCGTTTCTTGCGGGCAATGACCCTTGGGTCATTGGGGTCTTGTGGATTTTGGCTCATTGTTAATGAATTACCCCGTAAGGGTTGCGCGGCGCAAGTTCCTGTGGCATGTGCTGCAAAAATTAGACGATGCTGCCGTAGCTCAGTGGTAGAGCACTCCCTTGGTAAGGGAGAGGTCGTGGGTTCGATTCCCCCTGGCAGCACCATTTCCCAAATAACAAAATTCATAAAGATCCTGTGGGAGTTGCACGATGCTAGACATCCACCTCACCGATTTTGTGTCTGAAAATCGCAGTTTAGCACTGGCTGAAATCGCCGCTAAGCTCGGCCTCGCCCAAGCAAACCTGATCCGTGATGATTACTATAAGCCATTTCTGCAAACACCAGAGGGCCAGATAATTGGCCTAGCCATCACCCACATCCGCAAAGGTGCCAAACCTTTCAGTCTCATGGCAGCAAGCAACTGCCCCCAACTTGGGCTGGATGCGGAATTGTGGAATGTTGTCCCACGCGATGATGTGTTTTTAAACAGCGTTATGGCCAAGGAGGAAACTGAACTAAGCCAAGCGGTGAAGGCTAAGGGCAAAGACGCTGGCTTGCTCTTATGGGTTGGCAAAGAGGCGGCATTGAAATCTCACGGCTCGGCAATGATTGATCCACACCACATCGCCTTGCGCCTCGTTGCCGCCAACCACTTCCGCGCTGAGCCAAGCAAGGCCGCCGCTGCCCCTATCACGCCTGCCAATGTGTGGTTTTACACTTACACAGCGCCACAGATAAACCAACGCGTATTGCTGGCCGTTGCAGTTGCTGACAACCCACAACCTACCCAATCCATTTCGCTGAAGGCCGAAAAACTGCCCGGATTAGTGCCACTCCTCCTTGATTCAATATAAACCACGCAGTAAGCCCTGCTTGCCGCAACAACCTCATATTTAAGTCACACTTGGATGTGATAGCCGCGGCCAACGCAACACATAAGAAATGATAGAATGTCCAAATCTGCCAAGAAGCCTGCTTCCACCAAATCCAAAATCGTGAAAGCCTTGGCAGGCCCCACCCGCCCCGCTTTTATCAAACACGAGGTATTGGCAGACATTTTCCGCGCCACCGTGGCCAAATATCCCAAAGCAACCGCCATCATTGAACGCGAAATGCGCCTCACCTACGCTGAGGTTGATAAGCTTTCCGACCAAATTGCCGCAGAACTCATCCGCCGTGGCGCGGGCCCTGGCAAAGTACTGGGCCTTTACTTTACCCGTGGTGCCAATCTTTTACTGGCCCAGCTTGGTGTCACCAAAACCGGCGCAACTTGGCTGCCCTTTGATTCCGAAACCCCGAAAGACCGCATTGCCACTTGCCTGGCCGATTGCAAAGCGCTGGCGGTGTTGGTGGATGAAGATGTTGAGGCGCGCCTTGACGGCCTGCAGCAAAAAGTTTGGTCAATCAGCAATGACGCTTTCGCCCAATCACTGAAAAAGCCACTCGGCAAAATCAAGGGCCTCACACCCAATCACAATGCCTATTTGATTTACACTTCGGGTTCCACTGGCACGCCCAAGGGCATTGCCATTACTCATCAAAACATCTGCCATTATTTGCGCGCCTCTAATTCCATTTTCGGCATCACCCACAAAGATGTCATGTTCCAAGGTTGTTCAGCGGCCTTCGATTTGTCGATGGAAGAAATCTGGGTGCCTTATCTTGCTGGTGCCGCACTTTGGGTTGTCACACCTGAAATTTTGGCGGACACTGAAAATCTGCCGCGACGCATGCGTGAAGCCAGCGTTACCGCTATTGACACAGTGCCAACCCTGCTTGGCATTTTTGCTGAGGACGTGGAAAGCATCCGCGTGATGATTGTGGGCGGCGAAGCTTGCCCGCCTTCGCTGGTAGATCGTTATGCCAAACCAGGCCGCCGCATTTTCAATTCCTACGGCCCCACCGAAACCACGGTTGTGGCCACTATCGCTGAACTTGAAAAAGGCGAGCCCGTTACAATCGGCAAGCCAATTCCGAATTACACAGCTTATGTGGTGGATGATAATTTGCAGCCTGTGGCCAAAGGCCAACAAGGCGAATTGCTGATCGGTGGCCCCGGCGTTGCCGCAGGTTATTTTGGGCAACCAGCTCTCACCGCCCAAAAATTCATAACCAATCCTTTCAACAAAAATGGCAACGATCCCATTCTCTATCGCTCCGGCGATGGTGTGTCAGTTGGTGATGACGGCCAAATCCATTTCCATGGCCGCATTGATGACCAAGTCAAAATCCGCGGTTTTCGTGTTGAACTGGGCGAAATTGAAACTGCCATTAGCGAAGAGCCGGGTATTGAACATGCCGCTGTGGTCTTGCGCAAAGATGGCGGCATTGACCGCCTAGTGGCTTTCATTGCACCACGCAAAGACACCAAGCCGGATATTGTGGCCATCAAGGATTCGCTTCGCAAGCGCTTGCCGCCTTACATGGTGCCGGCGGCGTTTGAAATCGTCGCCGAAGTGCCGCGCCTCACCTCTGGCAAGATTGACCGCAAATCGCTGCGCAATGTGCCATTGGCTTCAACCATGGCTGGCGCTGATCAATCTGAAGCTGGCCATAACGCAGTTGAAGATGTGCTGATTGCTGTAGCCAAAGAAACCTTCCCGGGCCAGGCCATCACGCGCGATGCGGATTTCTTCACTGACATGGGCGGGCACTCTCTGCTCGCCGCGCAATTCATCTCCAAAGTCCGTCTCAGTCCCGTTGGCCAGATGATCACGCTGCAAGATGTCTATAATGGGCGCAGTGTTGCTGGAATGGGCAAATTGCTGATTGATCGCGGCGCATTAGACGCTGCGGATGAATCAGCAAATCATGCCGCCCCGCTTCGCGCTCCCTTTGCGCGCCGCTTCTGGTGCGGTGTGGCGCAAGCTTTGGCTTTGCCCGTTCTCTTGTCGCTGCAAGCTGCGCCATGGTTTGCCATTTTCATCGCCTATTCCGCATTCAGTTCCGATGACGCTTCCGCCATAAGCGACATAAAAGAGGTTTTCCTCACGTTCATGATGGTGACGATTGCTGAATATATCGCCGTGCCTATTCTGAAATTGCTGATTATGCCGCGCACCAAAGCCGGTATTTACCCCTTGTGGGGCGTATATTTTTTCCGCAACTGGCTCGTTCAGCGCTTGCTGCCGTTGATCCACTTCAAATGGATGCAAGGCACACCCGTCATCCGCTTTTACTTGCGTGTGATGGGTGCGAAGGTTGGAAAGGATGCCTATGTTGATAACATCATCGCTGGTGCCATTGATCTAATCACAATTGGCGATCATGCCTCGCTGGGCGGCAAACTCAACATTAATAACACCAGAGCTGTCGACGATAAATATGTGATAGGCCCCGTTGTCATTGGCAATGATGTCATCATCGGCTCATCCTGCGTCATTGAAAATGACGTGGTGATCGGCGATGGCGTCGAATTGGCTGATCTGTCGTCAGTGGTGGCTGGCACACGCATTCCGGCCTATGAATATTGGGCAGGCTCTCCGGCCCGCAAACTGCGCGACATTGATCCCGCATCACTGCCAGAACCAGCTGAGGCTTCGTCTCTGACACGCCATCTTCAGACTGCGTTCTATGTCGTGATGCTTATCATTATTCCACCACTCAGCATCGTTCCAATCATCCCAACGTTTTATGCACTTGATTTAATGGATCAGGCCAGCACCGATTGGCTCGCTGCCAACTTTGGTCTCGTGAATGCCAATTCCAATTGGTATTATTTCTTGCTGGCTCTGCCCGCCTCATTCGTGATGGTGATCTTGTCTTGCTTGCTGATTGTGGCAATCCGCTGGATTGTATTACCTAAGCTGAGGCCAGGCCGTTATTCGGTATTCAGTGGGCTTTATATCCGCAAATGGGTCGTGGCCCTTACAATCGAAGTGATGCTTGATAGCGTCTACACCATCTTCGCCACCATCTATATGCGTACCTGGTATCGCCTCCTTGGCACCAAGATTGGACCTGGCTCCGAAATCTCAACCAATCTCGCCGGTCGATATGATCTCGTCGAAATCGGCGCCGGCAATTTTATCGCCGATGACGTGCAATTGGGCGGCGAAAACATCCACCGCAATTGGATGGAATTGGGCACAATCAAAACTGGCGACAAAGTTTTCATTGGTAATGAAGCTGTTGTACCACTGAATTATTCGGTTGAATCAGGCGCGCTCATTGGCGTGAAATCGGCCCCACCCGCTGGTGGAACAGTGAAAGCCGCAGAAATTTGGTTCGGCTCACCCGCCATTCAAATGCCAGTGCGCCAAACTTTCAACGCTGATATTGCCGCCACTTTCAAACCAAGCCGCTGGATGATGTGGGGCCGCGCATTCTTTGAAGCCTTCAACATATCTGTGCCAACAGCGCTGTTCATCACACTGGCCAGCTATGGCATGGAAGTGGTGGTACAGCCCGTTACCGAAAGCTCTTGGAGCGTTGCATTCTTATATAGTGTTCTGGTGGTTCTGGCGATTGACGCCATTCAAATAGCCTTGGCTATCTTCGCCAAATGGACTTTGATGGGCCGTTACCGCCCCACGATCAAACCGATGTGGAGCTGGTGGGCAATCCGCACTGAAGCTGTCTCAGTTATGTTCTGGGGCATGGCTGGCAAATCGATCATGGATGAAATGCGCGGCACACCGTTCCTGCCGTGGATTCTGCGCGCCTTTGGCACCAAGGTCGGCAAAGGCGTTTATATGGATATGGACGACATCACCGAATTTGATTGTGTGACAATTGGTGACTACGCCAACCTCAACGCGCTATGCGCCCTTCAAACCCATTTGTATGAAGACCGCCTGATGAAAGTGGGCCGCATTAAAGTGGGCAATGATGTCACTATCGGTGCCGGCTCCATCGTGTTGTATGACACAGAGATTGGCAACAACACCCACATCGGGCCGCTGACTCTGGTGATGAAGGGTGAGAAGCTGCCAAGCAATTCTGCGTGGATTGGCTCACCGGCCCAGCCAATGACGCGGGTGAAAGCCACCGAGAAGCTGCCGGAGAAGATCGCAGAACCAGTGGCAGTATAATTTTGCCAAAGCAGAAAGCTGCTGCGCCAAACCACCGAAGTCAGTGGGTACCGCTCACTACCAAAATCGCTATTCGCGCTTGGGCGTGAATCCGCCTTCGCGTGAATTCCACACCCATGTTAAGGTGGATTCTCCGCTGCTGCGGAGGATGACGGCGTGGGGCGCGCGTAATGGCAATGTTTGATCGAAATAATGCTGAGTCTCGTCCGACCACATCTCCTTTTGGTGGCCTTTTTCCGGGCATTGCATTTTGCATTCTGATCACAGGGTTTGCCTATATGCTTCAAGCCATCGAAATTGATATTGTCGGTCGTCCCTGGATTGAGGCCTTAGTCTTTGCCATCCTTCTTGGGGTCGCGGTTCGCAGTTTATGGAAAGTGCCAAACGTATTGCGCGCAGGTATCGAGTTCAGCTCGAAGACTTTGCTTGAAATAGCGATCGTGCTTTTGGGCGCATCGCTGAGCGTGCGTGCGGTTTTGGCCATCGGGCCAGAGTTGATTGTAGGCATTGCAGCCGTCGTCATTGTTGCGATCGCCGCCAGCTATGCCATAAGCCGCGCATTCGGCCTCCCCCAGCGTATGGCAATTCTCGTTGCTTGTGGCAACTCAATCTGCGGAAACTCAGCAATCGTGGCGGTGGCCCCGGTCATTGGCGCAGACGCTGAGGATGTTGCTTCCTCCATCGCCTTCACGGCCGTGCTCGGTGTGATCGTCGTACTCGTGCTGCCGCTGCTCGTGCCTCTTTTGCACCTGTCCTTGACGCAATATGGCGTCTTAGCCGGGCTAACTGTCTATGCCGTGCCGCAGGTTCTCGCCGCGACACTGCCGATCGGTGCACTCAGCAACCAAGTGGGAACGGTCGTGAAGCTCGTACGTGTCCTGATGCTTGGGCCAGTCGTGCTTCTCATATCGCTCCTGGCTTCAAAGCTTAGTGATAAATCACAGCAACCTTCCCCACAGGCGTTTGCGGGCGATCGTCCAAATCCCACAAAGCCGGCTCTCCACCAAGTCGTACCTTGGTTTATCGTCGGATTTCTCATTGTCGCTGGCCTTCGTACCGCTGGATTTATCCCGAGCCAAGTCTTGCAACCGACAACATTCGTCGCCAGCTTGTTGACCACGGTTTCGATGGCAGCCCTCGGCCTGGGTGTTGATGTTCGGGTTGTGGCGAAGGCTGGGCCACGAGTGACTGGTGCAGTAACCATATCACTCATCGTGCTTGGCTTGATCAGCCTCGAGCTCATACGTCTCATCGGGGTTACATGAGAGATCACCTGTGAAGCTAACACACTGCCTCACTGATACCAAAGTGCTCCATTGCAATTTGTTACAAATCCCCACTAGAAGTGAAGGCATGAAAACAGAAACGGGCAGCGCCCTCAATGCTCAACTTATGAAAACCGCTGAAGGCCAGCGCTTAAGTTCAAGCGTTGCCAGCGATGCTCCTTGGCGCCAATGGGGACCTTATCTCAGCGAAAGGCAGTGGGGAACGGTTCGCGAAGACTATTCCGCTGACGGCTCTGCCTGGGAATATTTCCCACATGATCACGCCCGCAGCAGAGCTTATCGCTGGGGCGAAGATGGCCTAGGTGGATTTGGCGATAACAAGCTGAACCTGTGCATGAATGTAGCGCTATGGAATGGCCATGATCCAATCCTAAAGGAACGACTTTTCGGCCTCACCAACGCGCAAGGCAATCACGGCGAAGACGTAAAGGAACTTTACTACTATCTCGATGGCCTGCCCAGCCATGCTTATATGAAGATGCTTTACAAATACCCACAAGCCGCGTTTCCATATGATGATCTGGTCAAGACCAATGCGACGCGCAGTTTGACCGAAACGGAATATGAACTTGTTGATACAGGCATCTTCAAAGACAATCGCTATTTCGATGTTGAAATCGAATATGCCAAAGCGGCAGCGGACAATATTCTACTGCAAATCACCGTGCATAATCGCGGGCCCGATGAAGCCAAGATACATATTTTGCCACAGATTTGGTTTCGCAATCAATGGTCTTGGAAAAGCGGCGGCACAAAGCCGTCATTGAGTCTTGCTACCTCCCAAAGTGTGTATGTAAGCCATCCCGCCTTGCCTGCTATGCAATGGGCCTGCGACCAAAGCGCGGATTTGATTTTCTGCGAAAATGATACGAACACCGACCGACTTTATGGCACTCAGACAACGGCTTATTTCAAAGACGGCATCAACAACGCGGTGGTGAATGGCCAAGCATCGGTGAATCCTTCGCAAACCGGAACCAAGGCCGCTGCACATTGCATCTGTATGATTCCGGCGGGTGGCAGCAAAATTATTCGTATTCGACTTTCACAGATTTCGGCGAAAACCAGCTTTGCAGATTTTGACACGGTGATGATGCAACGCCGCAATGAAACCAATGAATATTATGCGGTCCTTCAAACCGGACTAAATGATCCGGACAAATGCTTGGTGCAACGCCAAGCGCTCGCAGGAATGCTCTGGTGCAAACAATATTATGGTTATGACGTCAGGCGCTGGCTTGAGGGTGATCCGCTGCAACCGCCACCACCGCCAGAGCGCGCCGCCATCCGCAATGCCAATTGGGGGCATTTCGTGTTGGGAGATTCCATGCGCTCCGATATCGGCAATATTATTTCTATGCCGGATTCATGGGAATACCCGTGGTTTGCTGCGTGGGATTTGGCATTTCATTGCGTAACCTTGGCGTTAATTGATCCGGCTTTTTCAAAGTCTCAGCTCAGCCTGCTCACCCAAGCGCGCTCACTTCATCCCAATGGTCAACTTCCAGCGTATGAATGGAATTTTAGTGATGTGAACCCGCCGGTGCAGGCTTGGGCTGCACTAAATATTTTTGAAGCAGATCGCAAAGCCACTGGAATTGGCGATACAGCCTTTTTAGAGCGGGTCTTTCATAAGCTGCTGCTAAATTTTACGTGGTGGGTAAACCGCGAAGACAATATGGGCCGCAACATTTTTCAAGGCGGGTTTTTAGGATTCGACAATATCGGTTTGTTTGATCTGCGCAAACCCTTACCGGGTGACGGCCATCTCGATCAAGTCGATGGCACAGCCTGGGTTGCCACTTTTTCATTAAACATGATGCGCATCGCCTTAGTGTTATCTCAGACCAACCGAGTTTATGTTGACCTAGCAACAAAATTTTTAGAGCACTTCCTTTATATTTCGGAGGCCATTCACTCCACCACAGGGCCGATGCCGACAGGACTGTGGGATGAGCAAGACGAATTTTATTACGATGTGTTGCACATTGACGGTGAAGCGCCGCACACAATGCGCATTCGTTCACTCGTTGGACTCATTCCACTTTTCGCAGTTGAGGTGTTGGATGGGGATTTTCTCAAGGCCTTTCCAGAATTTATGGCGCGCCTCGATTGGTTCATTACACATCGGCCCGATTTGGCCTCATTGGTTTCGGATTGGCGCATGCCCAATAAGCAGGGTTATCGGTTGATGTCTCTGATGCGCAAGCATCGCTTAAACGTAGTCTTGGCACGGATATTGGATGAAACAGAATTCTTATCTGATTACGGCGTTCGCTCATTGTCTAAATATCATCAGAAGAATCCTTATAGTTTTACCCGTGATGGCGAAACGATGAGCCTCCACTATGAGCCTGGTGAAGGCGAGACCCGCCTTTATGGCGGCAATTCAAACTGGCGCGGCCCAATCTGGATGCCGGGGAATTTCATGATCATCGATTCCTTGCGGAAATTTGATCTTTATTATGGCGCCGACTTCGAGATTGAGTGCCCTAAGGGTTCCGGAAAAATGTTGAGTTTGGCACAGGTTGCTGACGAGCTGGCCGCTCGCCTGCAAAAACTTTTCCTCAAAGGTAGTGATGGAAAACGCATAGCCTCGACTGATTCAGGCGACCAGATTAGTGGCCCAGAAATCGCCGACTCACCATTGTTCCACGAATACTTTCATGGCGACACTGGCCGAGGCCTTGGTGCTTCACATCAAACAGGCTGGACTGGCTTAATCGCCTTGCTGCTACAACCAAAAACTTAAATACGGAGCTTTCAATGGATGACCCAATCCCCAATTATCTGTCATCAACGCCGCTGCCACCGTTACCCAAGTTACTTGTGGGTCAAAAAGCTCTGGTCACCGGCGCCAATTCTGGAATTGGTCAAGCCGTGGCCATCGCCATGGGCCAAGCGGGCGCAGATGTGGTTGTAAATTACGTGTCGGGAGATGACGCCGCCAATGCTGTGGTGGAAACCATTAAGGGTTTCGGCGTGAAAGCCGCCGCCTATCAGGCGGATGTTTCCAACGAAGATCAGGTAGCCGCTATGTTCAAGCGCATGATGGCGGAGTTTGGAACGATTGATATTCTTGTTGCCAATGCTGGCTTACAGCGCGATTCTGCTTTCACTGAAATGACACTGGCACAGTGGAACACTGTGATGGGCGTCAACCTCACCGGACAGTTTCTTTGCGCACGCGAAGCGGTGCGGGAATTTGAACGTCGCGGTATAGTGCCCTCTGTTTCACGCGCTGCTGGTAAAATAATTTGTATGAGCTCGGTCCACGAAATTATTCCGTGGGGTGGCCATGTAAATTATGCCTCATCAAAAGGCGGCATGAGGATGTTCATGCAAAGCTTGGCGCAAGAATTGGCACCAAAAAAGATTCGCGTGAATAGCATCGGCCCCGGGGCCACTCGCACCCCGATCAATACTGCAGCATGGAATACGCAGGAAGCTTATGATAAATTGATGACACTCGTGCCCTATGGCCGCATTGGTGAGCCAGAAGATGTTGCGCATTCCACCGTATGGCTGGCCTCTGACCATGCCGACTATATCACTGGGCAAACTCTTTTCATCGATGGCGGGATGACGCTTTATCCCGGATTTTCGACGAATGGCTGACACTCATTATGATGTGATCATCATCGGCAGCGGGCCGGGTGGTGGCGCAACAGCGGCCGCACTAGCGCCCACGGGCAAGCGCATTCTTATATTGGAGCGTGGTGACTATCTTCCACGTTCAACCGCCAATTGGGATTCAAAAGCCGTATTTGTGGATGCCAAGTATCAAGCCAATGAAACTTGGTTTGATACAAAGGGCAATTCATTTGCGCCCGGCCTGCATTATTTTGTAGGTGGCAATTCTAAAGTTTATGGTGCTGCTTTGCTGCGGATGCGTGAGCGTGATTTTGGTGAAGTGCAACATGCGGGTGGCGTCTCACCCGCTTGGCCTCTACCCTATTCAGCTTTCGAGCCTTATTACACTGAGGCCGAGCGTCTATTTCACGTCCATGGCCAACGCGGTGAAGACCCGTATGAGCCACCATTCAACGCACCATTTCCTTATCCTGCGGTTTCGCACGAAAAGAAAATTGAATCACTTGATGCGAGTATGCGACAGCAAGGGCTGAAGCCATTTCATCTGCCACTCGGAATTCTGCTGGATGAAAAAGATGGTAAGCCCACCCAAAACAGTGCGTGCATCCGCTGCGATGCCTTTGATGGCTTTCCTTGTATGCTCAACGCTAAAGCGGATGCACAGGTGGTCTGTATTGATCCAACATTGAATGCCTATGAGAATTTAACACTACTGACAAACGCTTATGTTTCAAAACTCATTACAGATCCTTCAGGCAAGCGCGTGAGCGGCGTTATGGTTGAACGTGGCGATGAAACTGAGACCTATACGGCCGATGTAGTCGTCGTGGCGTGTGGCGCTTTGTCATCCGCCTTGCTCCTTTTGCGTTCCGCCAACAACAAACATCCAAATGGACTTGCCAATCGCTCCGGCCAACTTGGTCGCAACTATATGCGCCATAATCAATCAATTCTAATGGCGCTCACCCGACAATTGAATGATACAGTTTTTCAGAAAACTTTGGCGCTAAGTGATTTCTATTTTGGGTCCAACGACTGGAAATTTCCCCTAGGCCTGATCCAGATGTGCGCTTCAACCCATGGAGCGCAGATTAAAGGCGAAGTTCTGCCGGAGTGGCTGGATTGGTTCCCTGACATGCCATTCGAAATGTTGGCGCGGCACTCATTGGACTTTTGGTTAACCAGCGAAGATCTGCCTCGCCCCGAAAATCGGATTTATTACGATGGCGATAGGGTGATGCTTGATCTTACCGAAAACAACATGGAAGCCCACATCCGCTTGCGTCAAAAGTTGAAGCAAGTTCTGTCCACAGCTGGCATGAACCCGGTGTTGTTGGAGCGCAAGCTCTATTTCGGCAAAAATGTTCTAATCGGCGGCACGGCCCATCAATGTGGCACAGCGAGATTTGGCCAAGACCCGATGACTTCGGTTCTGAACACAGACTGCCGCGCCCATGACGTTGAAAATCTATATCTCGCTGACGCCAGCTTCTTTCCTTCCAGCGCTGCGGTCAATCCAACGCTCACCATCATCGCCAATGCGCTTCGCGTGGCAGATGTGATCAAGAATATCTAAAGCGATTTGACCAAAGGAAAAAAATGCGCAAACATCTCCTACGAGTATCGGGAGATGGCTATGCCAAATGTGAAAGCCTCAGACATTGCGACAAAAAGATTGCCTAAGGCGCAATATGCGGAGAACTTTGCTGATCTCCACAAGCCGTTAAACGATCACGAGGCACTGGTTGAATCTGATAGATGCTATTTTTGTTATGATGCGCCCTGCATGAAGGCGTGCCCGACCTCAATCGATATCCCGCTTTTCATCCGCGAAATTCAGACTGGGCACCCGAAATCGGCCGCAAAAACTATTTTTGATCAAAACATTTTAGGCGGAATGTGTGCCCGCGTTTGTCCCACTGAAACACTGTGTGAGCAGGCGTGTGTGCGCGAACATGCAGAAGGAGAGCCTGTCAAAATCGGCTTGCTGCAACGCTACGCCACAGATCAGGCCATGGCGGATAAACACCCTTACACACGCGCAAAATCATCGGGCAAGAAAGTTGCGGTCGTTGGTGCAGGGCCTGCAGGCTTGGCTTGCGCGCACCGCCTCTCACTCCACGGCCATGACGTTACGATCTTTGAGTCTCGCAAAAAGTCTGGTGGCTTGAATGAATTTGGCATCGCCGCCTATAAGGCGGTTGACGATTTCGCCGCCAAGGAAGTTGAATTTGTGTTGGCCATAGGCGGCATCAAAATTGAGCATGGAAAGGCGCTTGGCAAAACGCTGAAGCTTGCACAGCTGCAACAGAATTATGATGCAGTGTTTCTCGGAACGGGCCTTTCCGGTGTGAATGAACTTGGCACCAAACACGAAGAAGCCGACGGCATTGAAGACGCGGTTGCGTATATTTCCGATTTGCGTCAGACCAAGGACCTATCAAAGCTGCCTGTGGGCCGCGATGTTGTGGTGATTGGCGGCGGAATGACAGCGATTGATATTGCAGTTCAGTCCAAATTGCTTGGCGCTGAAAACGTGACCATCCTATATCGGCGCGGTGCTGCGCAGATGAAAGCCAGCGCCTATGAACAAGAGTTGGCACAAACCAAAGGTGTTAATATCAAGCACTGGGTTCAACCCAAAAAAGTTCTGGTGAAAAACGGCAGAGCCGTCGGTCTCAAATGCGAACACACCATGGAAAAGAACAAAAAGCTTGCCGGCACTGGTGAGAGTTTTGAAATCAAGGCAGACATGATTTTCAAAGCCATCGGTCAAACTTATATAGATGCCGCAAAGAGCGATGTTGCCTTAGATCAAGGACGCATCAAAGTTGACGCTGAAAAGCGGACGTCAGTCAATGGCATATGGGCTGGCGGCGATTGTATTGCTGGCGGCCAAGACCTCACCGTTTCTGCCGTCGATGACGGACGACGCGCCGCAGAATCCATTCATAACGCCCTTTCAGCGTGAGGAGATAACCAATATGGCAGACCTTCGCTCAAATTTTGTAGGCATTAAATCACCCAATCCATTTTGGTTGGCTTCAGCTCCGCCCTCTGACAAAGAATATAACGTCGTTCGCGCGTTCAAAGCTGGTTGGGGCGGCGTGGTTTGGAAAACCTTGGGCGAAGAGGGTCCACCAATTGTTAACGTCAACGGGCCGCGTTACGGTGCAATTCATGGTGCAGATCGCCGCCTGCTTGGCCTCAACAACATTGAGCTGATCACTGACCGCCCGCTTGAGATCAATCTCCAAGAGATAAAGAAAGTCAAACGTGCATGGCCAGATCGCGCCATGGTGGTTTCTCTCATGGTGCCTTGCGAAGAAGAGCCTTGGAAAAAGATTTTGAAGCGTGTGGAAGAAACTGGAGCCGATGGCGTTGAACTGAACTTCGGTTGCCCACATGGTATGTCTGAGCGCGGCATGGGCTCTGCCGTGGGCCAAGTGCCGGAATATATCGAAATGGTGGCGCGTTGGTGCAAACAACATTCGCGCATGCCAGTAATCGTAAAACTTACTCCTAATATCACCGACATTCGCTTTCCCGCGCGTGCAGCCCTGAAGGGCGGCGCTGATGCCGTCTCGCTCATCAACACCATTTCATCAATTGTTTCGGTTGATTTAGATAGCTTCTCGCCCAATCCATCCATTGATGGCAAAGGCAGTCACGGGGGCTATTGTGGCCCAGCGGTGAAGCCCATCGCTCTTAACATGGTGGCCGAAATTGCGCGCGATATAGAAACCCGTGACCTCCCCATCTCAGCCATAGGCGGCATCACCACATGGCGTGATGCGGCGGAATTCATCTCCATGTCAGCTGGCAATGTGCAAGTCTGCACCGCAGCCATGACTTATGGATTCAAGATCGTGGAAGAAATGAAATCTGGCCTTGCCCGTTGGATGGATGAAAAAGGCTTTGGCACAATAGAAGCGTTCCGTTCACGCGCCGTGCCCAATGTCACCGACTGGCAATATCTCAATTTGAACTACATTGCCAAAGCCAAGATCGATCAAGACGCTTGCATCAAATGCGGCCGCTGTTATGCGGCCTGTGAAGACACCTCGCACCAAGCCATCATGAAAGAAAAAGACGGCGCACGCCACTTCGAAGTGATCGATGCCGAATGTGTGGCATGCAATTTATGTGTCGAAGTCTGTCCAGTAGAAAATTGCATCACTTTGGAAAGGCAGACCTCTGGCACCGACCCACGCACCAACAAGCCGATTGACAACAGTTACGCAAATTGGACGCAACACCCCAACAATCCATCGCAGAAAAAAGCGGCTGAGTAAGGTTTCGAAATTTTGACTGAAAATGTGATCGAAGCGCGCAATTTAGGACTCAGTTTTGAAACACAAGATGGGCCAGTTCAGACATTGTCAGAAATCAGCCTATCAGTTTTGGAGGGTGAATTCATTTCCCTTATCGGTCCGTCCGGCTGTGGCAAAACCACATTACTGCGCGCAATTGCCAATCTTGAAACGCCAACTTCGGGCAGCCTCACCGTCAATGGCATGAATGCCGAGGCAGCGCGTCTTGCGCGTGCTTATGGCTATGTATTTCAAGCCCCTGCCCTGCTGCCTTGGCGCAGCGTAAAGGATAATGTAAGGCTGCCGCTTGAGATCATGGGCCTTGACGATGTGGCGGGCCGCGTGTCGCGCAATCTCGATCTGGTCAAGCTCAACGGCTTCGAACAGAAATTCCCGTGGCAACTTTCAGGCGGGATGCAGCAGCGTGTGTCGATCGCACGCGCTTTGGCATTTGATCCCAAGCTGCTGTTGATGGATGAGCCGTTCGGTGCTTTGGATGAAATCGTACGAGATAAGCTGAACCAGCAGCTGTTAGAACTTTGGGCACGTACCAAGAAGACTGTGGTCTTCGTCACGCATTCAATTCCAGAAGCAGTGTTTCTTTCCACTAAAATCGTAGTGATGAGCCCACGGCCGGGCCGCATTATCGATGTGATCGACGTTGATCTGCCTTCTGTACGAAATTTGGAAATTCGCGAGTCATCCGCATTCCTGAAAATTGCTCACCGGGTGCGCGAAGGTCTCAAATCGGGGCACAGCTATGAGGATTAATACGAAAGGCAATCTGATGCCGATCCTCACCATAACATTTGCCATCATCGTTATATGGTATCTTGCTTGCATCCCGATGAATGCGGTTCTGACAACGCCTAAAATTGCCAACGCAGGCGGCGGTTTGGCAAACACACTGGCTTATTCGTGGAACGAAGTGCGGCCAGTATTGCCCAGTCCTCATCAAGTGGCGCGCGAAATCTGGAACACGGTTTTTGCGGTGGCGCCGTGGACAATCAAATCACTGGTTTATCATTTGTGGGTCACGCTTTCGTCCACGCTGGTGGGCTTCATCATGGGTGGTCTATTGGGCATTCTGCTTGCCATAAGCATTGTGCATATGACCTCGTTGGAAAAAAGCCTTATGCCTTGGGTGATCGCCTCCCAAACCATTCCCATTCTCGCCATAGCTCCGATGTTAATTGTAGTTTTGGGCAAAACCGGCCTGCCCGATATTTTTACCAAGGCAAGCATCTCGGCATATCTCTGCTTCTTCCCTGTCACCATCGGCATGGTGAAGGGCTTGCGCTCGCCAGATGTTATGCAACAGGATTTGATGCGCACCTATAATGCGTCATGGACGCAGACCCTGTGGAAGCTGCGGCTGCCAGCATCGCTGCCCTTCCTATTTACCTCACTAAAAGTGTCGGTGGCCATAGCACTTACAGGTGCCATTGTAGCCGAATTGCCCACTGGTGCAGTGGCAGGCATTGGTGCGCGGCTTCTCAACGGCTCATACTATGGTAATACGTTACAAATCTGGTCGGCACTTTTTGTGGCAGCGTTTGCCGCAGCCATGATGGTTTGGTTCCTCGGTGAGTTGGAAAAGCAAAGCCTCAAGCGGATGGGGGCAAAACCATGAAGCGCGCCGTCGTCACGCTGCTTGTCAGCTTGGGACTAAGCATTTTGGTTGCGGTGAGCTTCAGCCGCACCAACCCGCCAACAGGCCGAGACTGGTCACTATCACTAGCCTTTGTTATCTGCAGCTGGGTGGCGGCATGGAGCGCCAGCTGGGTTGCCGATCTCGTGCTTCCCAAGGCCCAGACGCGCTGGATCGTGCCCACGATTTTCGGCCTTGGTATAATTGCCGCTTGGGAGGCCTATGTTCGCGCTTCCGCCATTCCCGTTGTTCTGTTGCCATCACCTTCTGAGATTGCCGCAAAATTTGTGGCCGCGCTTCCCATTCTTAAGGCAGATTTTGTGCAAACCATTTTGCGTGCAGTCATCCCCGGATGGCTGATGGGCTCTGGCGCTGGCTTTCTTGCCGCCCTAGTGTGTGACCGAAATGACTTTTTACGGCGCGGGCTCTTGCCCCTCGGAAACCTCGTAGCTGCATTGCCGATTGTAGGAGTTGCACCTATCCTTGTAATGTGGTTCGGTTTTGACTGGCCGTCAAAGGCGGCGATGGTGGTGGTGATGACCTTCTTTCCTATGCTCATCAATACATTGGCAGGCCTCAATGCATCAGGCCAAATGGAACGCGACTTAATGCGCGGTTATGGCGCTGACTGGTTCACCACTCTCATCAAACTGCGCCTTCCTGCCGCCATGCCTTTCATTTTCAACGCACTTAAGATCAATTCCACTTTGGCGATGATCGGGGCCATTGTTGCAGAATTCTTTGGCACGCCTATCGTGGGCATGGGCTTTCGCATGTCCACCGAGGTGGGAAGACAGAATTTGGATATGGTCTGGGCCGAAATTGCGGTTGCCGCCATTTCAGGTTCATTCTTTTATGGGTGTCTTTCGCTCGCTGAGCGCAAAGTCACTTTCTGGCATCCTTCTTATCGCAGATAGGATTGGGATAGAGTGTTAAAATAAAAAGGAGAACGTCAAATGAAAAAACTGTTGTTAGGTGCCGTGGCGCTTGCGGCTTTTGCCTCGACCGCCCATGCGGAAAAAGTTGTATTGCAATTGAAATGGGTCACACAGGCCCAATTCGCTGGTTATTATGTGGCGCAGGAAAAAGGCTATTACAAAGCTGCTGGCCTTGACGTTGAGATCAAGCCGGGCGGCCCAGACATTGCCCCCGAACAAGTGATCGCAGGTGGTGGTGCTGATGTGATCGTGGATTGGCTGCCGGCTGCTCTCGCATCGCGCGAGAAGGGCAATATGCTGGTGAACATCGCACAACCTTTCAAACATTCCGGCCTCATGCTCACCTGCCGCAAGGACACGGGCATCAAGACGCCTGCTGATCTTAAAGGCAAGACACTGGGCGTATGGTTCTACGGCAATGAATATCCGTTCTTGTCTTGGATGTCGAAGCTCGGCCTCAAAACCGATTCCGACATCAAGGTTTTGAAACAGGGCTTCAACGTTGATCCGCTATTGCAAAAGCAGGCCGACTGTATTTCAACTATGTCTTACAATGAATATAACCAAGTGTTGGAAGCTGGCGTGAAGGCCGATGACCTCGTGGTGTTCAAATATGAAGACCAAGGTGTGGCCACTTTAGAAGACGGTCTTTACGTTGAGCAAGACAGACTGAAAGACCCAGCCTTCGTTGCCACCATGGCCAAATTCGTGAAAGCCTCAATGAAAGGTTGGAACGATATGGCTATTGATCCCAAGGGCGCTGTGGCCGACGTGCTGAAGAATGATGCCACAGGCCAACAAACCGAAGCGCATCAAGCGTCAATGGTGGCTGAGTTGAACAAGCTGATCGATGGCTCAGACGGAACGCTGGATGTCGCTGCCGCTGATCGCACAGTTGCAACACTACTCTCCGGCGGTTCTGATCCTGTCATCACCAAAAAGCCCGAAGGCGCTTGGACTGATGTGGTGACGAAAGCCGCAGCTGCGTTGAAGTAACACAAACACTTCCCCCCTCCCGTTATGGGAGGGGGGAAGCGATATCTAGAATAGTCACGCTTCAAATGAGGTGAACCTATTTTGGGGTAGCGATGTGGCCACTAATTTCGTCGACGGACAAGCGGAAGTAAACCGGCTCCAATGGCCGTGGTGCACCGTGGAGAACCGTTCTGGCGTAACCGGGCTCCCACCAAATCTGACGTTGTTGAAGCAATTTGAAAGCCAGTTCGCGAGCGGATTGATCATCGGTCGATTTCGTTGGTTCGTCAGGCAGCCCAAAAGGAATCCCGCGAGGTGCCTGACCATCAGCGGGCTTAGCCAACTCTTCGTATCGTCCGAAGACGACAACGCTTGTCCACTCTTGAGGGCTCGTTATTTTATCCACTTCAACGCAAGCAAGTGGGTTGGCGCGCAACCATTCTATCTTTCGACCGACGGTGGAGAAACTATAAATCCACGGATCTTGATATGCAAAATGGATTGGTGTGATGTAAGGTTGGGACTGATGCGCGCAGGCAAGTCGACCAAAATGGTTGTCAGCCAAGAAGTCCAAACTGGCCTTCCTTGTAAGCTCTTCAATATGCATGGTGCATCTCCAAGACTGAGGTTGGCAAAACCCACCTACAGACATCCAGCGGCTAAACGACAATTTGTTGTTTCAACACCTTCACACCCTAGCTCAGACCGCCAATTGCGCCAACCACTTACTTGGCAGGTGTTTGTCATAGACGACGAAAGCCTGCAAGGCTGTGTCTGCTGTACACTTCATAGCCGACCTAACAACCCGATAATAACCCATGACAATTGCCATAGACAGTTGGCGATGTAGTCAATTATGTCCTATTTTAAAACTATCACCATATGCCCTGTCCCTGTGGGAGAGGGTAGATCTCGAAAAAGGGAGTAGCCCATGCCCACCACACTCATCAAGAACGGAACCGTCGTCAACGCGGACTTTTCGGAAAAGGCCGATGTGCTGATCGAAGATGGCAAGATCAAAGCCGTCGGGTTAGGCCTCAAGGGCGACAACACAATAGACGCCACCGGCTGTTACGCAATGCCAGGCGGTATCGACCCTCACACACATATGGATATGCCCTTCATGGGCACCTCAACGGCGGATGATTTTGAATCCGGCACCAAGGCTGCCCTTGCTGGCGGCACCACGATGACAGTGGATTTCTGCTTGCCTGCACCCGGCGAAAGCCTGCTCGCCGCCTATCAGGCCTGGCGTCATAAGGGCGAGCTCGCCGCCGCTGATTATGGGCTCCACATGGCGATTACCAAATGGTCGCCCCAAATTCACGATGAGATGGAAACCGTGGTAAAAACTTACGGCATCAACACCTTCAAACATTTCATGGCCTACAAGGGCGCGTTGATGGTGAATGATGATGAGATGTATAATTCCTTCCGCAGGTGTGCAGAACTTGGCGCACTGCCGCTGGTGCATGCCGAGAATGGCGACGTGGTGGCGCGCATGCAAGCTGATCTCTTGGCGCGTGGCGTAACCGGGCCAGAAGGCCATTCCTATTCGCGCCCGCCAGAAGTGGAAGGCGAAGCGGCCAACCGTGCCATCATGATTGCCGATATGGCGGGCTGCCCGCTTTATATCGTGCATGTGTCTTGCGAGGAAACGCATGAAGCCATCCGCCGCGCCAAACAGGCGGGCAAGCGCGTTTATGGCGAGCCGCTGGTGCAATATCTGGTGTTGGATGATAGCGAATATCAAAACAAAGATTGGAACCATGCGGCCAGCCGCGTGATGAGCCCGCCCTTCCGCAATAAAAAGCATCAGGATTCGCTATGGGCCGGATTGCAGTCGGGCACACTCTCGGTGGTGGCCACCGATCATTGCGCCTTCACGCTCAAGCAAAAGCAGATGGGCCTGAAAAACTTCACACAAATTCCCAATGGCACGGGCGGCTTGCAAGATCGGCTGCCGGTGTTGTGGGCGGCGGGTGTGAACACCGGGCGATTGACCAAGGAAGAATTCGTGGCGGCAACCTCCACCAACATCGCCAAGATTTTGAACATCTATCCGCGCAAGGGCAGCATTCGCGCAGGCGCTGATGCGGATATTATTGTCTGGGACCCCAAAGCCAAAAAGACCATCACCTACAAAAACCAAATCAGCCGTATTGATTATAACGTGTTTGAAGGTTTTGAATGTGTGGGCCTGCCCCGCATCGTCATCTCACGCGGCAAAGTGGCTTATGAGGATGGCGTGGTGAAAGCCAAAGCTGGAGATGGTGTTTACATCGAACGACCTGCTAACGCACCGGTGCATCAGGCCAATGCGATCTGGAAAGGCTTGACCCAGCCGAAGAGCGTAAAGCGGATTGAAGTTGTGCCGTGACAGATTTCAGGAAGGATTGAGCCGCAGAGCAGCTTGGGCCAGCACATCGCTGGCGAGGCCATGGCAAGCGCGCAGCAAGTTATCCACTTCCAGAATTGGGCGTTGCTGATGGCCCGGCGGTTTGCCGGGCCGCAGGGGCGAGGTGAACTTGGCATTGGTTTTGGCAGTGCGGCGCAAGCGCCAGCGGGCGAGACGCTTTGCTTGGCGCGGCAGGGTTTCCAGCGCCAGTTTCAACGCTTCAAAGCGGCGGCAGAGCTGCACAAGGTTTGAAGATGTTGCCCGCTGCGCCTGAGCGGTTGGTGCTTGCAGAACCGGAATGAGCGGAGTCGCTCCAAAGAAATGCACCTGCGGGCCGCGCGGCTCTTTTGCTGGAGACGCAGTTTGTTGAAACCGCTTGCGCAGATCATAAAGTCGGAAACTCATGGTGCTTGAGGCCTTGCGCCCGATCACCAAGCCTTGCGGCATCGGCCGATGCGCAGGCAGAGCGACCTTCACATCCCGCGCTAGGATGACAATCAAACGGCGAAGGGCGGCTTCGGCAGGCCGCAACTGGCGCAAAGCCGCCACTTGCACCATGCGCGGCAGGTTTGCCACCTTTCCCGTCAGCGCCAGTTCCAGCAACGAGAAAATCTCATCTACAATGCGGGCGAGCGCCGCGCAGTTGATGGCGGTGGCTTTGGTCCAATCCACGCTTGTTTCCATTTTCAATTCCATGGGTAATCTCCTGAATCCGCCCTAGAACATTACAGGAACATTGTCAAGGAATATATTCACCGTCGCTTTGCGAATTCCACCAAGGTGGCGCGCCTGCATTGACAACGCGGATGAATGCATGGCAGCCTCAAGTCGCAGATAGGCAGGCAATGCAATTCGACCAAAAGGCCAATGCGATCTGGAAAGGCTTGACCCAGCCGAAGAGTGTGAAACGGATTGAGGTTGTGCGTTGACAACATATCAGTATTGATATATGAATACAATCAAGCCACTCAAGTTCGTCGGGAAGTCTCGCAAAGACCTTTCTGATTTTCCGTCACGGGTCCGACAGGATTTCGGGCATGAGTTATTCAAGGTGCAAACTGGTCTTTTTCCGGCTCATGCCAAGGCTCTAAAAGGATTTGGCGGCGCGTCAATTGTGGAACTGATTGAGAGCTTCGATGGAAATGCTTATCGCTGTGTTTACACCACCAAGATCAAAGACGTTGTTGTTGTGCTGCACGCTTTTCAAAAGAAGTCGAAAAGCGGCATTGCAACACCACAATTTGAAATAGATATCGTTAAGGCTCGGCTGAAGGATGCTGGAGAAGGCAAATGGAAATGAAAGTAAAAAGTGCTTTTGAAGAACTTGGATTTGGGAATTTTGAAGAGCTGGAATCGAAGTCACGGTTGATGGTTCTGATTGTGAGCGAGCTAAAACGCAGAAAACTGACGCAGGCTGCGGCTGGAAAATTGCTTGGCCTCGATCAACCCAATGTCTCAGCTTTAGTCAATGAAAAGATCGGCCGCTTTTCGGTGGAGAAGCTGATGACATTTGCCAGCAAACTCGGATTTGCAGTGAGCATTCATGTCGAGGGCCACGGTGTATCGGTTGAAGTGCCTGTGCAGAGCGCGGCTTGAGTGGGATAAAGATGTTTGATCTGAATGCTATCTTGAATAGTCCGACGCAGCCCAGGGGTGTGAAGCGGATTGAGGTTGTGCCTTGAGAGGCAAATAGATGGAAAATTATCAAGGCAATGATTTTTACTGCGACGTTGCCATTCCGAAGAAAATTGTCCTTCGGATTGAGTATGAGGATGATGGTGTCCTCGCTTATCATCACACCAAACCACATTGGCCGGTGCATATTGTGGTTGTGCCAAAGAAGCACATATTGTCCTTTACTGATCGCAATGAAGGTGACGATGAAATCGTGACTGCTGTGTTGAAAGTTGTCAGACAAATAGCCAAGAAAGTTGAAGTGGAGAGAGGTGAATGCAGAATTCTTACCAATCTTGGCCGTTACCAAGACAGCAAGCATTTGCATTTTCATGTGGCGAGCGGACCGCCTAATGTTTGAAGGAATTGCAGTTGGATTAAGGTTTCTGTGCGCGCGGAGAATACGGTGCCGGTGCATTTAATCACAGCACACTCCCATCATTCTAGAAAAGCCCATTGCTTTGCCTTCGTATAGGTGACGTGTCGCAACGCCTGATGTATAGTCTCGTCAAATCCAACAACGATTGCCTTCACCATGCCCTCCAAAACAAATCTCACCATAAACCCACAGCGCCTGTGGGACTCGCTGATGGAAACGGCGCGATTCGGTGCAACGCCCAAGGGCGGCATCAAGCGGCTGACCGTATCGGATGAAGATAAGCGTGTGCGCGATTGGTTCAAAGCCGAATGTGAAAAACTGGGCTGCAAAGTTGACGTTGATGAAGTGGGCAATATGTTCGCAACGCGCCCGGGCAAGCGCAACGACATTCTTCCCATCGCCATGGGTTCGCATTTAGACACACAACCCACGGGCGGAAAATTTGACGGCGTGCTGGGTGTGTTGGGCGCACTCGAAGCACTGCGCAGCATGGTGGATATGGGTTATGAAACCAACGCGCCTGTGATGATTGTGAATTGGACGAACGAAGAAGGCTCTCGCTTTGCACCGGCCATGTTGTGTTCTGGCGTTTATGCTGGCGTGTTCACACCTGAATTTGCCTATTCGCGCGAAGACCGAGCTGGCATAAAACTCGGCGATGAGTTGCAACGCATTGGTTACAAGGGCACACACAAGGCGGGTGCGATAAAATTCTCTGCAATGTTTGAATTGCATATTGAACAAGGCCCAATTTTGGAAGCCGAATCCAAAATGATTGGCATTGTCACCGGCGTGCAAGGCATGCGCTGGTATGAAGTCGCGGTGACAGGCCAAGAAAACCACACTGGTGCAACGCCCATGCTACTGCGCAAGAATGCGCTGCTCGCCGCCGCGCGCATGATTGAGGCCATCGACCAAGTTGGAATGACGCACCTGCCCGGCGTGGCCTCAGTTGGCCTCATCGAAAACAAACCTAACAGCCGCAACGTTGTGCCCGGTGAAGTATTCTTCACAGTCGATCTTCGCCACCCCGATGAAGCGGTTTTGGATAAGATGGAAAAGGCCTTCCGCGCCGCGCTGCCAAAGATCGCCACAGAAGCAAAAGTTACCTTTGAGGAAAAGCGTATCTGGAATTCGCCTGCCGTGAAGTTTGCGCCAGAACTGGTGAAATGCGTAGCCCAAGGTGCTGCTCAAGCTGGCTACACTTCACGCGAAATGGCATCAGGTGCTGGCCATGATGCCGCTTATATCGCCCGCGTTGCCCCAACCACGATGATCTTTGTGCCTTGCTTGGGCGGCATTTCACACAATGAGGCGGAGTCCACCACACAGGAAGAATGTGCCGCTGGCGCACAAGTTTTGCTGAATGCGCTTTTGACTCATGATGCAAGCTTGGCCTAAGGCTAACCCATTGTGGGGAAGTCATGGTTACGCTGAGCGAAATCGCCAAAGCTGTAGGAGTGTCTAGCGCCACCGTCTCTCGCGTATTGAATTTTGACTCCACGTTATCAGTAACGGCAGAAACGCGCCGTGCAATTATTGAGAAAGCCGAGGCGCTGAACTACGAAACGCCGCGTCGGCGCAAGAAAAATCTCGAACGCCAAATCGGTAAAATAATTCTGGTTCATTCCCTCAGCCCTGACCAAGAATTGATCGACCCTTACTATGTTGGGCTTAGGCTTGGCGTCGAACGCCGCTGTCAAAGACATGGAATTGAAATCGCCAAACTCTATAGCAATGATGGACCCCTCAATCCCGCAGTGTTGCGCAAAGCCTTTGGTGTGATTGTCGTCGGCCACTACCGCGAAAGCGGACTTGAGTGGTTAGCCAGCAATTGCCGCCACCTTGTGTTCGCTGATTTTTGCCCAGATTCAGATGAATATGACAGCGTCCAAAATGACTTTGTGCATGCAACGCTCAAATTGATGAATGCCCTATTTGCTATGGACTATCGGCGCATTGCTTTCATTGGTTGGGCTAATAGCCGAGGTGTGGGACCTTACGGCGAAGTGCGTTGTCGCACTTATATTGAATGGGCCAAGAAGCGCGGCTTGTTTGATCAAAAGCTCTGCTTGATCGCGCGCAATAATGAGGAAAGCGGATACGAGTTAGCGCTTAAACTATTGAAACGCCCCAAGCGACCAGATGCCATTGTGACAGCCAGCGACAATATGGCGGTGGGCGTTTACCGCGCCCTTCACGAACGCGGCATCGAAATCGGTAAAGACATTGCCGTCACCAGTTTTAACGATATTTCAGTAGCGCAATTTCTGCATCCTCCGTTGTCAACAATCCGCCTGCCAGCTGAAGAAATTGGTGAAACAGCTGTTGATATGTTGCTCGAGCGGGCAGGCGGGCGCAGCATTGGCAAACAAGTGGCACTTGCCTCACAGTTAATCTGGCGTGGCAGCACAAGAAAACCCGGGCGTGCCGCGAAACCCTAGTAAATATTTACTAAACATCTTGCAACGATCCGATTTTCTGCCTAGGCTCGCTCATCAGCTCAACTCACACGAAGCTGAAATGGGAGAGAAACATGAAGAAATATGCGTTCAACAGGCGCAGCGTAATCGCTGCTGCCTTTGCTGGTATAAGCTTTCTTGCTGTTACAGCCGCACAAGCCGCAGACACAGTTACCGTTTGGTGTTGGGATAAAGAGTTTAACGGTGCAACAATGAAGGAAGCCGCAGATCGCTATACCAAGTTGCATCCAGGCTTTACCATCAATATTGTCGATTTTGCCAAGGCAGACTTGGAACAAAAGCTCCAGGCACAGCTCTCTTCGGGCACCACTGACGGCCTGCCCGACATCGTATTGATTGAGGACTACGGCGCTCAAAAATATCTGCAGTCGTTCACCAAAGATTTTGAACCGTTATCAGACACCAAGGCCATCGATTATAAAAACTTTGCGCCATACAAGGTGGCACTATCTACGGTAGCCGGTAAAACTTACTCATTGCCATTTGACTCAGGCGATACAGGTCTCTTTTATCGTTCAGACTATCTTGCCCAAGCTGGCTACAAAGCCGAAGATATGAACAACATCACTTGGGATAAGTTGATTGAAATCGGTAAGGCTGTTGAAGCCAAAACCGGCCACAAGATGCTGGATCTTGACCTGAATGACGACGGTGTATTTCGCATCATGCTGCAGTCCGTTGGTGGATGGTTTTTCACACCTGACGGCAAATCTGACATCACCAGCCCAACCTTCAAAGCCGCGCTAACACAATATGCCAAGCTTATGCAATCGGGCATCTATAAGCCGGTCTCTGGCTGGGCTGATTATACTGGTGGCTTCACCTCAGGCCAGATTGCCGCAACCGTGACCGGCGTTTGGATCGTGGGCACCATCAAGTCTGTCGCCGATCAATCTGGCAAATGGGCCGTCGCCCCAACGCCTCGCATCGACGGTGTGAAGGGTGCTGTCAATGCCTCCAACCTTGGCGGTTCTAGCTGGTATGTATTATCTTCAGCCAAAAACAAAGCCACTGCGATTGATTTCCTCGCCCAAATATGGGGCAAGGACAAAGACTTCTACCAAAAGATCCTGATTGGTCAGGGCGCATTTGGCACCTATCTACCAGCACGTGAAGGTGATGCGTTTAAAGCCAGCGATGCCTTTTTTGGTGGAGAACCGGTTTGGTTGAATTTCAGCACTTGGCTTGCTCAAATTCCGTCTGTCAGTTACGGCACCTACACCAATGAAGCCGATGCGGCAGTTGATGCTCAAATTGCTGGTCTTGCCAAGGGCGGCTCAGTCGATGACGCCATCAAAGCCATTGATGCGCAGTTGAAGCAGCAGATGCAGTGATCCTCCCCGATCAACTTGCAAAAGTTGATCCAATTTAACTCCGGGGCGATTTTGACTTTTCGGAAAAAAGTCAAAACGCTCTGGGGCTGCGCGGTGAAAGCCGCGTGGCCCCACCCTTTTTGAGTTCACGTGATGGCGCAGGCTCCAGGCAAAACCACACTCACAGGTTGGCTTTTCAAGGGCCCAGCTTTGACGCTGCTTGCCTTTTTCATGGTCTATCCGATCCTGTCGTCCCTGTGGATGAGCTTGCAGGTCGGCAAAGGCATGAACTTTTCCTTCGGCGGCTTCGCCAATATGTGGCGCTTGACTCAGGACGCCGTCTTTCAGCAAGCGCTTCTCAACACGCTGACGCTGCTCGTCGTGCAAGTGCCGATCATGATTACGCTGGCTATGCTGATGGCTGTGGCGCTGAATGACCCAAGCCTGAAAGGCCGTGGGCTTTTCCGAACTGCGATCTTTTTGCCCTGCGTCACCTCGCTGGTCGCTTATTCAGTGCTGTTCAAATCGATGTTCGCGTATGATGGCGTGGTCAACCGCTTTCTCGAAGCCCTGCACATTATGGATCAGCCGATCCCTTGGCTTAGCGACGCGTTCTGGGCGAAGACTTTGATCATCCTCGCCATCACATGGCGCTGGACTGGATACAACATGATCTTCTTTCTCGCTTCGCTGCAAAATATTGATCCTTCGATTTATGAAGCCGCACGAATTGATGGTATTCCGCGCTGGGCGCAATTCATCAAAATCACTTTGCCCGCACTCAAGCCTGTGATCTTGTTCACCACCGTCACGTCAACAATCGGCACGCTTCAGCTCTTTGATGAGGTCAACACCATCACCCCCCTGGGTGGTCCGTCGAACTCAACGCTGACACTTTCGCTTTATATCTATCAGCTCTCCTTCAAATTCATGCCGAGCTTTGGCTATGCCGCCACGGTCTCCTACGTGATCGTGGTTCTGGTGATGATCCTGAGCTTCATCCAGTTCGTGGTGGCGCGCGAAAGGCGGCGACCATGAACAGGCAACTTCACCGGATCATGGTCTATGCGCTGCTGAGCATCGCTGCCTTTGTCTCCGTCTTTCCCTTTCTATGGCTGATCCTGGGTGCGACCAACATTTCACCCGACATCTTGAGCGGCAAGACGACCCCGGGCCACGCTTTGTTCGACAACATCGTCAAGCTGACCCAACAGGTCGATCTGCTCCAGCTGTTCTACAATTCCACCAAAATCGCGGTTATTGCCACGGCTCTGACTTTGGTCGTCGCATCGCTTTCTGGCTACGCCTTTGAGATTTTCCGCTCCAAATTGAGCGACCGCATATTCGCGGGCCTTTTGGCCATGCTCAGCATTCCTTTTGCCGCTCTGATGATTCCGCTTTTCGTCATCATGGCGAAGTTGCATCTCATCAACACACACACAGCAGTTATTATCCCGACAATTGCCTCGATCTTTATAATTTTCTATTTCCGCCAAGCCACAAAGTCATTCCCCACCGAACTGCGTGACGCAGCGCGGGTCGACGGTCTAAAAGAATGGCAGATTTTCTTATATATCTATGTGCCGGTGATGCGCTCCACCTATGCCGCTGCCACCATTATTATCTTCATGGCAAATTGGAACAACTATCTCTGGCCGCTGATTGTCTTGCAAACCAACGATACCAAAACTATTACGCTGGCTGTCGCCTCACTACTCTCCGCCTATGTACCAGATTACGGGGTGGTGATGGTTGCCACAACACTGGCGACACTTCCCACACTCTTCATCTTCTTTGTCTTGCAGAAACAGTTCGTGCAAGGTCTTTTAGGGTCATTAAAATGAGCGGCTTGAAACTTCGCGCGGTGCATAAATCATATGGTTCAGTAGAGGTGATCAGGGGTGTCAACCTTGATATTGAACCAAAGGAATTCGTGGTTTTCGTTGGCCCCTCTGGCTGTGGTAAATCAACTTTGCTGCGCATGATTGCTGGTCTCGAAGATATTTCAGCGGGCGAAATCAACATCGGCGGCAAGCGCATGAATGAGGCTGAACCCTCAAAACGCGGCATTGCCATGGTGTTCCAATCCTATGCTCTCTACCCACATATGAGTGTGCGTGACAATATGGGCTTTTCGTTGCGCTTTGCAGGCGTCGCCAAAGCCGAAATCACGCGCCGTGTCGATGAGGCGGCCAAGACATTAGGGCTTGAAGCCCTCATGCACCGTTGGCCCAAAGAACTTTCTGGTGGCCAGCGCCAGCGCGTTGCCATTGGCCGTGCTATCGTGCGTAAGCCTGATGTGTTTCTGTTCGATGAACCCCTGTCCAATCTCGATGCAGAGTTGCGTGTTCACATGCGCATTGAATTGGCGCGGCTACACAAATCATTGGCCGCCACCGTCATCTACGTCACTCACGATCAGGTGGAGGCCATGACCTTGGCTGACAAGATTGTGGTGATGCGCGGTGGCGAGATCGCCCAAGTTGGGCCGCCACTAAAAGTCTTTGATGATCCCGACAATATGTTTGTGGCGGGTTTTATTGGTTCACCTAAAATCAATTTTGTTAAAGCCACCGTCACTCAAGTGGGAAAAGGCACAATCAGTGTTGGCTTAGCCAGCTACAATAATATCAAAATCGATTTCGCTTCCAAATCCAACACCTTGAAAGTTGGTGATGAGGTTACAGTTGGTCTGCGCCCGCAACATTTTTCACCCAAAGGCGGCCTCACCTTCAAACTCACCGTGGAACTCGCTGAACATCTCGGTAGTGAGACTTTTGTTTATGCTGGCAATGCCACCGGTGAACTTCTCACCATCGCCACCACCACTGGCCGCGACTTAAAGATCGGACAAAAATTTGAGGCTCATTTTGCACCGGAAAAAGCTTTACTTTTCGATGCAAATGGAAATCGCCTGCGTTAATTTACAACACTTTTTGAAAGTAGAATGATTATGAAACAAACTCGTTGGGGAATTTTGGGACCAGGCAGCATCGCGCAAAACTTTGCGGATGGATTGGCGCAAGCCCCATCAGGCGTCCTCACAGCGATTGCCAGCACTTCGGCCGAGCGGCGCGAAAGCTTTGGCACGCGCAACAAAGTGAAATCTGAAAAACGTCATGCGAGTTATGATGCACTTCTGGCAGATTCAGATGTGGACGCAGTTTATATTTCAACGCCCCACCCGTGGCATGCTGAATGGGCCATCAAAGCCATGCGCGCTGGCAAGGCCGTGTTGGTAGAAAAGCCCGCGGGCATGAATGCTGCAGAAGTAATCGCCGTAACTGAAGTGGCCCAGCAGTGTGACACATTCTTTATGGAAGCCTATATGTATCGCTGCCATCCGCAAATTGCCCGCGTGTTGGAAATCATTGCATCTGGCGAGATCGGAAAGCTATCCCACGTTAAAGCCAATTTCGGTTTCAATGCGAAATTCAACGCTGCATCGCGGCTCTACGACCGCAAGCTCGGCGGTGGCGGTATTCTCGATGTTGGCGGCTATTGCACATCGCTCGTGCGGTTGATTGCCGGTGCTGCACAGGGCTTGCCTTTTGCCGAACCTACCACTCTCAAAGGCGCTGGCATCATAGGTGAAAGCGGCGTTGATGAAGTGGCTTATGGACTACTTACTTTTGCCGGTGGCCTCACCGCTGAAATTGCTTGCGCCGTTGCGCGCAACATGGATAACCGTGCCATCATCACAGGCGCCAATGGTTCCATTGAAATGGTCGATCCATGGGTGCCCGGCCGCAACGCTGGCCCATCAGATGCAACACTCATCATCACTGTTGCTGGCAAGGCACGATCTGAAGCCATCACAAATCCACATCAACTGTTTTCGTTTGAAGCAGAATTGGCCAGCCGCGCCATCGCTGCTGGCCTAAAGCAAGCGCCCCATCCCGCCATGGGTTGGGCCGACAGCATCGGCAACAACACAGCACAAGATCGCTGGCGCGCAGAATTGGGCTATGCCACTTTTGCAGAGGACACAAAGCTTAACCGTGCATCGCCATCGCTTATCCCTAAAGGCTTGCCAAAAATTCCGAAGATTAAAATTGCCGATCTTGCCATGCCCATCAGCCAACTTGTCATTGGTTGTGACAATAAGGATGACATAGCGTCAGGCGCTTTGGTCTGGGATGCATGGATGGAAGCAGGCGGAAATGCCTTTGATACTGGCTTTGTTTACGGCGGCGGCCGCCATGAAAAGGTGTTGGGTGATTGGATTGCCAATCGTGGCGTGGCCAAAGAGGTCATCACCATCGTCAAAGGCGCGCACACACCCTATTGTTTGCCCCGCGCCCTCGTTGCGCAATTGGATATGTCATTGGAGCGTCTGGGCCTGGATCACGCGCCAGTTTACATCATGCACCGTGACAACCTCAATGTTCCGGTGGGCGAATTTGTTGATGCACTTAATCGTCTGCACAAAGCTGGACGCATCGGGGCATTCGGGGGCTCCAACTGGTCAATTGCGCGCCTTATTGAAGCTAATGAATATGCCTCCAAACATGGCTTAAAGCCGTTCACCATTCTGAATAACAATCTGTCTCTGGCCGTTATGGAAAAGCCGGTCTGGGCTGGTTGCGTTACATCCAACACACCCGAAACTTTGGCCTTCCTTCGTAAGAGCAAAATCACCCACGTCAGTTGGTCATCACAAGCGCGCGGCTATTTCTTGCCCGAAATTATGCGCAACCGCCTGCCTGCCGATACCAGCCCAGAAACGTGCTTCGGCAGCGCTGCCAATGCTGAACGGCGCAGCCGTGCCGAAAAACTCGCCAAGGAGCTTGGCGTTTCACCACACAATATCGCAACGGCGTGGGTACTGGCGCAAAGCTTCCCCTCGCTGGCATTGGTTGGCCCGCGCAGCCCCGGCGAAATTGTATCAACCCTGCCTGCGCTTGGCGTTACCCTTGACGCTAAGCAAGTTGCTTGGTTGAATTTGGAGTAGTCACTCAGCAGCTATTGCCATTCTTGTTTTTAACGCTGGCTTGGCCAGTGGTATTGTCAGTGCCGTGCTGGCTACAGCCATGAGCAACAGAGCCGCAAAGAGATCAACCGATATGATAGCCTTGTCGAGCAAAACATTGGCGAAAACAATCATGATCAAAGCTTTGGTTTGAAGCAGAAAACCAACCGCAAGCGCGTCGCCTTTGGGCCAACCCAAAACGCGTGCGGCTAAGCCAATGCCCAACAGTTTCCCGCCAACGGATGCCACCAGCAAGAGCAACGCCGCCCCCACAATCGTGATCCCGCTCATATGCCAGTTGATTTTGATGCCGGTGGACAGGAAATACACCGGCATCAGCATCAACAACACAGCGTCTCGAAAATGATCAAAGCGTTCGGTATTAAACCAACTCCGCTCTGAAACCGCCCCAGCGGCAAAGGCACCCACCATGAAATGCAAGCCAGCAAGATCACTGCCAAAGCCACAAGCCAATAGCCACAGCAGTGCCAACGGCCAGCGATCTTGTTCTGCCAAGGCCAACATAAGTTTGCGGTAAAGTGGTGCCACACAAGCAAACAACAAAACAAAACCAAGCTGCCAAGCAAGCCGTTGCCAATCGAGAAGAATTACAGCCAACACTCCCCAGATCGCCAAATCGTCGAGGCTTGCATAGCGCAAAATACGCTGGCCAAAGTCTGTTCTGAGAATTTCAAGCTGCTGCATTAGCAAAACAAGGAAGGGCAATGCCGTAACTGCACACGCCATCCCGGTGCCCAGAGCCACCTGCCAAGGTGCACCACGTTCACCACCCCATTGTTCCCCCAACTGGAGCATCAGCCAGGCAGCACACAAGCCCAGGACCAAGGGGGCAACTAATGCCAGGACGGCGGTTGTCGCCACATCGCGGCGATGAGCCCACGCCTCATGCAATTCCAATTCGCAGCCTGCAAGAAACACAAAAATCATCACAGCCCAACTGGCAATACCCGTGATGGCCGTAACAGAACCAACTGTGAAAACGCCCTCATAAATCGAAGGCGCAAATGTGCCAAGAATACCAGGCCCGAGCAATACTCCAACTATGATTTGAACAACAGCCAGAGGCGCAATGCGCTCCAGCCGCAGCAACCGCCAAACCAAATAGGGCACAGTGAAAATAACCAACAGCGTCAGCAGGAAAGATTCAGTGCCACTCATGTTGCAAAGATCAACCCATCAATTTTGTGCCAAGAGCGTGGCCCACATTGGCAACAGAGGTAGGTTTAGCTGAGCGCATCTCCTCAACCGAGCGCACATGCTGACGCGCAGCACCCGCCCAATTACGGGTTTTAACTTTAGGATTTTTCATGCGTTCTTTGGCGGCAGGAATGGCGTGAGCATATTGCGGCAACCAAGCGGCCTGAGCGACGAGCATTTCATCTACCATTTGCCAAACTTCTTCAGGCGTTGAAATCGCACCAACCAGCGGATCATGCAACACAGCGAGTTTCAGCAAGTCTACGTCGCCGGTGACGGCGGCCTTTACACTCATACGCTGAACGTTGATTGACGCCATGCATGTGGCCGCACAACCAAGCGGCAACTCAATGCCTTCGATCATGTTGATACCAAAGCGATCAACATAACCGGGGCTTTCGATGATGCAATCTTCCGGTAGGTTCTTAATTACCCCACCGTTCTTCACATTGAAATGCCCGCGATAGGTACGGCCAGTTTCTAACGCTTCGAGAATATGAGAGGCATGCTCATCAGTTCTCTTATAGGTCTTCAGCGATTTACCGGCAGCTTCAAGGAACATCGGAAAATCTTGTTCGAACCAATTGCGGTTTTCTGTGCAATAGCGAAGATAACCACCTGTCTCCCCGTGAATCCAGTCTTCCAGTGAAATCCATTTGGTAATTTCATCAGGGCGTTTGCGATACCAAGGCAGGTATTCAGAAAGATGGCCGTTGCTTTCGGTGGAATAGAACCCAAATCGCTTCAACACATCAATACGCACTTTTTCCTGATCGGAAAATTGCGGATGTTTTTCAAATGCTGCAACCAACTCATCTTTGCTGATGTTGCGGCCCTTATGATTGAGGCCGATATACCAAGTTTGATGGTTGATGCCGGAGCAGATGATATCCAGCTCCTCATGGTTTGCTATGCCAAGCGCCTTGGCAATTTGTCGCCAACCATTTTGCACACCATGACAAAGCCCCACAGTGTTGACCTTACCATGATCAAGGCAGGCCCAAGTGTTCATCGCCATCGGGTTGGCATAGTTGAGATGCAATAAGTCCCGATGCGCCACTTCGCGCATGTCTTTGCAGAAATCCAACATTGCCGGCATGGTGCGCTGGCCATACATTATGCCGCCTGCGCAAATCGTATCACCCACGCATTGGTCAATGCCATATTTGAGTGGGATGTTCACATCACCGGCATAGGCCTCAAGCCCACCGATACGAACACAGTTCATCACATATTTTGCGCCATCAAAAGCCCGCCTACGATCAGTTGTGGCGGTTATTTTGGTGGGCAAATTATTAGTCGCAACAAGTCGCTCAATGATCTGCTTGGCCATATCCAAATTATGCGGGTTGTTGTCAGTGAGTGCGATTTCAATTTCCGCAAATTCTGGCACACATAAAATGTCACTCACCAATTTTTTGGTAAAGCCGATAGAACCAGCGCCGATAATGGCAATTTTGAATGTCATGACGACCTCCTACAATGATTGTAAAAATTCTCTGTGGCCCAGCGCATGTGGTGCAGCGGCCCGGTATTCAGCGGTGAGGCTGTCAGCGGCAGCGCGCGCCTTTTCAGTCAGCCCCGGTCTCGCGGCCATATATTCGCGTGCGACTTTTTGATTAAGCAGGCCCAAGCCATCCAAAACCGGATAATGCAGTGTCTGTTCCACATGCGCAAATCTTCCTGGCAGTGGCACAAAATCTTCATAATCCGGCATTTTTGTTTGCCACAAGGCGAGACGCTCTTTCGTTTCCGGCCTGATACAGTTCTTGGCTACGTGCCGCCAAAATGGCGTGTCATCACGCTCTGTAACATAATGCATGTTGATGAAGTTGCGGAACTCATCAACTTGCCGGGCCACAAACGCATTATATGTGGTACGACTTTCGTCGCTTATTTCTGTTGGATTTTTCAGATGGAAATTCGTGAAGACCATGAGCTGCACAATGGTTCCGTGAATCGATGTGGATTCCAGTGGTTCAAGAAAACTGGAGGACAAACCAAACGCGATGCAATTACCAACCCAAGCATTTTCCAACCGTCCCACGTCCAGTTTTATATCATTGCGTGGCTCAATCTTATGGCCGAGCGCTGCTTCGATTTCAGCTTGCGCGCCATCAGGAGAAAGAAATTGATCTGAATAAACATAGCCATATCCGATGCGCTTCTGGGTGGGAATTCCCCACATCCAGCCCGCGTTACGCGCCCAAGCAAGCGTATATGGCCCAACCTCTTCGCCCTCTTTCAAATCAACCCAGAATGGCATGGCGCGATTGATAGGCCAGTTATGGGCATAGGAAATCCATTTGGCGCCCATCTCCTTGGCGATCAAAGATCTTCTGAAACCTGTGCAATCGACAAAGAAATCGCCTTCGATAGATTGGCCATCGTCGGTGAGCAGTGCTTCGATGTTGCCAGTTTGCGCATTTTTACGTGCACCAACGACCTGTGCGTCCAGTATTTCGACGCCTTTGGATTTCTTGGCAAAATATTTTCCGACCAATGATTGATCAAAATGAAAGGCGTGGTGATAGGGGCCAACAGGAATGAATGAGCCATCTGCCTTGCGGGCATAGGGGCTTTTCTTTTGTTCAAGCAAATATTCAAAAAGATGAGCTTGGGTAACAGGCCTTCCAGCGGCCACCGCAAAAATATCGAGATAGGATTGCGGCCGCTTAATGGACGGCTCAACAACAAGATGCGGATCATCGATCGGGCCATAATAATTGTGGCCCTTGCGTCGCCATTCTTGGTGTCTGATGCCCAGCTTAAAGGCGGCATCGGTTTCACGCAGAAATTCCAACTCATCAAAACCGAAATGCTTGAGCATCTGGCGAAAGACCGCAGTCGTTCCTTCACCCACCCCAACCGTTGGAATTTTAGAGGATTCAACCACTGTGACACGTGCCTTGAAATTCTGGCGCTTTAACGCATCCTGAATCATCATCGCCGCAAGCCAGCCAGCCGTGCCGCCGCCAACAATCACAAAACGTTTTTGTGAAGGCTCACTCATTCCGCGGCTTTCATCGGCTTATGCATCCGTGCAAACTCGGGCAACCACTTGTCATGCGCAACCAAAAGATCATCCACCAAATCCCAGATTTGTTGCAAATCAAGTTCAGCTGCTGTGTGCGGGTCCATCATAGCCGCGTGATAGATATGTTCGCGGTTCTCCTCCACCAGCGCGCGCACCGTCAATTCCTGCACATTGATATTGGTACGAATGAGTGCTGTGAGTTGTGGCGGCAGGGCACCAACGAAGGTTGGTTGAATGCCACGATCATCAACCAAACAAGGCACCTCAGTCGCGCAATTATCTGGCAACGATGTGATGCAGCCATTGTTGCGCTGATTGCCATAGATGACCGATGGTTCGCCAGTCCAAACCGAATTCATAATGGACGACGCATACTCGTGACTTGCCTTCACTTCGATCTTGTCGGCACTTTTATATTCCTCGGCTTGTTTTTTCCAGCGTGCGATCTGTTCCACACAACGCTTAGGATATTCATCAAGAGGAATGCCAAACTTCTCAATTAAATCCTCGCGGCCCTCCTTGATGAAATAGGGCGTGTATTCTGCGAAATGCTCTGAGCTTTCTGTGACGAAATAACCAAGCCGCGTCAGCATTTCATAGCGTACTTTGTTGGGGCAACGAGGGTTCCAGCTCGACGGCTTGGGAAAGCGCCCTTCACGGTAGCCCTTGAGAAGATCAGGATAGAGGCTGCGATACGAACCATCTTTCTGGCGGTGTTCAAACTGTAAATAGAACGCCATGTGATTAATGCCAGCGGCGCGGTAGCGAATTTCCCCAATTGGAATATCCAAGTCACGCGCCAATTCATCGGCTGTGCCTTGCACAGAATGGCACAGGCCAACTTGTTTAATCTTGGGGAATTTTTCTGAGATGGCCCAAGTGTTAATGGCCATCGGATTCACATATTGCATCAGAATGGCATTAGGGCAGACTTCCATCATATCGGCGCAAATGCTCCACAAATGAGGCACAGTGCGAAGGCCGCGCATAATGCCGCCCACACCAAGCGTGTCTGCAATTGTTTGGCGCAGCTTATATTTTTTCGGCACTTCGAAATCAGTGACAGTACACGGTTCATAGCCACCAACTTGAAAAGCCGTGACCACGAAATCGGCTTTGTCTAAAGCCTTGCGCTGATTGGAATGGGTTTCCAATTTGGCTTTCACGCCAAGCGTTGAAATAATCTTACCCGCAACAATCTCTGATTCCTTCAGGCGTTCAGGATTAAGATCCATCAGCGCTATGGTGGCACCCGTCAGCGCCCCACGTTGCAAAAGATCACCAACGATATTCTTCATAAAAACAGTTGAACCAGCGCCGATAAAGGCAATGCGGGGATTAACACTCATGTGAAGCTCCTATGCTGCAATTTCAAAAGCGGCACTGACCAGCCGCTTGGTATATTCGGTTTGTGGATTATTCAATACGTCGGCAACCATGCCCTGTTCTACAATTTTGCCGTTCTGCATGACGATCACGCGGTGGCACAGTGCGCGCACAACTTTGAGATCATGGCTGATGAAGAGATACGACAATCCGCGTTCGCGTTGCAATTTGCGCAAGAGCTCGATGATCTGCGCTTGCACTGATAAATCGAGTGCAGACGTTGGCTCATCAAGTAAAATAAACTCTGGCTCTAATGCAATAGCGCGTGCGATAGCGATACGCTGACGTTGCCCACCAGAAAATTCATGTGGGAAACGTGTGAGGATATTTGTGGGCATGCCCGCATCTTCCAACGCCTTTTGCACAGCGTCCAACCGTTGTGCGGATGTGCCAATTTTGTTGACGATCAGGCCCTCTTCGATAACCTGCCTAATATTCATGCGCGGGTTCATTGATGAGAATGGATCTTGAAACACAATCTGCATGCGCGCACGAAACGGACGAAGCTGATCGCGTTTCAATCCATCAATGCGGGCCCCATCAAAAGTGATTTCGCCCTGTTGCGGATTGAGAAGCCTAATTAAAGCTTGCCCAAATGTCGTTTTGCCCGAGCCGCTTTCCCCCACAAGACCAAGTGTTTCTCCACGTTTAAGCTCTAAGCTCAAACCGTCCACAGCCTGTAGATCAGTATAGACCGCATTAAACAGCCCACCCTTCTTTAACGTGTAGGTCACCCGCACATCTTTGCCAGACAATACAACGGGCGGATTGCCAACCAATGGCTTGGCTATGCCCTTTGGGTCTGAAGCCATTAGCCGCTTCGTATAAGGATGTTGTGGATTATTAAACAAAGCCGCGGTGGTGTTGTGTTCCTTTACCTCACCGTGTTGCATTACATAAACCCGGTCTGCGAATTGGCGCACCACGGTCAAATCATGCGTGATCAAAATAACAGCCATGCCATATTTGGCCTTAAGGTCTTTGATCAGATTCAAGATCTGTGCTTGCACCGTTACATCAAGTGCAGTGGTTGGCTCATCCGCGATTAAAATGTCCGGCCTGTTGGCCAAAGCCATGGCAATCATCACACGTTGCCGCTGTCCTCCTGAGAGTTGATGTGGATATTGCCTCAACCTCGCTTCAGGATCAGGAATTTGTACTTCTTCAAGCAGCGCGAGCGCCTTGGCCATGGCATCGGCGCGCGTAACTTTGTTATGAATGCGGATCACTTCGGCTATTTGCGAACCCACTGTATATACTGGATTGAGCGATGTCATGGGCTCTTGGAAAATCATCGAAACACGACTGCCGCGCAGCTTGCGCATTTCGCTTTCTGGCAATTTCACAACATCTTGCCCACCAATATTAATATATGTGTCCTTGCCTAAGGTGGCGCGGCGCGACAAAAGCCGCATGACGGCACGAGCGGTGACGGATTTACCAGAACCACTTTCACCTACAATGGCGATTGTCTCGCCTTTACGCAGCGCAAAGGACATGTTTTTGACGGCTTCAACCGTGCCACCTTCCACTTTGAAGGTGACTTTAATATTGCGAGCCTCGAGGATGATGTCGTTTTGTTTCATCATCCGCCTCAATAAGGATCAACTGCATCGCGCAAGCCGTCACCCAATGCGTTGAATGAAAATACAGTGATGAGCACAAATGCAACTGGCGACAAAATCCACGGATAAGAACCCAATACTGAAAAATTGGCACAATCCTGCAGCATCATGCCCCAAGAGATCAGTGGCGGTTTTACTGCAAATCCAAGGAACCCGAGAAAGGACTCAATCAGCACAATTTGTGGAATCCAAGTGGTTATGGACACAATCACATGACTGATAACATTCGGAAGAATGTGCCGCAGAATGATGCGCCTATCCGTTACCCCAACGGCTTCTGCCGCGCGCACATATTCTATACGCGCTAACGCCAAAGTTTTGCCGCGCACTTCACGCGACAGCGCCGCCCAGTTCAGCGCCGCCATAACGCACACAACAAATGCCAGAAAAACTGAACTTGGTGCCGTCGCCGGGATGAGTGCGGCCAATGCGAGATAGAGCGGCAGTTGCGGCAGCGCGAAGAAAATATCTACGACACGTTGCGACCAACGATCAAACACTCCGCCATAATAACCTGAGGTTAAACCAACCAATGTGCCAACGATGGTGATAAAGGTGACCGTGATTAAAGCGATCGTCAATGAAATCCGTGAACCAATGATGCCACGAGAGAAGATATCGCGCCCGAACTTGTCCGTGCCGAGAATATGGAAAGGTTGGCCGTCATCAGTCCCGAAAAGATGCGTTGTTGATGGAATTAGACCTAACGCGTGATAGGCATAGCCATGAACAAAGAATTTGATCGGCCGTGGATGGTCATAGTCTGGGCTGTTGAGAGGCTGAAAAGTCACCGGATCGAGCTCGCCAGATTCCGTAACGGCAAATGTTTGCGGTCGTAAAGTGAAACCTTCCTTGTTAAAAAAACTGATTGGATCCGGTGGCGCGAAAGCCAGTGTTGGTTCCCTAGGATCGGAAGGCACTACGAAGTCCGCAAAAATCGTCATCAGCAGAAGTAAAGTGACTAAAGTCAGGCCGATCATACCCGTGATTGAGCGGCGGAATTTGCGCCAAGCCAAGAGCAGATAACCTTCGTTCTTAGCAAAGCGCCCAGACGCTGGCGCTGCATCAAGATAAGTCGCATCTTCATGTTTCACAAATGGCGCAAAAATATCGCTGCCCATTCTCATGTTCCCAAACGCACGCGTGGGTCTAGCCACGCCAGCAAGAGATCAGAAAGTATGCTGCCTACAATTTGCAATATCCCCAACATTAACATCAAAGTGGCGGTGACGAGAACGTCACCAATGCTCATCGAAAGAACAATTGCAACACCGATGGTAGGAATGCCAAAGATGACGGACGTTTCAATCTCGCCTTCAATCAAATAGCGCATTACCGCACTTTGATAAGCAGCAAGCGGGTGAAGCGCGTTGGGAACGGCATGTTTGAGGACTGCCATCGTATTGCTCAAACCCTTGGCTCTGGCGGTTTCAACATATTGAGCATTGAGGGTGTCGAGCAAATTGCCGCGCATCATGCGCATATTATAGGAAATACCATTAAGCACGCCGACAAGAATGATCGGCCACACATGTAGAATGAGATTCCAAAACTTACCGAAAGACATCGGCTGATAGCTCCAATAGGTTGAATAGAAGCTACCCAATTCTTGAACGCCAATCTTGAACGCGAGAATGTAAATCAGAACCAATGCAAAAAGAAATTTCGGTGTGCTTATCCCAAGAAAACCGATGAAGGAAAAAAGGTTATCCACCCATGAATATTGCCGCGTGGCGGCAATAATACCAAATGTAACGCCGATGATCGTACCGAGCACGTGAACCGTGAGCACCAGAGCAAGGCTGCGTGGTAAGCGTTGCGCAATGACTTCAGAAATCGGACTATTGAAAAAATAGCTGGTGCCAAAATTACCATGCAGAATATCCCAAATCCAACGAAAATATTGAATGATGAGAGGGTCATTCAATCCGTGATCTATGCGGAATTGAACTGCCGCCGCCTGTGCCACTTCGTTGGAGGCATGGCCTTCGCTGCGCAGCATTGAGGCAACATAATCAGCATAGTCGCCCGGCGTGGAGTGGATGATGACAAAGGTAATAATGGTCATCACAAACAGCACGGGGATCGCCGAGAGGATGCGGTATGCGAGGAAACGGAGCATGAGAAAATCCAAGCTCTCCCTCCCCTGCAGACAGGAGAGGGAGGAGCAAGAGAGTTATATTACTTCACCAAGCCTTCGCCGGGCGCTGAGCCGGGCTTACCGGGCAGAGTGTCGGGGAACAGCTCATTCTTGGATTGCTTGTCCTTTGGCACATACACCCGCTCACGGATGATGTTATCTTCGGCCCAGTTATACATGAAGATTGGAGCACCAGGTGCCACGTTGGCAAAGCGCTTGTTGATCAGGAGTGCACCAGGATAAACTGTCAGGCCCGCCTTGTAGACGTTTTCTGTCGAGATCTTCTGGAATTCCTTCATCAGCGCAATGCGGTCCTTGGCGTCCTTTGCTCCGATGAACTTGTTGACAATATCAACAAGCTTTTGCTCGAAGTCCATCAAGTCAACCTTGCCATCAGCTCCAGCCTTGTGGAAGTCGGTGGTGTTGGGGCCGATAGGAGCCAAATGATCGGTTTGCTGAACGGCCGTGATCATTTCTGATGATTGACGCAGAACTTCCCAATCATATTTGCCGGCATCACGCGCCGCGTCATGGTCTTTGCCGGAAAGCAGCTTGGGGATCACCCGGAGCCCAACCTTTTCGCCCATGGCGACAACGCCCTCAACCAGCGATTTGTCAGTCTGGTAATCGGCATTGCCCAGCACCGTGATTTCCACGTTCTTGCCGCCGTTTACGTCCTTCGAGAAATTGACGAAACCATCGCCATCTGTATCTTTCAGGCCCGCTGCAGCCAAATCAGCTTTGGCAGCATCGACATTGAAGGGATAATAGACGGTTGAGGCCTTGTCATAAAAACTGGTGCCAGGAAAGAGGCCGCCAGGATAAATGGCAGTGAAGGGGCCCTTCACCAGAGATTCACCCAAGCGCTGACGGTCCAGCATCGAGGTTACAGCTTTGCGGAAGTTCAGATTGCGGTTCAGATTGTGAACAGCAACACTGTTGGCATCGGTGTCGCCCCAGCCATTGGCAGAATAGTTGAATTCCAAGGCATAGCCGATGGTGCGCTGGCCAAATTCCAACCGCGCAGGCGCTGCTGGATCAGCCGACTTCTTCAAGCTTTCAACAAAGTTTTCAGGTTGCTCGAGGTTCGAGAAATCGCCTGTGCCTGCAATGGTTTGCACATCGCGGTCTGCCCATGTGGAAAGGCGGTATTGCATTTCGTTCAAGTATGGCAGTTGGTTGCCCTTCTCGTCCACTTTCCAGTAATAGGGATTGCGGCGCAAAACGATGATGTTGTCTGGTTTGTAATCCACTTCCGTCCAAGCGCCCATTGTTGGCATATCACTATAAGTTGGAGGGAAAGCATTCTTATATTCGTCATAGGTGTTCTTTGAATTGGCAGGATGTTGTGGTGCCAAGATATGCGCAGGGCCCGGGCAGAAGGTGCCATAGGCCATGGCGTAGAGAACCTGGGTTGGGAACGCCGTCTTGAACGTCCATTTAATGGTATTGGCATCAACTTTCTCAAGCGTGGTGCCTTCGCCAAATGTGCCGGGGTTGGCACCATTCAGGGGGTGAACATTGGTGTCGAGCACGTTCTTTTCCCAATAGAACATCACGTCATCGGCCGAGAAGGGCTCGCCGTCTGACCATTTAGCACCTTCGATCAGATGCATGGTCAGCTGCATGCCGTCTTTCGACCAGTCCCAGCTCTTGGCCAAGTTTGGTAGCGGTTGAAGCTCTTCTGCTTTCACTTGGAACAGAGGCCCGGTGCGCGTCAGGCATTCGGAAAGGCCAATGTCGATGCCGCCCCAGCCTTGGCTTTGGCCAGCCGAATAATTCCAACCGTCAGGACGACCGCCGATCACATGGCGCATCACGTCACCGTACACGCCGATACCGTCTTTCATATTGCCGGTTTTATAAACCATCGGCTCTTTCGGCAGCCGGTCTTTTAAAGCGGGGAGCTTGCCAGCCTTTTCCAAAGCTTTCATAAATTCCGGCTCATTATATGAAGGCAGCGCCTTGTATTCGAGAATATCGCCAACGCCGACCATTGTGACTTTGCCTTGCGCGTCAAACTTCGGCGCATCTGGCACAGCATCGGCCTTCACCGTTGTGGCTGAAACGCCAAGCGCCAGCATCGCGGCCATGAGTCCCGTTACAGTTTTCATCTAAATCCTCCCAAATTCATTTTTGACGGAAAGCTTTCTCAACTCTCCATGCTCTCAGGTTCACGCAAATTGGGGCTTGCGGCAATCCCGTTTCCGCAATAACAATTCCTGGTTCTTAAGATTGGATTTTGAATTAATGCCCCGCGCTCAAACCAAAGCATCTAACACTATCGCAAGTGAGCGCCGCTTCTATGCGCGGTCGAAAGCCTTCGGTCGTTTCGGAATGCGCGTGTTCAAGCCTCAGATTATGCAACATCCACACCACCACGGGCATGTGGAAGCGAATTTCACGAGAGGTTGTCGCCTCCATTATAAAATGGATGGTGTCGACATCGTGGTTGAGCCCGGGAAGTTGGTGATCTTTTGGGCCAATGTTTCGCATCAATTGGTTGACGTCGAGAGTCTTGGCGAACCCGAACTTTGCAACATCTATATTCCGCTCGATATGTTTTTAATGATGCCGCACCTTGCTGAATTACAAATGGTTTTGCTCAATGGTGCAATGATCGTCTGCCCATCTGACCTTTGTGGCCATGACATGTTGATGCGTTGGCATGCAGATTACCGTGCCGCCAATAGTGAAAGGCTCGACATTTTGAAAATGGAACTCAATGCGCTTTTCCGACGTATGGAGGCGCAAGGCCTGCAAATGATCAAGCAACCATGGACCAGCAAGAAGGCGCCGCAGAGTTTGGCCAGCGCGCACATTCGTCAGGTGGTTGCCATGGTGCGATATGTCTTCGAGAATTTGGGCCAACCGATGCAAAATGAAAACGTAACCGCCATCACTGGTCTTCATCCTAACTACGCACTGAACATATTTTCCAAAGCAATGAACATCCCACTCAAACAATTCATCTTACGCATGCGTCTGCTACGCGCCCGTGGACTTTTGCTGGAAAGCGATATGGCAATCTCAAAAGTTGCAACTGAAAGCGGCTTTGGCTCCACCAGTCAATTCTATGCGCATTTCGCGGCCGCTTATGGGATGCCACCGAACCAACTTCGCATTAATTCTACCCACGGCTAAACTGCAAAGGCAAAATGCAAAACCGTTCAAGCCACACCACAAATTAGCCCACGCGTGAATATGCTGGTTTATTAAATTCAACGATGCTTATAAAAGTGACAAGAAAAGCGCCGTGGCGATCACTACGCGGGCTTAGCGAGAGCGAAATAAGAAGATGCTACACAAGGATCAACTTTTCCCCTCAGACCCACGCCAGCGCAGCATTGCACAAGCGCTTTATGCCAATGTGCGCAACCTTCCAATAGTTTCGCCTCATGGCCACACAAACCCGCAATGGTTCGCGCAAAACAAGCCGTTTGAAAACCCCGCAGAGTTATTTGTCACGCCCGATCATTATATATACCGGATGCTCTATAGTCAGGGCGTGAAGCTGGAAGATCTCGGCTTGCGCCGCCTCGATGGCGGCTCGGTTGAGACTGACCCGCGACAAATTTGGCGGCGTTTCGCGCAGCATTATTATCTCTTTCGTGGCACCCCAACTCGGTTATGGATTGATCATGCTTTTGAAACGCTTTTTGGGCTTACCGAGCGGCTCAGCACCAGCAATGCCGATCATCATTATGACGTGATCAGTGCGGCACTCAAATCACCGGCCTTTGCTCCACGCGCATTGTTTGAGCGTTTCAACATCGAAGTGATTGCCACAACTGAGGGACCGCTTGACCAATTAAAGTGGCACGCCATGATGCGCGACAGCGGATGGAAAGGCCGTGTCATCACAGCCTATCGGCCAGACTCAGTGGTCGACCCAGATTTCGTTGGATTTCGCGGCAATATAAAACAACTCGGTGAACTCACCGGCGAAGATAGCGAAAGCTGGAGCGGCTATCTCGCCGCACACAGAAAACGCCGTGCTTACTTTAAAACTTTCGGCGCAACCTCAAGCGACCATGGACATCCCACTGCCCTCACCGCTGATCTCGACAACGCCGCCGCACAAGCCCTATTTTCCCGCGTACTAGCGTCAAATTCCACTACTCAAGACAAGGAATTATTTCGCGCACAAATGCTAACCGAAATGGCGGCGATGAGCTGTGATGATGGGTTGGTGATGCAGATCCACCCAGGTTCAATGCGCAATCATAATCCTTCCTTGTTCGCCACCTTCGGGCGTGATACGGGCCACGATATTCCCACGCGCACCGATTATGTGAGCGCGCTGAAGCCACTGCTCGATAGGTTCGGCAACCGTAACGATCTGACCATCATTCTATTCACGCTGGACGAGACAACCTATTCACGCGAGTTAGCACCACTTGCCGGCCATTATCCAGCCCTGCGGCTCGGCCCCGCTTGGTGGTTCTTTGATGCGCCCGAGGCCATGATGCGCTTTCGCGAATTGACCACTGAAACCGCAGGGTTTTACAACACTGTCGGCTTCAACGACGACACAAGAGCATTTCCCTCTATTCCGGCGCGCCATGATGTGGCCAGACGAGTGGATTGTTCTTATCTTGCACGGCTCGTTGCCACACACCAGCTTGATGAGACGGAAGCTCATGAACTGGCCCACGATCTCGCTTATCAACTTGCGAAATCGGCCTACAAGCTTTGAATACAACACCCACGAACGAGCCTCTAATATGAAAGAGACATAACGTTGGTTTAGCGGCAAGGATCAAGTCTCGATCGACGATATGTTGAAAGCTGGCATCAGAACAACCATGCTTGAGTCATTTCTCAAATTGTGGTTGCCTCGCCTTGGCGGAGGAATCGATCTTAAATAATTCCGCTCCATCAAAAAGGGCGTCAAGCTCAAATCAAGTTGGATTGCTCATTGACCGAACGGCTTTCTGTTGGGCAAATACTTGCTGAACACATGAATTAAGAGGTTAGAATGTTGCTTTTAATAACAGGTGCAACCGGCAAGGTTGGCACAAATTTGATTGCACAAATACTCTCCGAGCCGAGGTGGAGTGGCGCAAAAATAAGGGCCCTTTGTCATCAACGACTGATCCCAGAAACCGACCGAGTTGAGGTTATTAAGGGAAATATTTCAGAACGCGAAAGCGTTGAGCGCGCCATGGCGGGCGTAACGCACGTTGTCCATCTTGCAACTTGCAAGGAAACGCCCGAAGTCGTTATGGATGTGGCAGTGAAGGGGCTATTTTGGCTCTTAGAGACTTTTCGCCTGAGCAAAACCGCCTCACAATTCATCCTCATTGGCGGTGATGCAAGCGTTGGCCATTTCTTCTATCGCCACGACGGTCCCGTCACAGAGCAAACGCCTCATCAGGCTTATCCCGGCTGCTATGCCCTTTCGAAAGTTCTTGAAGAAGTTCTTCTCACTCAATTCACTATTCAATATGGCATCAACAGCTGCTGCCTGCGCGCGCCTTGGATTATGGAAAAAGATGATTTTCGTTACACGCTTTCCTTTGGCGATGATGTCTTTGGTGGGCCTGATTGGAAAACACTTGTTACAGCTGAAATTGCTGCAAACTGCCTAAGGGAAGGAACGATTCCACTTCTTCTTGAAGCCGATGGCAATCCCCTCAAGCGAAATTTCGTTCATGTGGAAGATCTAACGAGAGCGATATCGGCAGCACTCGATAATCCGGCTGCACATGGAAAGCTCTATAACATTTGTATGGATGAACCAGTGGATTACGGTTCTGTGGCAAACTATCTCAGAAATAGTCGGGGGCTTGGTTCTATTGCCATTGCAAGTTCATACCACTCAACTTGGCTGGACAACACCAAAGCCAAATTTGAACTCAACTGGCGCCCACGCTACGATCTTGCAAAACTCATAGATAGCGCATGGAACTACAAACGCCCATCCACTGACCCGCGCAAAATTTGGTATCCAGGTTAAGCGGGCCGCAAACTTCTAACCAAGTCGGCTTCTTAAACGGAATTCCGATTGATCAGCTGTCCCTCAACTTTAATTCGACTAGAAGTCGGTGAACCGTTGATGAGATCAATGAGACATTCTGTGGCCTCCACACCCATTTGAAAATGCGGCAAGAGAACGGTGGTAAGAGAAGGATGAACATATTGAGCAATCTCACGGCTATCGTACCCGATAACCGCTACATCACCTGGGATTGCGAAACCAAGCTCCTTCAGCGCGTCATAGCACCCTAAAGCCATAAGGTCGTTAGCGCAGAAAATTGCAGTTGGCGGATTAGGCAGACTCATTAATTCGCGTGTAAACTCGTAGCCAGTCGATGGCTCCCAATTTCCATTTCGAATGAGGGTACTATCAAACGCAATATCAGCCGCAGTAAGCGCTTGCTTATACCCGCGCAATCTGTCCCGGGCGGCGTCCATCCCTGACTCGCCATTTATATAGCCAATACGTCGATGGCCCGCAGTGATAAGCCGCTTTGTTGCCATCTGGCCGCCAACGATTTCAGCCGGTACAACGGATGGAATCGAATGATCACTCACATAGCAATTCAATAAAACGGTCGGCATAGGTTGGGAAAGAACCGGTGGCTCAACTCGCCTGGTGTTGATTGTACCGTAAATCAGCCCGATGACCCGACTTGCAATGGCCTGCTGGAGGATCGATCGCTCAACCTCAATATTACCTCGCGTAACAGCGCACCATATTGAGATACCCTGTGCCCAGGCCGCTTCGCAAATGCCATCCATTGCAAGCGCAGTCCAAGGATCCGTCGACATTTCGTCCACCACAAAAGCTATGGTGCCATTTGAACTATTCTGTGGTCCACTTCGACGCGTGGTTTGATAATTGAGACGTTCGGCGGCATCAAGGACACGGTGCCGGGTGATCGCCGAAAATCGGGCGCTGCTGACATCATTAAGCACCAGTGACACAGTCGTTTGTGACACGCCGGCCTCTATTGCCACCTCATTCATTGTGGCCCGGCGCCTATCAACGGCGCGGTTCTCTTGCAGTTGATCGGGTGTAGGCAGCTTCTTGGACATTGATTACTCGGCCGTGCTTAGCTTTTCCCGGCTGGCGTGAGCTTCTTCAACTGTTCTGCTTCGTTCACGTATTCGGCTCCACTGTTGATCAACCAGGACGCCGATAATTATGACGCCACCCATAACCGCGAAGTTCAGTGACGACGGAATTCCCAGCAGGTTCACCAAATTCTGCAATTCTTGCAGCAAGACCACACCCAGCAAAACGCCAATGATTGATCCTTCCCCGCCTTTTAAAGAAAATCCTCCAAGCACAGCTGCAGCAATAGCGTAAAGTTCGTAGAAATTTCCATGGGAGGCGGGTGATATTGACCGCGTGTACATGGCGAAATAGATAGCCGACACTATGGTTAGGACTTGGCATATGACATAAGCGGCAACGATCACATAACCTGTTTTAATTCCAGAATAACGAGCGGCTTCTTCGTTTTTGCCGACGGCATAGAGATAGCGACCAAACACAGATTTATGGACCACAAACCACATGATTACAGCTACGATGATCAGCGCTATGAATGAGTTTGGTATACCGTAACTTCGGCCTGCTGTTAGGAATTCCAGGGTAGGAAATGTCTGACCAAAAGCAAACCCGGCGGTAGCATCGTTTGTATAGAATCTGGCGATCCCGCGATAGATCAGCAAGCCACAGAGTGTGACGATGAAGGGCTGTAACTTGAACCTTGTGATGAGGAGCCCGTGCAGAAGTCCGATAGCAACCGCAAGAACGAGCATCATTACCACAGCAATTGGCCATGGCACATTCTGGTTTGCGACCAAGTCGACGAAAAGAACGCCCACCAAGGCAATCACTGAACCAACTGAAAGCTCAATTCCCCCAGTTAAAATAATAATAGCTTGTCCAAGCGCTGATAGGCCAAACATCCCAACTAAGTTGGAGGTGTTGGCAATGTTGATTGGCAAAATAAAGCGCGGATTGATGAGCGTTACCACTGCCCCAACGACAATGATCAGAATTAAAAGCCCTAAGTCTTTCCTCGTCATTTGCAGGCACCTTTCATCCCCCAGACTGTTTTGGACCTCTTAGAAATTTGGTGACTCATGGGCCTTCTCCTTTTTGGATTTTTTTCCCTACTGCCAGCATAAGAACGTTTTCTTCATTGAATTCACTTCGGCTCAGGATCCCTGAAATTTGCCCTTCGTGCATCACCGCAATGCGGTCAGACACACCGATCACTTCCTCCATGTCGCTTGAGATCATCAAAACTGCAACACCCTCATTGGCAAGATCCCGCATAAGACGGTAGACTTCTGATTTCGCGCCAACATCAATGCCGCGGGTAGGCTCGTCGAAGATCATCACGCTAGGGGCAAGTGCAAGCCATTTTGCCAACACCACCTTTTGTTGATTGCCACCAGAGAGCGTGCCGGCAATAGTCGTGACATTTGGTGCCTTGATGCCAAGATTATGACTTTGCACTTCAGCGACCTCTATTTCCGAACCGCGTTTTATAAAGAAGCCCACGGCATACTGCATCAGGTTCGGCAGCGAAATATTCTCAACAATAGGCATGTCGATAAACAGCCCTGAGGCCTTACGATCTTCTGGAACAAGAAAAATCCCCCGCGCAATGGACTGTGACGAGTGGGTTGGCACAAACCGCTCACCCTTGTATTCAAAATGCCCACCATAAATCCGGTCAATACCAAACATTGCGCGCGCAAGTTCGGTGCGGCCCGAGCCGACAAGGCCCGCAAGCCCGAGGATTTCACCGCTCCGCAAATTGAGTGTTACTGGCTTTGAGGCATAGGCTTCCGTTTGAACGCCCACTGCTGAAAACACAACCTCTCCAACCTGACTAACTGTCAGCGACGGCTGCACCTTGAGGTCGCGACCGATCATCATTCTTACCATTTTGTCGTGATGCACTTTGCCTTTTTCAAGCTCACCCACCAGTGCCCCGTCCCTCAATACGATAACGCGGTCAGCAACTTTCTCGATCTCGTGCAATCGGTGCGAAACAAAGATAACGCTGATGCCGTCAGCCTTGAGGCTCATAATGACATCGAGAAGTTTGTCGCTCTCAGAAATTGGAAGGCTTGAGGTTGGCTCGTCGAAGATCACCAGCCGTGCATTTGTCGACAACGCCTTGGCAATCTCGACCAGTTGACGCTGGGCCAATGACAATTTTGCAACGGGCGAGGAAGCTTGAAAATTTGCGCCAACTCTTCGCAGAACAGGCTCGACCATTTTGTGCAGTTTATCTTCGTCGACAAAATGCAAGAAGCCGCCAACTTGCGGCTCACGGCCGATGTAAACATTGGCGGCAACGTCGAGATTATCAAAAAGGTTCAGCTCTTGATGCACAAACGCGATGCCTGCCGACATGCTTTCAGCGACAGTGAGAGAATGGCGCGACACGCCATCAATCGTGATCTCGCCTCGATTTGGGGCAACCACCCCACCGAGCATCTTCATCAACGTCGACTTGCCCGCACCATTTTCACCAACAAGGCCGATGATCTCTCCTGGCCTTACGTCCATTGAAAAGTCTGATAAAGCAGCAACTCCGGGGTAGGACTTATAAATCTTATTGAGACTCAAAAATGGTCCCGGAGTGGTCGCGACGATTGTATCTGTGGAACTAATCATGACTGCTCACACGAAAGAACACTGGGAGGGCGTCACCATCCGGATCAGCAACCAAAAAAGGGGCCGACTTCGCTGAGTTCTCAGACGGAGCCGACCCACATTTAGATTATTTTCCAGACATCGCTTTCAGTTCAGCGACATAGCCGTCGATGTCATCCTTGTGGAGAATTTTCGTTGGGATGATCATTTGGGCATCAGGTGGGAGCACGGACTTACCTGTCTTGAGATAATCCGCCATCAGCTTGAAGCCTTGGTAAGCCCACTGGAAAGGCTGCTGAACAACGGTGCCAGCAACTGTGCCTTCTTTAACACCACCAAGGGTGATCGGATCATCGTCAAATCCAACGATGGTGATCTTGCCAAGCTTGCCTGCACCCTTGACTGCTTCATAGATGCGTGGCGTGTTGTAAGAATAGAAGCCAACCAAACAAGTGATGTCTGGGTTCGCTGCCAACACTGCTTCAACGTTGCTCTTGGCACGGGTCTGGTCAATGTCGTCACCGCGCGTATCAGCGAGAGTGATTTTGGTGCCCTTCAGGCCTTCGACAAATCCTTGCGCACGCTCTTTATAGTTTGCAGCATCAAGCAGACCAACAAAGCCCATGCACTTACCACCATCAGGCATCGCTGCCTTGGCAATTTCTGCAGCTTGACCGCCCGCTAAAACGTTAGACGATCCGATATAGGCAATTCTTTTGCTGTTAGGAGCATCGGAGTCTGTGGTGAACAGAGCCGTAGCACCCGCAACTTTATCAAGAACGGCGGTAGCTTTAGGATCCACTGCAGAGACCATAATGCCTTTCACGCCTGCCGTGACAAGATTGTCCATCAGCGCCTGTTGGCTCGCAACAGCGGCTTGATCAGGATATTTGAATTCGAGGGTATAGTCTGGCATTTCAGATTGGGCTTTTTTCATGCCAGCTTCTGCTGCTTTCCAGAAGTCTGAAGCTCCGTTCGCGACGAAAGCTAATGTCGGTTTGTCTGCGGCCTGCGCAGGCAATAACGCGGCAGTTCCAAGTACAAGGCCCAAGGTGGCCGAGGTGGCAAGTCTAAGGGTATATTTCATAGTTTTTATCCTCCAATGAAGCTGAAAGTAGTAAAATCTAAGCTATTGATGAGCAAGGCCCTTGGAGCGTCCATTAACGGATCTTCTCTTTCGCAGTCCGGCACACTCGATTTGCTAATCGGTTTAGTAATATTAGTAAAGCGCTTAATTGACCCCGGCCCCACCATGACTCAACTTTAATCGGAACAGATCAATGATTTGATATTATTCCCGCCCATCTCAACCGCCGTCAGATGTGTTGCGCTTCGATAAACGCGCGTTGCATGGCGTGTGTGAGATCTGTGGCTACAAACGGCTTCTGAAGCACGATAGCATCGGGCCTGATCGAAAGCACCGATGTTGCATCACCACTTTTGTGAAGGGCAAATTTCGCACACCCAAAACTAAGCCCAAGTAGTGGTTACATGAAGCACCCGCGGATCGATGTCCCAACTCCGAGGCTGAGAAGACCAAAGGCACCATCATTTCCTTCATGATTGACTCAAGTAGAAAGACATCAGGCTGAGAAACTGAAAGCCCTTTGGTGCCATCACCGCCGGTCTTGAACTGATATGCTTGCCAACATCAATCCAAGGCGCTTAAGAGGCGGGAATTGAGCTTGATAGGGCAACAAGGAGAGCACAACGCGTGTCCACAACTTTAGATGCCGTGACTGATGAAGTGCGTATTGCGCCGCTCAAATGGTCGCCCGCTATCGGCAAGGAAACCGCCCATATTTACGAGCGCATGAAGCGTGTGGTGCCAGAAGCCGAATGGATGGTTCATGCGCCCTATGTCCATGCCATCAATATCCTCAAGCGCGAGCGCAACGCCGTCATTTTGGCCCATAATTATCAGGTGCCGGAAATCTATCACGGTGTCGCCGATGTGGTAGGCGACAGCCTCTATCTTGCAAAACAAGCCGCGCTGACCACGGCCTCGATCATCGTCCAAGGCGGCGTGCATTTCATGGCGGAAACTTCAAAACTTCTGTGCCCCGACAAGATGGTTTTGATCCCGGATTCACGCGCGGGCTGTTCGCTGGCTGAATCCATCACTGGCGCTGATGTTAGAGCCTTACGCGCCAAACACCCGGGCGTTCCGGTGGTGGCTTATGTCAACACCTCTGCCGATGTGAAGGCCGAGGTTGATATTTGCTGCACCTCTTCCAACGCGGTGCAAGTTGTTGAAAGCCTTGGTGTGCCAGAAGTCATCTTCCTGCCCGATCAATATCTGGCGGCCAATGTGGCTGCTCAAACTAAAGTCAAAATCATTTCATGGGCGGGTGCTTGCGAAGTGCATGAACGTTTCACGGCGGCGGAAATCCGTGAATACCGCGCCGCCCATCCCGGGTTGGAAATTATTGGCCATCCCGAATGCCCGCCTGAGGTGATTGCCGAATGTGATTTTTCCGGTTCCACCGCCGCGATGATTAAATATGTAAAAGAGCGCAAACCCAAGCAGGTATTGATGGTGACGGAATGCACCATGTCCGACAACGTGGCGGCTGAAACGCCCGATGTTGATTTCATCCGCCCGTGTAATTTCTGCCCGCATATGCGCCGCATCACGTTGCCTGCGATTTTGAATTCACTTCAAAATCTCACTGTGGAAGTGAAGATTGATGCAGGCCTGGCAGTGCGCGCGCGAGCCTCGGTGCAGCGCATGATTGATCTGAAATAGTGGTAGCACCCATTCTAATTGTTGGCGGCGGATTAGCTGGATTGTTCTGCGCGCTGAAACTTGCGCCGCACCCTGTCACCATCTTATCAACCGCGCCCATAGGCTCCGGCGCTTCCTCGGTTTGGGCGCAGGGCGGCATCGCTGCAGCTTTGTCCGATGGTGATACGCCGGAGAAACACACCCACGATACGATGGTCGCCGGCGCTGGCATTGTTGATGAAGCACAGGTTTTATCTATGGCCCAGGAAGCCCGCGCTCGCATCTATGATCTTCTGTCCTATGGTGTGCCCTTTGACCGTGACCTTGAAGGAAAGCTGGTGCAATCACGTGAGGCCGCTCATTCCGAACGCCGCATTGTGCGCGTGAAGGGCGATACTGCGGGCAAGGCAATCATGGAGGCACTGCATGTCGCCGTGACCGCCGCGCCATCAATTGAAGTAGCTTCTGGCCTCACCGCACAAGAACTGGTGTGTGTTGATGGTCGCGTCACCGGCATTCTCGTTGAAAATAAAGAAGGAGCACGGATTACCTTTTCAGCCAGCGCCATAGTGCTGGCCACGGGTGGCATTGGGCACTTGTTTGAAGTAACGACTAACCCCGTTGAATCCCGCGGCATTGGCTTAGCCATTGCGGCCCGTGCTGGAGCCGTGATTGCCGATGCGGAGTTTGTACAGTTTCACCCAACAGCGATAGACGTTGGTCGAGACCCGGCTCCACTCGCCACTGAGGCCTTACGCGGCGATGGGGCCACTTTGGTCAACAGCGCAGGCAGGCGCTTCATGATCGATATTCATCCCGATGCAGAGCTGGCTCCACGCGACATTGTGGCCCGCGCGGTGTTTGCGGAAATTCAGGCGGGGCGCAAAGCCTATCT
>Ga0209483_1000175_pt1 | contig 59692 bp, 51 predicted proteins | sample NGEPerA_FD_184508 | JGI IMG/M metagenome (GOLD analysis project Ga0209483, IMG submission 184508) | Arctic peat soil microbial communities from the Barrow Environmental Observatory site, Barrow, Alaska, USA - NGEE PermafrostL2-A... | ecosystem: Environmental > Terrestrial > Soil > Wetlands >... | reverse complement strand
AGGGGTGGGCCTCAGCTCATATTTGCTGATCGGCTATTACTATGAAAAGCCGGCGGCCCGCGAGGCGGCCAAGAAGGCGTTCCTCGTCAATCGCGTCGGCGATTTCGGATTCGGCATTGGCATCTTGCTCTGCTTCCTGGCCTTCGGCACTGTCAGCTTTTTCGGCAATGGCCCGGGCACCCACACCGGCCTGCTCGACTTGGCCACCTCCGGCCACCTCACAAATTTCCAGCAAACCGCCCTTTACTGGATTCCGTTTTGCCTGATGCTGGGCGCGTTCGGCAAATCGGCGCAGTTTCCGCTGTACGTCTGGCTCCCCGATGCGATGGAAGGCCCCACGCCGGTCAGCGCATTGATCCACGCGGCAACGATGGTCACCGCCGGCGTCTACATGATCGCCCGGTGCGGGACGCTGTTCGTGCATAATCCCGCCGCCATGACCACCGTCGCGGTGATCGGCTGCTTTACCGCGATCCTTGGCGCCACCATCGCGCTGCGGCAATTCGACCTCAAGAAAGTCTTCGCCTATTCCACCATCAGCCAGCTTGGATTCATGTTTGCCGCGGTTGGCGTTTTGGCGCCCGTGGCCGGCGTGTTCCACCTGATCACGCACGCCTTCTTCAAGGCATTGCTATTCCTGTCCTGCGGCGTGGTGATGCACGCGATGGCTGGGGAGTTGGACATGCGGAAAATGAGCGGCTTAAAGCGCGTGCTGCCGCTCACGCGATGGGTCATGCTGATCGGATGTTTGGCGCTGGCCGGCTGCGTACCGTTCAGCGGGTTTTTCTCCAAGGATGAAATCATCGGCGCGGCGTGGCATTCCAGCCCGATCCTGGGGGCGCTGCTGCTGGCCGCTGCTTTCGTCACCGCGTACTATACGTTCCGCCTGTATTTCCGGGTATTTGAAGGGCCGTTGGTGCTTCCCGAGCCGCCTGGCGCGCATGGACACGGCCATGAAACGCATGAAGACGCATCCGCCAGTCATTCGGCAATCAAGACCGGCACGGCCCCGTCATCTGGCGTCGATGTCGGGCAAACGCATCAGGGCATCGCCAACGATTCGCACGGGCACGCGGCAGATCACGGGGGACATGGCGATCATGGTCATCACAATCATGAGCCGTGGATCATGATGCTGCCGTTGGTGATTCTGGCGCTCGGCGCGTTTGCCGCCGGCTGGCTTAATTTCCTCACCGAAGGCCTGACGCATTTCCTGGGTCAAAGCCCATCGTTTATCTACACATTTAACGTGGCCTCGCACGTTTACGGCACCGGCAATATTTTGCCCGGCCCTCTCGGGCAGGAAGTGGCGGGCATGGCGGCCGCCGGCCCGGATTACCTGATGATGGGCGTCAGCACCATCATCGCGTTGGCGGGAATCGGCCTGGCCTACGTGCTGCACCTCCGCGACCGCGCCGCCGCCGACCGGCTGGCGCGCGGCCTGCAGCCGGTCGCCACCGTGCTCGAACACAAATACTGGGTCGATGAAATCTACCAGGACGTTATCGTCGCCAACCTCTGGCGGCTGGGCCGGTTTTGTGCCGGGATCGTGGACCGGTTTATCGTCGATGGGTTGGTCAACGTGGCTGCCGTCATCCCGCAGGCGGGCGGGTTTTTCCTGAAACTCACCGTCCAGCGCGGCTACCTGCAGGGCTACGCGGCGGCCATGCTGTTCGGCGTGGCGATTATTCTGCTGGTGGTTTTCCTGCACCATTAAGGCGGAGGATTCACCGCGGAGACGCGGAGACGCAGAGAAGAAACGGAGCGGAAGGTGCGCGTTTTAGGCCGCCGGTAGAATTTCTGATCGAAGGGCAAGGAAATTGCCTGAGTGGCGGATTCGTCTTGTGTGCGACTTTTTCAGCTTGAAGCAACTCGCACGGGCGAGACGCCCGTGATACGTGACGGTTTCCGATTGAACGTAATCGCACGATGTTATGACTCACTCTTGAGACTTCTCTGCGCCTCTGCGTCTCCGCGGTAAAATTTCTTCGATTGGCGTTGAGAAACGGCGTAGATGTTTCGGTTGCTAGTGGATTGAATTTCAATGGACAATGTTTCGCTCATTGCATTGCTGGCGGTGCCGCTGTTTGGCGCGGTTTTGTGCGCGTTTATGAATGATGCGCTGGCGCGCGGGTGGGCTCTGCTCGTGAGCTTCGTGACGTTCGGCATTTCGCTGTGGCTTGGCGGGCAGGTTCTTTCGGGGCACGCGCCGGCGGTTCACCCGGCGTGGATGCCGGCGCATCTGCCGATGCTGGGCGCCAGCTTCGCGCTGGGCGTTACGCCCATCAGCATCTGGCTGATTTTGCTGACCACGTTTCTCATGCCGCTGGCAATCGCTTCGAGCTTCGCGGGCATCAAGGTCCGTCAGCGCGAATACTACGGGTGGATGCTGGGCCTGTCGGTGCCGATGCTCGGCGTATTCATGGCGCGCGACATCCTGCTGTTCTACGTCTTTTTCGAGCTGACGCTCATCCCGATGTTCTTCATCATCGGAATCTGGGGCGGCACGGAGCGACGCTACGCCGCCGGCAAGTTCTTCCTCTTTACCTTCGCCGGCGGCGTGCTCACGCTGGCCGCCGCGGTGTATCTGGGCATGTCCGCCGGCACGTTTTCGCTGGATAACTGGATCGATCCCAATACCCACGCCATGCACTACGGCGTGATCAGCTACGCGCAGGCGTATCTGTCCAATACCGCCCGCTGGTGGGTCGTGCTTGGGCTGCTGGCGGGCTTCGCGGTGAAGACGCCGCTGTTTCCCGTGCATACCTGGCTTCCGCTGGCGCACACCGAAGCGCCCACGGCAGGCTCGGTCATCCTCGCCGGCGTGCTGCTCAAGCTGGGAACCTACGGATTGCTCGCACTGGCATTGCCGATCGGAATCATCGGCATAGAAAGCAGTGATGCATTCCAAACCCTGATTCATGTGATCGGCGTCATTTGCGTGATTGGCGTGATCTACGGCGCGCTGTGCGCCTGGGTGCAGCCGGACATCAAGAAGCTGGTCGCTTACAGCTCCGTCTCCCACCTGGGTTTTTGCGTGTTGGGAATGTTCGCCCTCAACGACATCGGCATGCAGGGCTCGGTCCTCTACATGATCAATCACGGCCTGAGCACCGGCGCGATGTTCCTGGTGATCGGCATGATCTACGACCGCTATCACACGCGCGACATCAACAAGCTCTCGGGCCTGGCGCGCAACATGCCGGTGCTGTCGTTCTTCTTTATCTTCTTCACGCTTTCGAGCATCGGGCTGCCGGGCCTGAACGGATTTGTCAGCGAGTTTCTCACGATTCTGGGCGCCTTCACGTCGCATACCCTTGGACCCTGGTACGGGGCGACGGCGGCGCTGGGCGTGATCCTGGGCGCGATTTATATGCTCCATATGGCGGCCCGCGTGATCTTCGGCCCGCTCAAAACGCCCGCCGTGGAGGATGGCCACGGGCATGGTCAATCAGCTTACTCGCAAGCCGACCAGGGCCAGGCCCTCGCCGGCGATCATCACGGCGCGCAAGGTTCGGCAAGCCATTCGCATTCACATGGCAACGGCTCGACCGACATCGGCCGCCGCGAGATCGGGATTCTCATTCCCATCGCCATCGCGGTCGTGATTTTGGGCGTCAAGCCCGGCATCATCATTGACGGCATGCGCGACTCGGTCGAGCAACTCCGCACCGTCGCGACGCCGCTGGTGGCCCAAACGCCGCCGGCCGCGGGAATGACGCCGCTCGCGATGGCGAACCAGACAAAGATTCAACCACGAAGGCTCAAAGACACGAAGGCGCGTTCGGAGTAATGGAAGTGTCAACCTATCACGGGCGTCTCGCCCGTGCGATTGGCGCGGAAGTAGAACAATTGAGGTGTTGCAATCTTAGCACACTATGCACGGGCGGGACGCCCTTGATACGACGAGGCGGCTCGATCCCTCGCATGTTCATTGATCTTGAGAATGACGGAACGCTTTATATGACAGTCCTAGTTCATTTGCTCTGGCCCGAGTTGATACTGGCGATCGCAGCGTGCGTGCTGTTCCTGCTGGGCGCGGCGCCTTCCGCGGGCGCGCGCAAGTTGGCGCCCTGGATCGCGCTGATCGCGCTGGCAATTGTTTTCTGCGCCTCGCTCTTCACCTCTGCGGGCAACCCTGATCCGGCGGATCATCGCTGGATCGATCCAACCGGCGGCGTACTCGTCGGCAGCCTCGCGGCATACATCAAGCTGCTGGCATCGGGCGTGGGCTGCCTGTTCGTCTTTCTCTCCTGGCCGACCGACGCGGCCGGCGGCTCCAATTCCGCGCTCGATGTCGGCACCGAAACCGGCGAGTTCTTCGCGCTGCTTTTGCTTTCCATCGCCGGCGTGTTCCTCGTCGCCGGCGCCAACGACATCATGCTCCTGTTCCTGGGGATCGAGTTGGCCAGCATCCCAACCTACGTCATGGTTTCCATTTCCCGCCCCCTGCCGATCGCGCAGGAGGCGGGGGTGAAGTATTTCTTCCTGGGGGCGATGTCCGCCGCCGTCATGCTTTTTGGATTCAGCTATCTCTATGGCGCGACCGGAACCACAAGCCTCGCCGCGATGCGCGACTCCATGCATCCGGGCCTGCACGGCGATCGCGGCGAGTCGATCTGGCAGTTGCTGGCGATTGTCATGGTGCTCATGGGCCTGGCGTTTAAGATCGCCGCCGTCCCGCTTCACGCCTACGCCGGTGACGTTTACCAGGGGGCGGCGACGCCCGTTACCGCCCTGCTGGCGTTCGTGCCCAAGACCAGCGGCATGGTCGCGTTTATCAAGATCCTCTCCATCACGCTTGGCCCCGCGGGCCACGCGCCCGATGCCATCATCGATTTGCTTTGGGTGATCGCGGTGCTGTCGATGTCGTTCGGCAATGTCCTGGCGCTGTTGCAACTGAACGTGAAGCGCGTGCTGGCCTATAGCTCGGTGGCGCACAGCGGGTATATGCTGGTGGGCCTGACGGCGTGGCTCGCCGCCGGCGAATTGCCCAACGGGGCGGCGGTGCAGAACCAGGCGCTGGCCGGTGTGCTGTTTTACCTCTGCGCCTACGGCATCATGAACACCGGCGCGTTCGGCGTATTGATGCAACTGCGCGGCAGGACGGACGGCCATGGCCGCCACGGCGCCGATGGCGAGCCGCTGCCGACCGCCGGCTCCGCCGAGACATTCGAGGATCTGGCCGGGCAGGGCCGCCGATATCTGCCGCTGGGTCTGGCGATGGTGGTCTGCTGTTTCAGCCTGACCGGCTTGCCGTTGACGGTTGGATTCTTCGGCAAGGTGCTGTTGATTAAGCCGGCCCTGGCGATCGCCAGCCATCCCAATGCTTATAGCAGCATGATGGTCTGGCTGGTTGTGATCACGATGGTGAACGCGGCGATTTCCGCCGGTTATTATCTGAAGATCATCGCGTATATGTTCCTGCGTGCCGACGCCTCGGAGTCCGCCGCCGCCGCGGGCTTGGCGCCCCAATACTTCCCGGCGTTCCGCTCGACGCCGGTGCGGCTGGCGATCATCCTGTCGGTCGTCGGCACACTCTACTACGGCATCTTCCTGCCCGGCACGCGCGACCTCACCGACCGCGTGGAATCCGCCGCCGTCCCCATGCCGTCGACGGCGGGGGGAAACGTCGCGCATTCTCCGCAGGGTCTCTCGCCCGTGGCCCGCGCGAGCAGCCGGTAATGGTCATCACCACAGCGACGCGCCCAGCCAAAGCAGATACGCGCAGAGACGCGGAGAGTCAAAGGCGCAGAGAACTTTTGCGCCCCATAACAGAACGATCGCGTCCAGCAAAGAAAACCGGCTTGCACGAATAATTTATCTTCATTCGTGTGCATTCGTGTCCATTCGTGGTTTCCCTCTTTCTTTGAATTGCGGGCTCGTCTGCTCTGAGCGACTTCGCGGCTTTGCGTCTTTGCGCAATTCTTTCCGGTGTGAAGAAAAAATGCCGGCAGTATCGCCAAGGACGACCAATCACTCGTGGCCGTCCTCTGCCCCCAATCCGGCCGGAGGTCGAGTGCGGGATTCAATCGCCAAGGCTCATCCGATACCGGCATTTGGCGCGGTCGCCGCGGGCATGGAGCGGCTCATCCTCGGGGATTGCGACGATCTCGATAAGCCGTGCCCCCAGCCTTTCGCAGGTTCGCCGGGAGGCGAGGTTTTCGGGGTTGCAGGTGATCCAGAGCGTCTTGATCCCATGTCGGCGGGCCAGGGGAAGCAGCAGCCGGCAGGCGCGCTCGGCGTAATGCCGGCCCCGCGCCGCCGGGTAGACGTGGTAGCCCATATGGCCGTAATACAGTTCCAATGACCGCGTCGCGCCGATGCGCAGGCTGATGCCGCCCAGGATACTGAGCGGCGGGCTGCCGGGCCGGGCGCGGTACGCCTCGCGAAGTTTCATCCAGAAATGGTATTGAGGCAGGCGGCGGGTGAATCGGGCCGCCGATTCGTGGCCGCCGGGCGCCATCGTTAGAAAACGATGGATTTGTTCACGCGTGACCTGCGCGTCGGCAGGCGCCTGCAGGCATGTCAGCGGGTGGGAACTGGCCGCGAGCAATTCGTCGGCCAACCGGGCACAGGGAACCACCAACTCCAGCTCGCCGTCAATCAGCGGGCCGGGATCCAGGAAATGAAAGCGGTTGAAGAACACCGGGCCGCGCCCGATCTGAAGGTGACCGTGCCGGAGATGTTCCCCGGCGCGGCCCAGCCGGACTATTCCCACGCAGACCCAAATACACTCAGCGCGGGCGAGCCCACAACCGAAACAGAGAAGAAACCACGAATGGACACGAATGCACACGAATGAAGATTGATTATTCGTGTCTATTCGTGCTCATTCGTGGTTTCCCTCTTCTTTTGATTACGGCGGCGCACGCGCTCAGTGCCTTCGTGGTTAATCCCGCGCTTCTCGCGTTAAGTAGCGAACAGCGATGCGCCAAACAGGTTCTGGTGAACCATCCAGATGCAGATGAATGCGATGATCTCGGCGATGATGCCCACCGCCACCAACACCGTATATACGTTATTGGTCGGCTTCACTAAGATCTGGTCACCGTGCAAACGGCTCATGGAAATACCCGTCGTAAATTGTCAAATGCCCCCGCAATCAACGCGCGCCGCGAATCCGGCCAAACTACAACTGCGTCCGCACTTCAGTGCCCTGATGCACCTGGCCAATCGCCGGGCCCTTCAGGCTGCCGGTGGCCGTGTGTGGATCAACCTGGACGATCGTCAGATAACCCAGGAATTCCTGGTGCGCAGGATCGATCACTTTGAACTGCATTCCCTTCGTCACCTGCTCGGCCTGCCCGATGGAAATGGTGGCGTACTGCACTTTGTTGATGTCCATGATCGCCTTCACGTAGCCGTTGATGTTGACGTTTGGCGTCATGTTGATCGGGCCTTGCTTGTTGGCGCCCGCGGGGCTGAGGTTGTACTTGCTCACCACGTCCTGTAGCTGCGCGTTTTGCTGCTGCAACTGGGCGACCTGCTCGCCGGCAACACGATTGTTCTTGGTCAATACGCTGACCTGAAATGTCAGATCAGCGACGCTGCGGTCGCTCTCGGTGGATGCCAACTGAAGCTTGTCGTACGAATTGCGCAGATCGGTGAAGTGCTTGTCCTGCGTCTGAATGTGCGACTGCGCCACCTGTAGCGCCTGGGCGGTGCCATTGGCGGTGCCGTTGGCGGTGGCCAGGTTCTGCTGAAGCTCGGCGATCTGCGTGTCGCGCTGCGAGATGGTCGCTTGCGCGGTCTGCACGTCATTGCGGGCCGCCACGATCTGGTCGTCCTTCGCCTGCACCATCAACCTGTTGTCCGTCTGGGCCGTACTTAAATTCCCGAGGGCCGCCCTCTTTTCCTGCTCGGTCGTCTTATACTTCGCGTCCGCCTTGTCGGCGGCGATTTTATAGTTTTCCTGATGATTCACAAAGACGATCAGCGCTGCGGAAAGCAGCAGGGACATGACAACGAGGAGGACTACAAAAATCTTGGTCAGTGCGCTCACGGTGGGCTCCTTGAACGAATGCTGTCGGGCAATGGTGCGCGCCCCATGTGCACGAGGGGCGCAAAATCCGCGAGAAGTATCCTAACTTCAAGGGCGGCGGTGTCAAGTATTTCTACGCTTTGAGTTGGAGGATGGCGGTTGCCGCCGCCACGCGCACGCCTGGCGCGGGGTCGGCCAGCAGCTTGCGGAGAATCTCCTGGGCATCGGCCCGGCCAATCGCCCCAAACGCCAGCGCCGCCAGGCTTCGGCGGCGGGGGTCGTCGCTGGCCGCGCCGATTTGTGCAATCCCATATCCTTCATCCGAGCCGAGCATCCCCATGGCGCGGGCCGCAACCAGGGGCGGCTCAAGCGGATCATTCTTCCCCTCCAACACCAGCCCTCCGCGCACATGCTGGCGAACTTTGTCATCACGCGGCAGCGCAATGCCCAGATACCCGATCATTTGGTCATCATAGAATTTGCTGCACGTCAGGCCGACCAAATCCTTGAGCCCCTCATCATCCCCCAGCCGCCACATCGCCTCGGAGGCCTGTTCGCGCACGGCAGGGTTTGGATCGATCCGCAACAGGTGCAGGATGCGCAGCGCACTGGGATTTCCCAGCATGCCCAGGACCATCGCGGTATTGCCGCGCACGCGCGGGCTGGAATCGTTGGCGAGTTTTTCCAGTTCATGGCTCAGCCGCGTATCCCCCAGCCGATGCAAGGCGTATCGCACGGCCACGCGCACGTTCTCGCTGCGATCCTCCGCCAGCTTCAAAAGCGGCTCGTGGGCCGCCGCGAGCTTCAACTGTCCCGCCGCCAGCGCCGCCGCGAAGCGAACGACCGCCTCCGGATCGTTGAGCGCATGCAGAATCTGTTCGTTATGTGCCGGCCCCTTAATCTGCGGCAACGCCTCCAGCGCATGAACGCGAATAATCGGATCCGTGGAGTTGAGCGCATCGGTCAATTCCCGCTCCGCCGCCTCGGCCAGTCGCGGGTCGAGGGGAACCTTCCGTTGCGCCGGATAAGAAGGCGGCGGCGCGGGCGGCCTGGCCAGCTTTCCCTTCGTAGATCCCTCCCCTGGCCGCGAGCGGGGGCCGCAGCCACAGGCAATCGCTAAAACGGCAAAGGATAGAACGATGAGGTTCGGTCGCATGGATTGTGTTCGCACGGAGGGATTATCGGACGAAACGCGATAAAAAGCTAAGCCGCGAAATTCTCAACGCGCTGATTCGGAATGCGTAGCGCTTTCCGGGAGAGGGAGCTCATTGCATCAGCCGTTCACCCCTTGGCCCAGGAACCAAAGACGTGGTCCTTGGCCGCGCCGGCGTGGCACTGCACACATGAGGGTATCTTACCCGACTCGATCCTCGAAGCGTCCTGGAAGTAAAAGTATTCCCAATCGCCGTGGTCGGCATCGAAACCGGGCGCGCGTTTGACCATGCCGCCCACGCCATCGGGCGTCTGGACCGTTTTCCGCGTCTTGTCGAAATAGCCCTCCCCCTGCTTTTGTTTCACGATGACCGAGCCAACCGGATATTTCGGTGATGATGCGCGGAACGCTTTGGCGGCGAGATCATTCATGTAGATGCGGACCCGGGTATTGGCATGCGGGCCCGAAGTCACCTTCGCGCCTTCGACGTCCTGCCACGAGGCGCCCCGGCAGAGCATCGCCAGTTCTGGATTGACGAACACCGCGTCCCGGGTCATCGACTGGAGTTTCTTGTATTCCCTGGCAATATCCGCGATCTGGGGCGCGGGGGGTTGAGTCACAAACGCCTTGATGACGTCCGCCGACCCAGGGCGGACCGATAGCTTAACCGTGTCGTTGTCCCCAAGCCGGCCGTCGATTACGCCCGGCAAGTCGTTCACGGTGTAGGCGATGGTGAAATGCGAAGCGTCCGCCGGGTCGGGCTGGCCGCCGAATACGCGAACGGGCATGTGAATGGGATAGCCGCCGGGGAATAGGCCGTCGTGCAGGATCGGACGGCTCGCCAAGGGCCAGGGTTTCGCCGGCTCGACGACGACCGGCTGGAACGCCTGAACGACGGACGCCGAGGAAAGATACATCACGATACATCGCACGGCTACGATCCGCTCATGGCCTGCCGGGCTGCGACGGGCATGCAGGAACGCGATTGTCTGGAGAAACGCGGGATTGCGAAAGCTTGCGGAGGCGGTTGTCGTTGACAGGCATTGCGCCGCGTAGGAAATCCAGGCGGGGGGCATCGGCTTGGCGGCGGACTTGGCCGGTCCATCGGTTGATGCCACGATTTCGTCGGGGGCCATCATGTGATTTGCGCATTCGTGCTGCCAGTACACGAGCCGCGCGTGCGCGAGCAATGGCGCGTGCCAGCGCCAGTAGCCGGCGGCGACGGTTACGAGGAGGAATGCCAGAAGGACCTTGCGGAATCGGCGCCGGTGATGCCAGGGGGGCGCGGGCGCATAATTTAGTCGCGGGCCGGTGGGGAAGGGGTGGGCTTGCGCTTTCTGTGAAACTGCGTTTGGGATGTTGGAGAGGGGTGGAGCCATGGTAGCATTGACGCGAAACGGGGTTGAAAGTTCGCGTGCCTTATTGCGCGGGGGGCGCGGCGATGCATGGTCACTAAAGTGACCACGCCCGGCGTGTCATTCTCAACGCGCCGACTCCAATCTCTCAGCACTCAGCACCCAGCACTCAGCACCCAGCACTCAGCACTCAGCACTCAGCACTCAGCACTCAGTTCTCCCCCCTTCTCAAGTAATCGACCTCCCTCCATCGAGCCGGAGGACCTGCCCGGTGAGGTAGGTTCCCTGGGTGCACAGGAAGAGCACGGCCTGTGCAACCTCGGCCGGCGTGCCGGCGCGGGCCAGGGGGACGCGCTGGAGGTACTTTTCGCGCTGGGCCTGTGGGAAATTGTCGGGCCATTCCACGGCGCCGGGGGCGATGGCGTTTACCGTTACTTGCGGCGCCAGTTCGCGGGCCAATCCCAGGGTCAAATTGAGCAAAGCGGCCTTGCTGGCGCAATAGGCCAGATACGCCGGCAGGGGGCGCTGGGCGAGCAGATCGACCATGTTGACGATGTGCCCACGGGCTTGCCGAAGGTCGGGCGCGAAACGCTGTGCGAGCAACATTGGGGCTTCGAGATGAATCGACATGAGCCGGCGCGATAATGCAAGGTCGGTGCCGGCGAGGTCGGCCGGCTCGTAGAGCGAGGCGTTGTTCACCAGAACGTCGAGCCGGGTAAAGCTGCCGCGGAATTGGGTCTCAATCGCGTCGATCGCGTTGGGCAACTCCGTGAGATTGGCACGGATTGCCAATGAATGCCGGCCCAGGGCAGTGATCTCATCGACTAATGATTTGGCGTCGTTCTCACTTTGCAGATAGGTGAAGGCGACATCGTACCCGGCCTGGGCCAAATGTCCGGCAATGGCGCGGCCCACCCGCCGGGCCGCGCCGGTGACGAGAGCAACTTTCGCAACGTCTGGCATCCGCGACACGATATCGCCAAAGGACGCAAACCGATACGGCGAGCGCGGGCCGGATATTGTGTACAATCCCCTGGCCATTGGAGTCGTTGCTGCCGCGTTGAAATCGGGAATATCACAACGGAGATCGTCCGTGGCGTCCATCGTGGAATATGACATTGTCTTGTCGCGGATGCGCGAGCGGGGATTGGAGAGCCAATACTTCAACAGCGGCGCGTTTGGCTTTGGTTCCGGCGTGCCGACCTACGTTGCCGGGTGGATTGGGCCGCAAGACCCGACGATCCGCGCGGGGGCGCGGCAGTTTACGCGCAACGTACCCATGCCATACGCGGCCACGCTGGCGGATCTGGCGGCCCTGGCGTGGCAGAAAGTTTTGCCGGGGCCGGCCTGGATCATGCCCAAAAGCCACTGGGCTTATGAACTGGACTATGGCAGCAAGGCGTGGTTGCCCGATGCGCTGCGAAACACGGGGGTGAATCCTGCCGCACTGGAAGCGCGCAATAACGCGCCCGCCATCGAATTCTTGCCAGATGAAACGCCGCGTTTCACCGCGTTTGTCCGCTCACTTCTGGAAAACCTGGTGGGCAGTGATTTCTCGCTGGCGTTTCCCGATCATCCGGTCATCTGCACCATCCACCATCACAAGCAGCTCTGGTGGGTCGGCGATAACCAGGCGATTGTGCAGGGAATTGAAGGGTTGATTCGGTAGCGAGCCTTTGTTTGATAACTGGCGGCGAAGAATTGCGCCAAGAGCGCCAAGAAGCCAAGAGCGCCAAGAAGCCAAGAATTAGATGTTGACTCAAAATTGGCGCGGGAGTGCCGAATAGTAGGGAATTGACGTCGCTGACATGTGGTCTGGTCCGCGAGGAAGCGATGCTTGACCTCTTGGCGCACTTGGCGTCTTGGCGCTCTTGGCGCAGAGTTCTGGCGACGCGATTGATTCTTTGACGCCCCGCGAGTAGAACGTCGGCGCAGTTAGGAAAGTAGCCGGCTCGATTGGCCCGATGCCGTCCGAATGCCGGGATTGAGACAGGAACCAGGCAGCCGTCCGCGCGGAAACACCTCGTGCATCGCGAGAGCCTCCTGCTTAGCGGGCCGCTCGCCGATGAGCATTTTCCAGGTGTGTGGTGGAACCACGCGAGATGAGATCGTCCCCTGAGCCGGCTTCCGCGTCGCCGCCTTCGCCTGGCGTGATGCCGGCGCCGGTGAGGCTGCGCCGCAAGGCCAGCTTTGTCGAGGACTTTCGTCGCTTCTTCGTGCGGGGGCTGGCGGCGCTGTTGCCCACACTCATCACCCTCTGGCTTTTGATCAAGGTCTGGGATTTCCTTTGGGAAAACCTGGGAAGTCACATCATCTGGGCGGTGAAGAAGCTGTGGCTGAGTTTTGGCGACAATGGATATCCCCCGGCCGCCTACATCAATCGCGTTTGGAACGAAAAAGAATTCCAGACCAAGCTCCTGGGCGTCGGACTGGCGATATTGCTGCTGTATGTGCTGGGCGTTTTCGTCGGCAACTTCATCGGCCGGGCGCTTTACCGGCTCGGTGAGATGGCCGTGATGCGGATCCCGCTGGTGCGGGCGATTTACCCGGCGGTGAAGCAGGTAACGGATTTTCTGCTGGCCGAGAAGTCCGGGCAGTTCGAGGGAAGCCGGGTGGTGGCGGTGCAGCCGCACGCGATGGGGATCTGGTCGATTGGGCTGGTGACCGGCGCCAAGGGATTGCCAACGCTGACGGACGCGGTGGGGCAGGAAATGGTGACGGTGTTCGTGCCCTCGTCGCCGACGGCGTTCAGCGGGTATGTGCTGGTGGTGCCGCGGGAATCGGTGATCGAGTTGCCCATGGACGTCGAGGAGGCGATGCGCCTGCTGATCAGCGGCGGCGTGCTGGCGCCGCGGGCCCTGGATCGCAAGGGCGAGCTGCCGGCCAGTCAGCAAGAGATGGCGGCGGCGGCGGCCGCGGCGGTGCATGGGGCGCCGGTGGCTTCGCACGGCGAGGGGCGGTGAGGCGAAATGGCCGGATGAAAACGTGGGTAAATCGCCTGTTATTTTATCCTCGACCCTTCACGGTGAAGTTGCGCTTTCCCCTCCCCCGGAGTACCGGGAGAGGGAGTACCCGCCGCGCCGGCACAACAAAAACCGCATGCCGAGGCGCCGGCATTTTCATCAGGCCGCCCCAACCCTCCCGGCGCATTGGGAGAGGGAGAACAGTCTTCTCGCGCCCTAAAATTATCCGGCGCGGCGGCGGGCGATTGTTTCCGCTACAATGATCATCCCGGCCGCTTTGAAGCGACCGGCGAAAAGATGCGGCCGCCGGTTTGGCGGCCCAGTGGATCGAACCGAAAGGAGCGTCAGGTGCAAATCACCGTCACTGGACGGCACATGGAAATCACCCCAGCCTTAAGGAGCCATGCCGAGCAGAAGGCGGCCAAGCTGGGTAAATATTACGACTTAATTCAGGAGATCGAGGTTATTCTGGACAGTGGAAAAGATCAGACCGCGGTGGAAATGATCGTTCATGCCGAGCATCGCAATACTTTCATTGCCAGCCATGCCGAGGGCGATGCGTACGCATGTATTGATGCGTGCTGGCATAAGCTGGAGCGGCAGATCACCGAGCACAAGGACAAGTTTCGCAATCGCAAACATCCCACCGAGTAGTCCGTTGCAGGAAACGTATGAAGCTCAGCGAAATTATTATTAAAGATGCCATTCAGCCCGAATTGGCGGCGCTCGACCGCGATGGCGCGGTACGCGAACTGGTTGCCGCCCTGGCGGTGGCGGGCGCGCTGCCGGAGTCGGCGGTTGACGAGGTTGTCGCGGCAATAATCAAACGCGAGCAGAACGGATCGACCGGCTTTGGCAAAGGCGTCGCCGTTCCGCATGTGAAGCACTCGAAGGTGAAGGCAATGGCCGCCACCTTGGGCCGCAGCATCGGCGGAATTGATTTTGCCGCCCTGGATCATCAGCCGGTCTACAGCATCTTTTTGCTGCTCAGCCCGGAGAACCAGCCGCAGCAACATCTTCAGGCGATGAACATCATCTTCTCGAACCTCCAGAAGGACATGTTCCGCCGATTCCTTCGCCAATGTCCCACGCGCGAGGCGATCGTCGAGCTGCTCGATGAGGCCGACTCCGGGAAGTGAAGATCATTCGTTTCCATGCCAACTGCTTCCCAACAGACGAGTATTTGCAATACGCTTGGGCTGCACGCGCGGCCCGCGATGCAGTTCGTGGACGTGGCCAATCAATTTAAGTCGCGCGTGACTGTATACACGGGCGGCGAAGAGCCCGGTGAAGCCGACGGGAAGAGCGTGATGCAGATGATTATTCTTGCCGCCACGGAAGGGACGCCTCTCCGCATCGAAGCCGAAGGCGAAGACGCCGAGAAAGCCGTCGCTACACTCGTTGAATTGGTCGAAAACAAGTTTGGGGAAGTGTGAAAGATGTCAGTTGTCAGTTGTGGGTTGTCAGTTGCAAAGTAAGCGATACCCATTCGTCACTTCTGACGAGAGCGCATACCCCGCGAGCAACTGACCTAACTGACCACCCACAACCGACCACTGACCACTGACCACTGACAACCCACAACTGACAACCCACAACTGACCAACCAAATGGAAATCAAGAAGGGCATTGGCGTTTCTCCGGGCGTAGTGATCAGCACGGCTGTCGTGCTGGACGCGGAGGATTTGCTGATTGCCAAACGATCGGTGGGCGCCGATCAGTCCGCCGTCGAATCGCAGCGCCTTGCAGCGGCGGTGGCTCAATCCATCGTGGACCTCGGCAAACTGCGCGATACGCTGGCCGGCGAGGTGGGCAAGGAAATCGCCAGCATCTTCGATTTCCACATCGGAGTGCTCAGGGACAAATCGCTGCTGGACCAGATTGAAAAGGAGCTGCAGACCCATCACATGACTGCCGAGTATGCGGTCAGCGTGGTGATGCGTCGATATGCCAATACCATAGCGGCCATCAAGGACAAATATTTGTCCGATCGCGTGAAGGACATTCATGACGTCGAGAAACGGCTGCTTCGCCTGCTGATCGGCCAAAAGCACCAGGATTTGGGCCGGCTCACGCAGGATGTGGTGGTGATCGCCCATGATCTGCTCCCCTCGCAAACCGCCGCCCTGAGCCGATCGCACGTAAAGGGCTTTGCCACCGATGTCGGTGGGCGCACGGCGCATACCGCGATCGTCGCCCGTGCCATGGGCATACCCGCCGTCGTTGGCCTTGGGAACATCACTTCGGAAGTCAGCGGCGGCGATACGGTCATCATCGACGGCACGCGCGGCGTGGTCATCGTCAACCCGGACCTGGAGCAACTCGAGGATTACAAGGAAGCCGGCCGCAAGTACGCCGAGATGGAGCGCGACCTGCGCCCGCTGGTGGATCAACCTGCCCGCACCCTCGACGGGCACGATGTTTCGCTGATGGCCAACATCGAATCGCCCGAAGACATCGACCGTGCCGAACAATTCGGGGCGCACGGGATCGGGCTTTACCGCACCGAATTCCTGTATCTCGAAAAAGAGCGCGAACCCAGCGAGGAAGAGCATTTCGCGTCTTATGCCGACGCCCTCCGCCGACTCAAGGGCAAGCCGCTGGTCATTCGCACCCTTGATCTTGGGGCAGACAAATACACGCAGGCCAAGGCGCAGAATCCCGAGCGAAATCCATTCCTGGGCGACCGTTCGATCCGGATGTGCCTGCACGACATCCCCATGTTCAAACGCCAGCTTCGCGCCATCATGCGCGCCAGCGTGTTCGGCGACGTGCGCATCATGTTCCCCATGATCTGCACGCTCATGGAGTTGCGGCAGGCGAAGATGATCCTCAACGACGTGATGGAGGAACTGGAGGATGAAGGCATCGCGTTCCGGCGCGACATCCCCATCGGGATGATGGTGGAGGTTCCCTCGGCGGCGATCATGGCCGACCACTTCGCCAGGGAAGTCAACTTCTTTTCCATCGGCACCAACGATCTCATCCAATACACCCTGGCCGTCGATCGCACCAACGAAAAGGTGGCCGGCTTGTTCTGCCCGGCACACCCTTCGGTGCTCAAGCTCGTCCGCGACGTGATCCGGGCCGGGCGGCGAAATTCCATCAGCGTGAGCATGTGTGGTGAAATGGCCGGCGATCCGTTGTACACTCTTTTGCTGCTGGGACTGGAGCTCAACATCTTCTCCACCAACGCCCCGGACGTACCGGAGGTAAAGAAGATCATCCGCTCGACCACCATGGAACATGCCCGGCATGTCGCCCGGCGCGTCATGAGCTTCGACAGCGAACGACAGGTGATGCACTTCCTGCGCGAAGAGACGCGGAAGATCATCCCAGAGGCATTTTGATTTTGGAGGGTTGCGGTTTTGGAGATGCAGGGTTTTAGCCAGGGCCGACGTTCACTTACCGGCCCTTCGCGTTCCCCCTGTGCTCCATGAGCCCAACCCAATTCATACCCACCACTTTTTTAAGGAGGTCCCAGGACGGGGCGCCTCCGGTTCCCGATATGCCGCCCGCGCATTCCTAAAACAGTGCGCGCTGGCGTCTCCCCGGGCAACCGGCCAACCCCAACCCTGAACCCTACCGTGCATGGCTAAAGAAATGTTGATCAACGTCTCCGAGGGCGAGGAATGCCGAATCGCACTCGTGGAAGACGGCAAGCTCGAAGAACTTTACATGGAGCGCACCAGCGCTACGTCCCACGTCAATAACATTTACAAGGGCCGGGTGATGAACGTCGAGCCGTCCATTCAGGCGGCGTTCATCGACTTTGGACTGGGGCGCAACGGATTCCTTCACATCAGCGACCTGATGCCGACCTACTTCGGCCAGAAGGGCGAAGACATCCAGGAATCGGTCGGCCGCAAGATGGCCCGCCGCGATCGCCCGCCCATCCAGCGCTGCTTGCGCCGCGGTGATGAAGTGCTGGTGCAGGTCATCAAGGAAGGGATCGGCACAAAAGGCCCGACCCTCAGCACGTATCTGTCCATCCCCGGCAAGATACTGGTAATGATGCCCGGCATGGCCAGCAAGGGCGTGAGCCGCAAGATCGAGGACGATGACGAGCGCCGCCGGCTGCGCCAAATCCTCGATGCCCTCAATCCGCCCGATGACGTCGGGTTCATCATCCGCACCGCCGGCGTCGGCAAGAGCAAGCTCGAGATCGAGCGCGATCTCAAGTACCTGGTCCGCCTCTGGGAAATCATCAAGAAAAAACGCGACGGCGGCCAGGGGCCCGTCGAGCTCTACACCGAGGGCGACCTCGTCACCCGCACCGTGCGCGACCTGTTCACCAGCGATGTCGATCATCTGGTCATTGACAACCGCGAGGTTGCCCAGCGCGTGGATGAAGTCATCCGGCTTTCCAATCCCCGCGCTAAAAACCGGGTCGATCTCTACGAAGACCCCATCCCGCTCTTTCACAAATACGGCATCGAAAAAGAGATCGAACAGATGTACAGCCGCCACGTTCCGCTGCCCAGCGGCGGGAGCCTGGTGATCGACTCGACCGAGGCGATCGTCGCCATCGACGTGAACAGCGGCAAGTTCCGCGACCACAGCGACGCCGAGACCACCGCCTACAAGATCGACATGGAGGCCGCCGACGAAATCTGTCGCCAGCTCAAGCTGCGCGATTTGGGCGGCGTGATCATCTGCGACTTCATCGACCTGCGCTACGAGCGCCATCGCACCGACCTTGAAAATCGCCTCAACGAAAACCTCAAACGCGACCGCGCCAAGACCAAGGTGCTGCGCATGAGCCAGTTCGGCATCGTCGAGATGACGCGCCAGCGCATGCGCCCTTCCTATAAGCGCAGCGTCTATTTCGACTGCCCGCACTGCAAGGGGGCGGGCCTGGTCAAGACCCACGAGAGCATGAGCCTGGACGTGATGCGCCGCCTGGCGATCGGCATCAACGACGCGCGGGTCGTTCGCGTCGAGCTGGCCGTGAACCCCGATGTCGCTTCATACCTGCTCAACAAGCGGCGACAGCAGTTGGCGTGCCTGGAGTACGACTACAACAAAAGCATCTCCATCAAGTCTGACCCGGCCCTGGGTCTCGATGAGATGAAGCTGGAGCTGTTCGACAACCGGGAAGGAACGGTGGTGCTGCCCAACCTGCTTCCGGCGAGCGTCCCGCACACGACGCAGTTGCGCACCAAGCCGCAGCTCGCGCCCCCCCCGCGCGGCGGGCGGCCCGGCGCGCACGCCGACGACCGGCGCCCCACCGGGCGCGGCGCCCAGCCCCAGCCGCGCCATCGCGACGAAGAGCCCGACGACCAGCACGATTGGGAACATAGCGCCGACGAACTCGAAGACCGATCCGAACACATGGATCGCGATGCCGAGGAAACCGGCGCTCCCTCCCCGGACGTAACGGCGGCGCGCCCGCCGCAACAGCGCGACCGCCAGGACCAAAGGCCCGCCGCTCCCGGCCGCGCGCAGACGCCCGGCCGCGGGTTCGATGGACGCGCATCGGGCTCCGGGCGCGCTCCTGATCCTCGTCGCGCTCCCGCCCCAGGCCGCGGGCCCAACCCCGGTCGAGCGCCCGCTCAATCCGGCGGGCGCGGCCCCGCCAATGGCGCACCGGCGGGCAACGCCGATGACAACGAGCAGATGGAAGGGGATGGCCCGCGCCGCCGCCGCCGTCGGCGTCGCCGGGGCCGCGGCCGCAACGGACAAGCCGCCGAGCAAAACGGCCAGCCCATGCCCAACAGCGCCAACGGCCCGGATGATCGGGAACGCCCATTCGACGCAAACGATGACAGCCGCCCTCGGGACGACAATCGCGCGCCGATACAGGAGCACGATCGCTCCGACGCCTACGACGCTGGCGCCGACAATGAACGCGACCGCGAGCCCCAGCGCGATCGCGAGAATGAGTATGACCCCGCGCTCGACCGCGCCGAGGCTTTTGCCGAAGATCGCGGCAGCGGAGCCGACGTGCGCGATGAGACCGCGCGCGACGACATGGCGCGCGATGAAATGGCGCCGGAGGCGATATCGCATGGCGCTCATGCCGCCGACCGCGATGAGCAGACCTTGGTGAGTCCGGACCGCGAGCCACTGGCATTGCAAGACACGCCCGACTCTCAAGCCGGCCATGAGGCGCAAGCCCCCTCCGATGAGGCGAAGGGGCCCGGCAAGAGCCGCCGGCGGGGCAGTCGTGGCCGGGGCCGCGGACGCGCCAAAGCCAAGGACGCCGATCTGTTTGATGAAAGCGGCACGGATGAAAAAGGCGGCGACGCCTCCACGGATTCACTGGCCCCGGCGCCGGCGCAAACGCCCTCCGATGACACCCCGTCCAGGCGTAAGACAAAGGCCAAACCCCGCCGCGCCGCTGCCGGCGCGAAGGCTACGGGCGCGAAGGCCGGCTCTGCTCGCGCCGGCAAGCCACGAGGCAAGGGCCGCGCCGCCGCCCAGGCGGCAACCCATGAAGCGCCCGCCGCCAAGATCGCCGCCCCGGTCGCCCGCACCGGATCGGCCGATAAGCACCTGGTCGATGAAGAACCCGTGGACCACGAACCGGTCCGCCGGCCGCGCAGTTACCGCGATCTCGACCAAATCCCAGAGGATTTCGATTGATACGCCTTCCATTTGAAATGCCCAAGGAACCCTACGAAAACGGATGATGGAGCCAAGGGGGATCGAACCCCTAACCTCAGCCTTGCAAAGAAACGTCAAACGTCCCGTCGAAATGCGGGTAAGGCACTTAGTTTTAAGCCTTATACGCTTCCTGCAAGCCATTTGCAAGCCTTGGCGTATACAGGCGATTAAAGGCATTCAAATGCCGTATTTCCTGGGTTTTTCTGTATTATTCTGTAAAATCGGCGATTTTCTGTTCTCGTTTCCGTCGCCGCTGTCCGCAAGCTTAAGGCTGCCCAACCGCGGGGACGGCCACGAAAGGCTTGAATCTGCTACGAAAGGGTTGAATGTGCCACACTCTGCCCTGTGCCCGGTTGGCGCGTCCTTGCGCAACTTGCGGATGGCGCGCTCGGCTGAATTGCCGGTGGGGGCCGAATCAGAACAATCATTGATATTATCAAAGATTGTTTTCTCTTTGGCGGCGTTCTGGTTCCCGACTGGCGCTCCATGCGGCGTCACGAGTGCCTTGTCCAGCAGGTCCAGCGCTTCCGTGTCGCCGCGTATGAGGTTCCTCACAAGTTCCATCTTCGCGCCAAGGTCGCCAAGCGAAGATGAACGGCGAACGGGTAAATTTTACCCCTTCGGACAAAGGCAACGCCGCTGACAAAATCGCCGAGGCCGCCAGCATTTCCCCGGCCCGCCGCTCGGCGCGAATCTTTATCTCGGCGGCGTTTTTGCCCTATCCAGCTTGTCGGCCTCGATGATGTCGAGGCGACGTTCCTGCTCCTTGATGAATGCCTGCTCGCGCCGGTGCATCTGCTCGCCAATCCTTTCGTGGGCAGCGCGGGTTGCATCTTGCGCGGCGTTGAAGTCGATGCCCAGGGTCTTCTCGAAGAATTCGCCGATGGGCCGGTCGTCGGGTTTCGGGGTCGTGAATACGTCGCTCATGGGTTCCTTTCGTTAAATGAGTCCACTAAAGGGCTGTTGTTGTTTCCCGTACCACGTCATCGTTTTGACGTTGGCAGTGCTGAGGGTCGGCTCGATCTTCAAGCCGGCCGGGGGCGCTGGCGGAGAGACGGGGGTTTGTGCGATTCCATACGCATCGCCGATGAAGAATTGGTTTGAGATCGGCTTTCCGGTGCCGTCGAGCGCCACGTCGCCGTCTACTTTGTCGGCCACCATCTGGCCCTGGGCGGCGGCGTGGTAGAAATTGCCGGTGTGATAGGCGCCTGCCGGGTCTTTCCACCACCCCATGCTTGATTGATCGATCGGATGGTGCTGGAACGGATCGACGCCGGGCCTGAAAAGGAAACGGTATTCCACGATGACATAGGGCGCAAGCCTGGTATAGGCTTCGATGGGGCGGATGCAATCGCAGTAGGCCTGACCGGCGCTGACGCTGCCGGCGCCCTGGATGCTGAAGTCGTCGGAATTAACTGTGTCCATGAAGGTCAGGGCGATGCTCACCGAGTAGCTGGGCATGGCCTTGCGCACGATCAACGCTGGCTGGGGGACGGTGGCGGGCGGCGGCGGATCGAAAATGAATGTGCCGCTATTGACGATGGGGTTGTTGTTGATGTCCTGATCGTCGCCGTAGGTAATGCGCGTCGGTTCCCACAGAATCTTCGGGGGTTCCAGCAACGGTGAATCGGCGGCCAAGCCGGCATCACCAAAGCGGTAATCGGCGTTGACGTAGAACGCCATCAAGCCGGCGGATTCGGCGGTTCGCTCCTGGCAAAAGAGATTGCTGTTGTCGGGATGCGGAGCGCCGTTGGTGACGAGGGCAAGGTCGATGGCCTCGTATGGATCGCGGGTTCCGGTGACGAGGAATCGACGACGGGCGGCGTGGCCCCAGGCGCGCTTGGTCATTCCTATGTTTCGCCAACACTCTGTAACTATGATAGACATTTCGGGAGTCCTTTATTGTGAGATTCGTTGTGGTTCACTGTTGCCGAGCGCGTTGAGGATTCGGTCGGCCTTCTGGTTGATCGCTCTCAATTCCGTCGCCGCGATCGCCATGTTTTCGGCGGCTGCGCGGTTGTATGCATCCTCTCGGGCCTTGATGGCGTGGCCGTGGTTTCCGCCGAAAGTGTTGTCCTCATAGGTGGCCGTCATTTTGTAGGATGACTTGGGCATGCCGGCGCGGTTCGCCGCGTTCTTGGCTTCTCCCGGCAGATTCTTGAGTGATGCCTGGGCCTGAGCCTTCTGACTGGCCGTGGCGTTCGGATCATGGAGCACGCTTTCCAGGCTCGCGTCGATTTTCTTGAATTCCTCGGCGGCGTTTAGTCGGGCGAGGGCGCGGGCGGCGAGCGGGTTGTTGCTGGCCCCCAGTATTTGCTTCTGTGCGTCCAGCAGGGTTTTACCGGCGGCCTGTTGAGCAACCTTGGGGATGGCGTCCAAATTATTTTGAGCGATGGCGCGATCCTGGGGGGATGTGTTTTTGTTGGCGATAATGCCTTGCAGTTTTTCGGCTTCCTCACGCAGCTTTTTCGCGGCTTCATATTGCTTGAGTTCCGCCGCCGCCGCGTCGTCGCCGGCTTCGGCCTGGCGTTGCTTGAGGGCGATGTATTCTGTCTCAAGGAAGTTGCGCATCGACGCGGCTTCGGCCTGCTTTTCGAGGGCCGGCAGCTTATCCAATTCGTCCTGCGCCGCCTTTCGCTGGCTGGCATCGGCGGTGCGCACAAGCTCATTAAGCTTTCGATATTTCGCGTTGTACTGTTCGGCGATTTCCAGACGGGCCTTTTCAAAGTCCATGCGGTGATCACCGGCGGCGGATGCGCCGCCCATCGCGTCGATTTGAGCCCGCGCGATGCTGCTGGCCAGACCGGCCATTCTCTGGCCGGTCTGGCGCTGGAGGTCTTCCTTGCTCTGCGCGTATTGAACATCGAGGGCGTGATTCTGGGCTCGGGCATCGGCTACCGCACGATCTATGTCCGCCTGGGTAGCTATGCCGGCAACCTTCTCGCGCTGGAGGGCCTGGAGGTGTTCCTGAAACTCCCTATCGAGGGCTTCCTTCTTGAGCGAAACCGACTGACTGAGGGCTGCGGCGTCGGCGGAGTAAAACAGGCCGGCCTGGCGAAGCTCGTGCTGGTGATTGCTGGCCATCAATTGACCGATTGCATCCTCGGTCTTGCGGAAGTCCTCATACTTTTGGCGATTGTACTCTCGGGTTGCCTCGATGATCTGGCGTGCGGTGGTTTGCGCATCCTGGGCTTGCTTCCGCGTCAGTTCCTTCTTGGTGGCGGCGTCGGCCTGTATGCGCTGCGCATCGAGAACGCCTTGCTCGGTGGTCGCCGCTCCGCGGTCGGCTTCGGATTCCTTCTCTTCGGCGCCGGCCAGGCCCTTGAGTCCGGGAATGTTTATCCCGACCTTGCTGAACATGTCATTCCAAGCTCCGACCACCGTTCCCCGGATCGAGCCGTGGAATGTGGCGTTGGCGGCTGCGTGAACCTCGGCCATCTTGTCTTTGACCGATTCCTTGTTGGCATCGGTGGCCTTCTTGATGTCGGCTGCAAGGTCGTCCTTAGAATTTTGCTGATGCTGTTGAAGGGCGAGGATTCCGCTGGCGCCGCCGCCCAGGCCGACGCGGGCGCCGGTCTGTGAAAGTTCCCTAATTTGCAGGGCGATCGCTTTATACTCCTCACGTTCACGCTTCAAGAGTTCAAGGCGCCCCGACGTGGCCGCCTCTGTAACTTTATTGAGCGCGTTAATCCGATCTATCTCGCGCGCCTGACTCCCGAAAATCTGGTTGATGCTCGCGGCGGCGCTGTATACGCCCCCCAGGATGGGGATCTGCCGGGCCATCGCATCGGCGGCTTCGGCGGCGGTCTTTGTGCCGCCGCGTAGCTCTTGATCCAGTTTATTCGCTTGCTCGGTGGCGTCCCTGAGCATGTGGCTCGCCATTCCGACGCCCAGCAACGCGCCTGCCCCGCCCAGGGCGCGGGCGCCCATGCTGAACGTGCTGCCGCGGCCTACCTTTGCATTGAGGCTTCTGAGCAGCCCTGTGTGAGTGGACGATTCCTCTTGGGCCATTGCGGCGCGCGACTCCGCGATGGACCTTCGCACCGCCTCGGCGGATTCCCTGGCGGCGATTGCCGCCGGCGTGGTGGTCAGCCGGGCGACGGTGGACTCGGTGTCCGCGCGGAGCTTGTTGATCGTCTCGTGATATGCCTTGCGGTACTCGGCCATTTGAAGCTGGGCGGCTTCCAGTGGCCTGCCTACCTTGTTCTGAGCATCCTGGATTTGCTTCACCGTAAAGCGCGCGTCGTCTCCCAGCTTTTTGAAGACCTCGGCGGCGCCGACGTCCTTGGCGGAGACGATCCATTGAAGCTCGCGTGTGGTTGTGTCTGACATTTGAAAAGCTCCGGTTGATTGTTAAAAACTGCCCGCACGGTCGATCAGGCTCCCGGCGGGCGCGGGACAAGGATTGCCTGGCGGGTGCGAATCGCCCTGGCGTGCCATTGACCTGCACCTGGCCCGCCGCTCGAACCGTTCACGGCGCCCGCGTGCTACGATGCGGGAGGGATTACCATTCGCGGCCGGCGATTCGGAGGGCGCCGACGTGGCCCCTCTGGCGCAACCGCCGCGCCGACAATCCATCGCGGGCAATGCCCGCCGCGCCCATCATGGCGTCGTCGTCGCTGCCAGCGTCGGCCCCCGTGTTAATCGAGAACGTGCTTGGCACATCAGGATTGCTCGTGTGATCCGCGATGAGTTGCAGCGCCAGTGCGTGAACCGCAGGCAGGGCGGCGAGAAACGCATCGGCGTTGTCCGGCTCGGCTTCGTCGGACAATTCCCAGGGGTTGTAAATCTCCTGGAGCAGGCCCGGCTCCGCCGGGTTGCGATCGGCGCTGGTGGTGTCCGGGTCGATCGGGCCGTTGCGGGAAAGATAGTCCGTCGCCTCCCCCACAAGCGCGCTGCACGCCACCCGGCTTGCCCAACTCATCGCCGGCGCGGCGGCGGCATCGGAATCGGGCGGCATATCCATCCGGGAATCGCCGGCTAAATTGATAAGCAAGCTGGCGCAAAGCGGATTGACGCCGGACATCGCCGACATCACCGCGGCCGCCGCGACGGCGTGGGCGGAAACGATGAGCAGCGCATCGCCCATCGGATCGGGGGCGGCGGTCGTCGGGTCGTCCGCCGGCGGGGTGGGAGGCGACGAATCAAGCCCCGTGATGCGCGGGCTGTTGAGGGTCTGCCAGCGTTTCGCCTGCGCCATGCGCGCCAAGCCGACAAGGGAGACATGCGTCCTCCCATCCGCTATGCCGGATTTCATTAAATCGTCGGCCAACCGATGCACGCGGGCCTTGTGGGAGTCGATGACGATGGCGGCCAGCCGCGCGGCATGTTCGATGAACGCCTTGGGGTTGGGCTGGTAATTTGCGATGGATCGCAACAGCTCATGGTCGCCATCGCTGCTGAGTCGATCGGCGTTCTGTATCCCGGCATCGAACATATGCTCGGCGATTTGGCCAGCCAACAGGATCGCGCCCACGTCAACGGCGCTTTCGACGCTCGTCCAGTAGCCGGCGTCGGCAACGTAGGCGTCCCCCTTGTCTTTTCCGGCGGTGATTCGCTCTACTTTCCGCCCGAGTGCTGCGGCGACAACCGCATGGCCGGCCTCATGGTAGGCGATGGCGACACGGGCCGCCCAGTCCTTTTCCTCGGCGGCGGCGTGCCGCGCGTACACGTCCGAGTAGCTTTCACTTGGTGATAGTCCTGCAATCATTTGAGGCTCCTTTTTTCCTGAGGGTTGCTGGTTTGCCGGCGGCGCTCAAGCTCAAGCCGGGCCGCCGGGCCTGGGCCGGTGGCGTACTTTGCATGTAATGCCAAGCTTTCGTCGGGGAGTTCCCGGACAAACTCGGCCCATGTACCGTAGGTAACGGTCATCGTGAGGCTCCTTTTAATGGGACACTAAAACTTCATCGAGCGATTTTTTGTGGCCTGGGTTCGCGGCTTGGCGCCGCTCCATCTGCATCAATTTTAGTTCGTCGGCGACCTGCTCATCGAATGGCCGGCGGTCGCCAAGGTTCGACTTCCCTTGGACGCGCTGCGCTGCAATGCACTCATCGTTGCTCGGCTCTTTCATGACCGGCGGCTTTGCCTTTGCCGGCTGCTCGGCGGGAAGGTCCGGCGCCCAGCCGCGCTCCCGCGCCTTGCGAAGTAACAGGCGGTCGCCTTCCTGCATCGTGGCCTCGGTCGCCATGCCCCGCTTGATTTCCGCGAGCAAGGAATCGACGGCGGACCTCTCCACCAGCAGGCGTTGCTCCTCTCGCAATTGCACGGCGGACTTTTCCGGATCGCGGGGTTTGGCTGGAGGCGGCAGGATGCCGAAGGCGAGAGGAAATTCCTTGCGAAGCTCATCGGCGCGGCCGGCCTGCCACTCACCGCGGGCGTGCTGCGTGCGGCAGTCAGTGAAACGAGCCGACAAGACGGCGCGCTCCCGATTGAGTTCCGCCATCAACTTCGCGGCCCGGCCGTTGTAGACGGCGATTTCGATTTCCAGTTGCTTCATCGCCTGGAAGGCATTTTTCCCTTCGGTCACGGCCTGCTCAAATTGCGCCGCGCGCCCGACGGCCTCGACGTGCTTTTGGAGGAGGTCGGGAGTGATACCGAACCGCGCCCGAAGCGCCTCAAGCCTTTTCTTTTCGACGGTCGTCAACTCCTCGCCGTCGGCGTCCCTGGCGACGATGACCGCGTAGGCGGTGCGCGCCTCGGCTTCAGCGGCTTCTTCCCGTGCGCGGATTTCATCGACAATGCTCATTTTTTTCCTTTGCCGGGTTTCCGGCGGTTGCGTGGTTGCGTGGTTGCGTGGTTGCGCGGTTGCGCGGTTGCGCTATGGTTTTCGCGCGCAAAAAGTCGCGCGCAAAGGCCGACTGGAACCCGTATTCCGCGCGGCACCCTTAAAGGTAGCTTTTGCTTTTTTTTGAAGATCATGTGGTCACTCACGTTTTTCTCCGTTGCCGATTGCCGGGCCGCATTTGCCGTTTTGCGGCGTTTTGGTCGTTACCCCACATTAGTATGCCCCGAAGCGTACGACGCCACAGGAAGCGTCTGGCGCGGGTTGCGGATGCAGCGGCGGGCAATCAGTCGGTTAAACGGCTCGATGCGCGCGAGTAGCTCGGAGGGCAGTGGCTTGGCACTGAAGATGTTGAGCCCGCGCAGGTTCCGCTTTACCTTGAACCGCGTGCGGTACGGCTGAAGGTCACGCATCAGCGCGCGGAATGAATCACGGAATTGCTGCTTCATTGGAATCATGGGTCAACCGGCCTTTCGTCGAATGACTCCGCGGCCGGACCTGCGGTCGATTCTGCGGGGCGCTGGCTTGTTGGTGGCGCGGACGGACGCGGACGATGATCGGCGCGGCTTGTGGCTCATCCTGGACGGGCCGGCGCGGCTGCCAGCAGTCCCAGCAGGGTCCCGAATCGGAAATGTAGTAACTTGGGACGATGGATCGGCAGACGTGGCAACGGCGACGGGTTGGTTGCATGGAATCTCCTGCATATCGACGCAACGAAATTCGTAGGTGCGCAGAAGGCGCTTGAGGACGTGGCGCAGGCGGACGTATTCGGGCACGTCGGACTTGAGCGGGCGAATGTGAAGGATGAAAGTTTTCATGTGTATGTCTCTCTCGCGCGCGCAAAAACTACTTTGTGACAACAGCGGCCCGCGCCCGCTGTTTCACACGGGGGGTGTGGGGGGTGTGCGCGCGAGAGAGAGAGACTGCGCACTTTCGTTGAACAAACAGGGTTCAACCGTCGAGTAAAACGAGGCATTACTGCCGGTTTTCTTGTGTCTGAAGATGGTTTTTTCGGCCTCGGCCTCAAACAAAAACGCGGCAATGTCGCGCAGAGTGACCTTTTCGCGTTGCGCTTTGGCGGCGATGACCTCTTTTGGCGTCGGGGTTTTGGTAATGAACGCCGCCACGAAATCCGGCATTGTCCAGACTTTCGGCTGTGGCTTTTCGGGGTTGTCCTTGTCTTTCGGCGGGCGTCCACCTTTGCGCGGGTCTTTCTTCAGCCGGGTTGGGTCTTCCTCGGGCGCTGGGTTCCAGACGGGATAAGTCCAGCGGTAACAGGCCGGATCGAGCGGCGGCCACGAGCGAAGATTCATGGACATGACCATCACGTCCTTTTCCTCGTGCTGCCTCAATGCGGAGTGAAAATCGACCGTCCTGGCCCATGCGCCCGCGCCGCTGCCCACGTCGATTGAATCCTTGGAACCTTGCGGACCTTTGCTTGAATGATGCACAAACAGAATTGCGGCTCCCAGCCTACTGGCGCATCCGTCGAGCACGTTAACAAGGTGGGTAACGTCGGCATTGTCGTTTTCGCTCACGCCGCGCGGAAGTGTTCGATAAAGCGCGTCTAAAATGATAAGCCCACACTGTCCGCGCACGAGGCGGCCAAAGACTTGCGATTCCAAGCCGTACAGGTCCATCAAGTTGCCGCGCAAGCTAATGACGTCGATCTGGCCGGCGTAGTCAGTGGGTGTTAATCCGCGGGCGGCTGCAATCCTCGGGAGGCGATGCGCGATCGTCCCTTTCATCAATTCGTTGTCGATGATGAGCACGCGATTCTTGAACGTCTGGAACGTCCCGAGAAACGGCATCCCGGTCGCCACGGCAAACACCAAGTCACCCGCGAGCATGGATTTCATCGACTTTGAAGCGGCATTGATGCTGCCAACCTCGCCTTCCCGAATGATATTGGAGACGATGGGTTTGGCCTGCTCGGGGTAATCCTCGATCAACTGTTCGAGGGGCACAGGCCTGGGCGAATGACGGGACGGGTTGATTTCCGCGAACCGCTCCTGTGCCTTCAAGAGAACGTCGATTGCATCGCCATGTGCTCCGTAGGCGTCTTTGACGTTCTGTTCCGAAACTGTAATGAGGCGGCGGAGTGCTGACTTGTCGGCGACGATCCTGGCGTAGTGGATGGCGTGGGCTGCGGACGGGACCTTATTGAGAATGACGGCAAGGTATTCATCCCCGCCGACTTCATCGTGCAAGGCCCGGCTGCGAAGATCGTCGCGCACGAGCGTTGCGTCTATCGGGCTGCCTTCATCGTGCAGGCGCATGACCGATTGAAAGATGATTTGATGATCGGCCTGGAAGAATGAGTCGGGAGTGACGATGGCGCGCACGGATGGGATACAACTCGCGTTCAGCATCATCGAACCGACGAGGCACTGCTCGGCCTCGATTGAATGAGGCGGAAGCTTGTCGAGGGCGTGGCCGTTCGCCTGCGATTTGCCGTTGCTCGGTGGTATGTTGGTCTGTAGTCTGAGCATTCTATGTTTCATCCAAAGGCCGGGCGGCGTGGTGGCTTGCCCGGCCTTTTTAGCGTTTAGATACCTGCCGCTTCGAGGACGGATTCCGCCCGTCGATAAGCTTCATCATGTGACGCTGTGGTGGTGCGTGGTGCGGGCGCGTCGCTGAGGCGGCGTAGGAACCGGATGACCGCTGGCTTGGTGGTGCAACGGCGCCCCGACTGCTGGAAGGTTTCCAGCGTGATTCGTTCGCCGGTTTTGCCGCTGGGGCTGGGAATGCCGCGCGTCGTCCAGCGGTAAATAGTGCAAAGGTCCACGGTGCGACCATCGCGCCGAACCGCCGGCAATCGCCGGGCTGCGTTAAGGGTCAATCCCTGCTCGCCGGCTTCAAGGTCTGCCCACACGTCTTTATCGTTCGTGTCCATCACTGCTCCAGTTAATGACGTGCGGTTGCACGCCAACGGGAATCAGTGTCGTCTCGCTATGACAGGCGGCGGATTATGTCATACCGATTTTTCGCGGATTTCTGCGAAACCGCTGGAAAAACCGGCAAATTCAGCGCTGTGCAATCGTAGTTTTTTATTGACACGGTGAATATGTCATAGTTGGTTTCGCTTCCGCCGCTGAGCGAGTGTGTTGAGTGCTCGCTGTAGCGATTTAATGCTCATGCCGTTCGCGAGTGCATACCGCGCAAGGCTGATTTTGGTCGTGGCGCGAGCCTCCTCGAACGCTTCGGCGGTTGCTATTGCCGGGCTGCGCGGCCTTCCGCGCTTTGCCGGCGCAGCCGTCGATGCTGGCGGCCAAGGCTTGCCGGCCTTGCAAGCCTCAAGTGCGGCACGCTCGTAGCCGTAGCGCCAGCGCTTCGCCGTGAGCATGATGGCGGGTTCGATTAGGCACCCATTCTTCCTTGCTTCCCTTAGGCGACCGCGTAGCTCGCTGCGTTGCCTCACTCCGAGAATCTTCCGCGCTTCCCTCTCGGCAGCATGTGTTTTCCATCGCGATTTTGCCTTCGCATATTCTCGGGAAATTTCCTCAAGGTCCGCCTTGCTGTACTCCGCGCATTCGCGTAGGTCGCCGTCGGCGTCCAAGCGAAGCCGCTCCCCGAGCTGAGTAAGGGGGCGGTTGAGCCAGAAGCAGCGGAGGCTCCAGGCTTTTATCGTTGTGCGATTCTTGACGACGTCGGGAAACGCGATTGCCGCCTCGGTCGAAGTGCATCGGTCGGGCATTGGCCCCAGCTTGGACATCGCCTTGTTGAGTTCCAGAAGATGCTCGCGCGCGTAGAAGTGCGGATATTTCGACGCTCTCACCGGATCGGGGATGGTTGGCTTCAGCGGCATGATGGCGCGACCAGTGAGGCGGCGTGCAAAGCTGATACGCCGCGCGAAAGCCCCGAAGCTTTGGACGCCTATCGCGGCCGCTGCCTCCGCGAATCGGATGTGGCCGGGGGGCGGCGGTGACTGGACGGACCTGGCGGCTATTACCGAGGCGACTTCCTCGGCGAGCGCGAAGCGGGACGTTTTTTTTCGACGGCTACAGGCGACGGCGCCGGTGATCAGCTTAAAACTGAGTTTTCTCATCGCGAGCGGTGGGCATCCGCGTTCCTGCCAGCGTCTTATTCTGTTGCCGCCAAGTCCATATTGCTGCTCAAGGATTTCGTTCCGCACCCAACGCCGGCCCGCATTGTCAACAAACTCGTTTGGGAGGAATGGAAGTCTGAGATGCTCCGGGGCGTTCTTCTCTGCATCGGGTCCCCAATACAGAAGTTGGTATTGCCTCGCCTCCGGGTCTTGTTTGGTGCGGATTTTCCACTGTCCGTTCGATCTATGAATGATGAATCGGTGTTTCGATAGTCCGAACCGCCGAAGTATGGCGGCCATTCTTACCCAGCCCGCGAGCGTTTCACTCGTTGGCGATTGATATGTCGGGCGCTTCATGTTGTTTTCCTTTCACCGGGCCGGCGTGGCCGGGGTCTGCCTCGAAAGGTAAAGGCTTCCCCGGCCACTGGCCGCTTGCCTCCCCGCCGCGCCGGCCGGCGTTGCGGGGAACCCGGTGGATTGTAAGTTGTTGACGGTTGCATCGCGCAACCGGGGACGAATTCGACAGGTTATCCGCACATTTTAGATGGGATGCGTTGGAGCATCTGCTCAAGGTCGTCGGCGTCGCTGCCGTGCTTGGAAGGATCGAATATCTGCCAGTGGTATCCGCCGGCCTTCACGCTGAATTTGATCGCCTGGAGGATGTTGGACGGGCTGCGCTTCACGAATTTCGCCGCTTGGGTAATGCTGTCGAAGCGCCTGCGAAGCTCAAGACACCATACCGGCCGCATCTTGCCGTAGTGTTTGACCACTTGACACTGTTGGGTGCGAATTCGCACCTTCTCGGCATGGAATTGGCGCAGCCGGACGGCCTGGGCATCGCGGGCGCGCTGCTCCTGTTCGGATCGAACGCGGGGCGCGGCGACGACGATGCGCGCCTTCAGCGCGGTGCCGCGCGCTTTGAGTTCCTGCTGTCTCTCCTGCTCTTTGCGGACTTGCTCGCGTAGGGCGTTTGCCTGCTGGTCGATGGGTGTTTGAATTGAGGGCATGCCCGATGCCGACGTGAGATTCGCGCCGACAGTGAAAACTCCGTTGGACGATGGAAGACTGCCAAGCTTGTTGGTCCCGCCGAAATGGCTTTGGCCTGATATGACCTCGGCGCAACTCTTGTTGGTCATGGCGTCATTACAGCGCGGGTTGTGCATGCAATCGCCCGGCATATCGTCTTCCCACGCCGGATCGAGCTCGTCGCCGTCGTCAACGTCGCGCTCCTGGCGGTCTTCCTCTTGATCGTCAACGAACGATTCCAGAAGCTGGCCCGAGATTCGATCATTGTTGTAAACCGGCTTCCACGATTTCATCATTTCGGAGAACGTCGGATCGAACCGCACGCCAAGCCGGACAAGCTCGTCGAACGCCGCCACGAATTGCGGGCCGTCGTCCTCGTTGGGTTCAAAATCATCGTCGGCCAGCACCTCGGCCTGGGCGGTGAATGCGTTCCACTTTTCGTAAAGAGTTGCGGCGTAAATCGCTGTCCGCTCGGCCCAAGCTTGCGACACTGCCGCCGCGGTGGTGCTGAGCATGTCCTCGGTGCGCGTCCTCGTCGGGATGTAGATGAGGCATTGCTCGTGGTCGATTGGATGGTCGCCGCTGACGATCTGATAAGTTTCGGAGCCGACTTCAACGGAAAGCTCCTGGGGTTGCGACTGATGGAAAGTGTTGACAGAATGAGATTGACGGGGCATAACTGCTCCTTCGTGGCCCGCACGGCTTTCCTGCAAGTTGGACGTGCGGGCTGCTTCGTTTTCAGCGTCGGGAACATTCCGGCGCCGGCCGCCCGATAGTTGGTGCAAAATTAGCACCGACCTATCGGCGGGCTTACTTCACTTGGAAACTGCCGCTAATTTTGCGGCAGTTTTCGATTCCATTCGCTCGATAGACCTCCTTTCATCCGATCTCCTCGATTGCCTTGTGTGCTTTGGCGACGTCCGCCTCGGCGTAACGCAACGTCATTGCCTTGCTGGTATGCCCGAGCACGACCTGGGCGGCTTCGGTGCCCGCCTGTTTGCGTAGGTCTGTGGCCGTTCGATGCCTCGCCTGGTGGGGATGCCACGCGTTCTTGGCGAACCATTCGGATCGAAGCTTGGACTTGGCTTTCTTCTGCTCTGGCGTATCGCCGCGATGGGCGCGAAGCGCCGCCGGGAGTTCAAACGCCAGTTCACACCCACGCCGGATCGCCTTGTAATAGCTGGCCCGGTCGTACCGCCTGCCCGGCTGCTTGCGGCGCTTTCGACGCTTGGCTTGCTTCGAGCGAAGCACCTGCGACGGCTGCACGGGGGTCTTGCGGTCCTTACTCGCCTTGGCAAGCCGGTCGGCCTCCGCCTCGGCTGGGCTGAAAAGGAACGATTGCGGATCCCGGTCAAGGTACGGCTCGATGAGGGCGCGAGCCCGCGGGCCGATGGGGATTTCCCGGTCGATGTCGTGTTCCTGGGTCTTGTGGAACGTGGGGCGGTAAATCCACGGACTGACGGTGCGGTCGATATCCGCCGGGCGCATGATGCAAAGCTCGGTCGATCTCATGCCGGTCAGGAGTTGCACCTGGAGCATGATGCCGACTTGCTTTGAGACGTGGGGGACGATCTTCAATGCCCGCGATTCATCCACCGGGCGGACGGGGCGGGTTTCCCTCGCCCTGGTCTTGCCCTTGCGCAGACCTGGCAGGCGCTCCAATTCATCGTGAACCGATGCCGGCACAAGCTTCTTTGTGACGCCCCAGCCGAAGACGTGTTTGATGCGCCCGATCTGCCGGTTGACGTGCGTGCGCGCCCATCCCGCCTCGGTCTTGCCGGCGGCGTCTGTCCTGGGATTGATCATCGCCTCGCGGATCGCCTCAAGCTGCGGGCAACCGAAGTCGCTGACCTTCATTCCGCCGTACAACCGCCGCAATGGGCGAAGGGCGTATCGGTATGCCGTGAGTTGGCCGCTGGCGATAAGTTTGGTGGTGCCGTCCTCATTCATCACCGGGTTGCCGGCGTCGTCGAGCACCGGCTTGGTGTAGTAGACCTGGGCATGGCGCCAGAACGCTTCTATGAGCACGCTGACGGCGGGGTAACCGGATGATGGGTTGGCGTCGTTCGATGCGGCAACGGGCAGCCGGCGACCATTGGCAAGCCATTCTGCGAGCGTGCGGTCATAGGCGACACGGCTTTCCGCCGAACCGTGTTTGCCAAGGTAGATCATGCGCCCGTCGATGGTGACGTAGGCGCGGCCGGATGGCCGGTGAAGACAGTAGGACGGGGCATTTGCTTTGGGTCGGGACACGAGCGCCTTTCCGGCAAACATTCTTCTGTAGGTGACAGAAAAACTGGTTGCCTTATGGCCGCTCTTCCCAACTCAGGAACGTACGCTTTTAATAGCGTCCGGCGGGATTTCTTGCATTGGAGCCAAGGGGGATCGAACCCCTAACCTCAGCCTTGCAAAGGCTGCGCTCTCCCAGTTGAGCTATGGCCCCGAGAGGCGGTAGGATAGGATGGCCAAGCCGTTACGGCAAGTCTTTAACCATCGCATTGATGGACCGGCGGGGGCGAGACTGCCCGTTTTCCCGCCATCCTGCTGGCGGCACCCAAGCGCAAAACTTCGGGGGTGCGGGGGGGCGGAGCTCCTCCGATTGGGTGCGAAAGGGCCCGACTCCAACTCAGATACCTACCCGAATGCCCGATGAACCAAAAACAATGACGCTGCGCGGCGGGGAAGGGCCTGAGTTTGTCGCTTTGGGTACAACCAGCAGGGGTGGGGCCGTCTTTCGTGGCGGAGGCGGCTTGCCAATGCGTGTGGTTCTCCGCTCGATCGGCCGGTACCGCGTCGATGCCGTGTCGTCGAATACATCCGCGACTCGCCCCCTCCGCTGGTTGCACCCAATGCGACAAACTCGATAAACCATCGCCGCGCCGCGTCGTTTTCAACTCTTCCCGCCGTGAAATGTGAGAAATATACGAACTCGGCTGCTGGCGCAGGTCAGGACGTGATATGCTATGCCTCCAACAGCGACTCGTCTGGCGCAGCCCATTTGGGAGAATAACATAGAAACCTGTAGAAGATCCTGTTCAACCATCGAACGATGCCGGGTGCCTTCATGCCACAAGCATTTTCTATCGTCACTCCGGTGATCGACAAGCTCACACGGTCCCGGCGTTCGTCGCGGGCCATATGGATCGACGCGGAGCCGTGCATCGTAGGCGTCGAACCGGACGGCGCGATTGCTGTGTCACTTGACCCGGGAGGTACGGAGTATGCGATTGTATTACGCGGGCAGGACAAGGTTCTCGCTTGCGCAGCCGCGTCTAATTCACGCAACGCGTTAAATCGAAAATACCACAAGCCAGCATTTTTCTGGAGCGACCAGCAGGGGCTCCCCCAGCCATTCATCATCGCGTACACCGGGGATGCGGAGGCCGCGAAAAAATGCGCCGCCGAACTTGCTAATTACTACGTTGCGAGCCGCAGCGAGTCGGGAAACTCGACCACCGATCTGCTGGAAATGCCAATGAGCGCCGACGTTCGTTCGCTGCTCCCATGTCTGTTTGCGATATTCGGAGGGCACGCCTCCAGATGGGTGACAAAGATCGGATCGCACAGTGACTACCTCGCTCCCAAGAACAAACCTCGCACCGCCGCTCGAGCGGCGCGACTTGACCGAACCGAGGTTCTCGTCGCAGCGTTGGCTGCAGCCACAATCTTGAAGTTGAGCGATGGAGACTCGGCGCTTCTAGCAACAACCTTGTGTCAACTGCTAACACCGTGAGTTCCGCGCCTCGCGCCAGCTGCCAGATCCCCTTCATGCCGTCTCCAAAATCGGTCTCCAGCGAATCTATGACCGTTATTCCAACGGATGCCTCGCGCGGCGGCGCGTCACCATCGTTCAACGGCGCGTCGCACATCGCTCGTTACATCGCCCGCGCCGGGAAGCGCCGCGATTAGGTCGAATCTGATCTTCTTCTGCGGATCTACATGTCGCTGCATGAAATCGAAGACTGCCAAAAACGGCACCACCGTCGCTTTCTTTACGCTAAAATCGGCATTGAAAATGATCGCGGCAAGAAAATCGCAGCTTCCGGCGGAACATGTGCTGAGATGAAGCCGTTCCTCAATGCGACCATCTGAAGGCAATTGCCGTGACTTTACCTGAACCCTTCCCAGGCGTGGAACAATCAGATCGTAACCCTTGCCGTTTCGGCCAACCCGTTTACCGCCAAGTGCTGCCTCAAAGGCGTATTCGGCATAGTCGGCGAGCGTTTTGATCGAATATGGCTCTAGCTTCTGGAGCGCTGAGAAGTATTGGGCGAGTGCACCTCGGAGATCTGTATGATCACTCATGTCAGACCTCCGATTCCGTGAGCGTGCTGGGAGCCTCCGCCGGTAACTCGCGAATAGTAGGCAAACCTTTGGTTGGAAATAGAGCTGCCATTTCGCACGATTTCAATGTCCCACCGCTTGCGATTGAACACGAGGTACAGTGCATCACCCGTTTTGGCCGCGGAGATGGCGCGATAAAGATCGATTGTCTTCACCACCGCGCCTCCCGCGCCGCGGACCCCGTGGCATGCCGCTGACACACCTCCGTTCAGGCGCAGCGATGTTCCGTCAAATCCAATGACTATGGATTCGCGCTCTTGCCGGTTTTTTACCATTGCAAGCGTGCATATCGTGACCGCTTCGGCAAGGCCGTCCGCCTCCATGACGAGTGCAAAACGAATTCCGCACATTGCCGCCACAGCATCGTTCAGCGCCGGGGTGAGACGCCGAATTTCCGCACTCGCTCGCTCCAGCCTTTTGGCGATGCGCGAGCTTCTGCCCACCCAACGCTCATACCATTCGAGGATTTCCGTATCGCGCACGGGCCGGCCCAGCGCACGCTGTAGTTTCTCGGCTAACCGCCAGAGTGGTTCACCGCGATGAACGCCGCGGTCGTCCAATTCCAACGCCACTGGCATTCCTCGCATTTTGAGCCGTTCGGCGCGGACAATGATCGACGACGGCTGGCCAGCGACCGACAATGGCGAATGAAATTTGACCAATGACAGCGGGTTATCCGCCGGGGGTTCGCTCAGAGCTTTGCTCAGTACCTTGCTCCTTTGGCTCAGCGCAAGAAACCGCCGTCCAAGCGAGCGGAACATGCGGTCCTGTTTCTGGGACAATACGGCGGCGCAGTCAATATAATACCTATCGCTCACAAATGTCTCCTGTTTAGGGGGGGAAGTCGTAACCAATTTCCGTATCGCGGCGATTAGGCCGGGAGCCAAGTGCTTAACGCCTTCGCGTGTTCCTTGAACACGCCGGAGCTGACGTCGTATTTCCGCTGCCACGATCCTCGCTGGGCGCGTGGCCGCATGTGGCGCAGAAAGTCAACCAATCGGATGCCAACAATGTTGTATTCTTGGCCCGAATGCTCGAAGGGCTCGGGGCCGCCTGGGCGGGAAATTTTCATCACATATGCGAGAACAGACTCAAAGCGATTCCCCATACTGGCTGCCCAGTCAGCGGCGTCCTGCATCTGCGCGCCGTCCATGTAGGTGTGGGTGGTCGACGCCCAGCTTTCCTGTCGTTGGATTGTGGCGGATCGAATGCGCAGCAACATGGGCTTCGCATTATCCCTGAGGGCGAATACGTCAAAGTACGGAATCTGCAGGCCGAAGGCGGCTCGGATTTCCCGAGCCGGATAGCACTTGACCCGTTTGGAATCAAAAAAAGCCTTTAAGACTGTAAACGCCTCGGCTTTACTCGACCGGTCCGTGCGCAAGGGATGTTCATGGCGATTCTCCTGATGGGGGAACAACTTTCGGCTGCGCAGGCGACCTCGCCCGTCGGAATCAGCAAATGTTGCTCCCCTATAAGCCGCCTCTTGTGCGTCATGGCAATTGCCGTTGTTGAAAAGGTTATTCATGAAGCTATAATTCGGATTTCCAACGGGCAACGACTGACGTGAGGGACTGGGGCGTGGCGAACGCTGAAACAATTGAGCATCTTTCAGTCGGCGAACGACTGGCGCTTACGTACATGGTGCGCGCGAACAGGCTTAACGATCCAAATGTGCCGGCATCGTTCTTTGGTATTCCATCGCAAGATTTGCGGAAGCTGGAGGATGGCGAACTCCTGAAAGTGCTTCACCGGGAGTTGTCTGGCTGCTTAGCGCGCTTCGCAAACACTGCCAGCCCGCGGAAGTTCACGCTGCCGCAAATATGGACGTTGATTCTCGCAGCGAAGGTGCGAAACGTCAGCTACCGAGAACTGCTGCGCAAATTGGGCGAATCGGGTAATGCGAGAGCGGCGCTTGGCCTTCGGCGCTTGCCGGATCACTCCACATTGTCTTATGCACGTAAGCGCCCGCTAGAGTTGGTGGCCGGTAAAAAATAAGTCGGCTAGTGCATTGTCATGCTTCCAAATGCGGGTAAAACTCTAGTGATTTACCCCAAAATCATTGCGTGACAATGCACTAGGAGGATTGCAGGTGGGTACGCTTCAAAATGAAGGTGAAACCGGAACGCAGGGGACGCGGGGGTGGTTACCCTCGTCTCGCGGGAAGTAAAAACCCACGGGAAGCAGAAATCCGCCGCGTCCATTGCTCCCCTGAGCGGGATTAATGTCCGATTATCCCCCGCCGATCCTGGCAGAGTATTTCGTTTCACTAGACGGCGATACTCACTGCGCTTAAGCGCAGTGAGAACTGCCATATCGGATTGCCGCTTTTATTCAGCGATCCAGTAACGGGGCCGCCTTCAGCTCTCGGCGATTAACGTTCCACTGCGTGTACATTTCCCCGATCAACTCTGGACCCAGAATTTCCAACGACTTTTTTTCGGCGTTCCATTGCATGTTCGAATAATCCTCTTTGCCGATCATCCGCCCTAGGCAATCCTCAACCCATAGAATGAGGTCAATCTGCCAGTCCGCGAAGTCCTCTAAAGCTCGCGCCATACACTCGTCCTTTCCACGCACCACCATCCCCCTTTGACGATCCAAGTTTAATGCGACCATCCAGTGAACATCAGGGGCGCACGTCAGATTTGAAAATTTCGACCCTGCATTATCCGTCCTCCATCTCGATCCCCGCCGCCCCCTCCGGCAGGCAAGCCCTGCAATACGTCATCTGGTGCATCGCCATCGTTGCATCGGGACCAGGGGACGACATATGGCTCAGTCCGCTGCCCCATGTCTCCCTGATCCATTTCAATGGGGCACTCGGCCAAAAATGTCCAAATCTTGCTACTCGCAACCCTGAAAAAAGGTTACAAATGGTCCTACGGCATTGCAGCGACCGCCTTGGCGGGGCGAAAAGGGGGCGGGGGCGCGGCGTTTCGCTAGGTCGGCGGCCGTGAACTGCAGCGGCGGAAGGAGTGGGCCGGCGGCATATGGGGCGCGAATTTACTCTCCGTTTGATTGCGAACGCCAAAATTTGATGTACATTGGTTTTGGCTATGGGCATTCAAAAATACATTGTGGCAAGCGTTGTTGGAATAGGCATCTGCCTTTTATCGGCGTCCGTATGCCAGGCGGATGTGCTTTATCAATCGGCCACATCCTCCAGTTCAACGAATAGCGGTGTAGCGATTGGCGGGGGTAATGCCGCGGCCGGGATACAAAGTCAATATGTGGGGGTGCGATTTGAGGTTTTGGATCCCGTGATTGTTGACGCGGTGGGCGGGAATTTTTCGATGGATGCCATTCAGCAGTCGCCGGCGGGGTTATTTGCCGAGCTGGTCAGTCTCGGGTCGGCGACCGATTTCCCAAGTGCTACTGACGGTGCCTCAACGGATACCGACGCCATCGCCTTCACGACATTTACTGTCAGCAACAGTGTGGCGTCGGATATTACGCTTCCCATTTTGCCGCGCGAATTGATGCCCGGCTGGTATGCCCTGACGTTCGGCCCGCAATCGTCAAGCAGCAGCTTGCGAGCCACGGCCTCCTCAAGCAACATGGACGTCGACACGCCGTCTTTTATTACCCGCCACGCGGGCACTAGCTGGTACAACGATTCCCCTGGCCTGAACGAACGCTTCTACATCATCGCCGCTCCGCTGCCCGGCGTTGCGGGATCGGCGGTAGTGTTCTTGGCGGTGATGGGTACCGCTCGAATCGCGCGCCAAAGGTTCACAGGCGCGACGCCCTCAAACTGAACCCCGGCGGTCAGTGGCACGCCATGTAAACACGGACTTCCAGCCGCAACTTTAATTCGTGGCGAAATCATGTTTCGCCAGCCACCGCGCGGCATCCGCGGGCCAGGTTTTCAACTCCGGGTCCTGGCCGCCCAAACCAAAGCCGTGCGGGCCGTGCTCGAAGAGATGTAGTTCGCAGGGCACGTTGTGCTTACGGCAGGCCAGCGCGAAGTCGATGCTGTTTTGCACGGGCACGGTTTTATCGTCCATGCCGTGGACTAGAAAGCACGGCGGGGTGTCGGGGGTCACCTGCTTCTCGTTACTCAGCAGTTCAATCAACTTTGGGTCTGGATGTTTGCCCAGCAGATTGTCGCGCGAGCCGCCGTGAGTGTAGGGGTCGGACATGGTGATGACCGGATAGACCAGAATCGCCAGGTCGGGCCGGCTGCTTTGCCGCTCAATGGGGTCTTTGTCATTCGCGTTGCCCGCATCAAAATGCGTGGCGGCGGTTGAGGCCAGATGCCCGCCGGCCGAAAACCCCAGCACGCCCACGCGCTTTGGATCGACGCCCCAGGCTTTGCCGTTTGAGCGCACCGTTCGGATGGCGCGCTGCACGTCGCCGAGTTCGATGGGATGGCGATAGCCGTGCGAGCCCAGGCGATATTTCAACACCGCGCCGGTGATGCCGAGAGTGTTGAGCCACTTGGCGACATCGACGCCTTCGTAGCTCATGGCCAGCCCGCCATATCCTCCGCCGGGGCAGACCACGATCGCCGCCCCGTTGGCGTTGCCATCTGGCGCGGGAAAGACGGTGAGGGTAGGGATATCGTTGTCGGTTGCGCCCTTAGCGCCGGGCGCGTCGCCGGGCCACAGCCGGATGGTTTGCCGCACCGGGGCGGCGGTGGTCGGTGTTGGGTTTGGAGCCGGAATCGCGGGGGCGCCGACAGCGCGCGAAAGGGAGGTGAGATAGGCTGCCGTGATGGCAGTAAGAACAGCATATCGAAGCCAGGAGTTGGTGTTCATTGTCGCCATCGTATTCACAATACCTTGACTCCGAGACTTTCAAGCCGCAGGCACGGGCGGGACGCCCGTGTCACAATAAGACCAATTGCCGCCCGCGATCGAGACGGGAAGAAACCTCCGAATCACGCGGACTTCCCCATCAGATTCCTGACCATGAATCGTTCCAAGCCCTCGTAATCGCGCGCCTCGACATATTCCTGCCAAATCTTGCGGTCTATGGAATGCGCCAGGTCCACGAGATCGAGGAAAATTTCCTTCGAGTGCTTGAGATGCAGGAACGACTTGCCGGCGGGTTGGGTGCGCATGGCTTTTACATCAAGCCCGATCACTTCGCCATTTTTCCCGTAGCCGTGGCGGACGAGGGTATCGACCTGGTTGAACGCCCGGCGGAGATCGACCGATCCGAACGTCTTGTCCTGATCGTATTTCAAGCCGTTCTGATCATTGAGATGCACGCCCCAGAGCTTTTTGTGGAACAGGGCGTAGGCGAATTCATCGCTGGGATCGAGGCCGGCGAGGATCGCGTGGGCCGATTCGATCAGCACGCCCACCCGGCTCGGATCGCGCGATTTATACGCCATCGCCAGGAAATGCCCGGTGGTCGGCAGATACATCAGGTCCATCGGCTCGTTGGGCTTCATCTCGCCGAGCAGGCGGATGTTCTTGTCGTATTCGAGCATGGCGTCGATGAATTCGAGCATGCGCTCGAAGCTGGCGACGGCGTCCTTGCTCTCGCGCACGTACGTTCCCTCGCGCGCCGGCCACCAGACAAAGCGGTCGGAGCCCAGGATGCGGCCCACGTCGATGGCGCGCTTGCCGCGCTCCGTGGCCCATTTGCGATCTGCGGCATTGTTGCTTGTGACGGGGCCGTCGATGCCGTGCGCATGTTCCCAATGTCGCGGCGCGAAGATCTCGGCCTTTAGGCCATGGTCATCCAGAAGCTTCTTGATTTCCCGGGCTTTTTTTTCGCGGTCGGATGCCGAGTATTCATCGGGCACCGCATCGTCATCGTGGAATTGGACGTACTCAAAGCCCAGGTCCTTGAAGGTCTTGAGCTTGTCGATAAGCGCCCGCTCTGGCCGGACGGGCGGACCAAACGGATCGGCCCCGGCATGCAGATTCCAGGGCCCCACCGAAAACTTGAAATCCTTCTTCGTACTCCACTGCTGATTCGACATGTCAATGCTCTCCCACGACCCAAAGATTCACCACGGAGACACAGAGGCACGGAGGCGCTCTCGACGTTCCGAACCCTTTTTCAATTCAACCGAAAAAATGCAATTGCTTGTTTGCAAAGAGGCGCGAGAAGTCGAATGCGCCTCCGTGCCTCGGTGTCTCCGTGGTTTCTTTCGTATTCTTGCCAAGTTGCTCACGCGCGCCGGCCGGCGGTGGTTTTGCCGATGAGCAGGCCGATGACGAACAGGACGGCGCACAGGCCAAATCCGAAGACCAGCACCATGTACCAATGGTCGCCCTCGGCGTTTCGGTTGAAATACTGGACGGCATCGGGCCAGGTGCCGGCGAGGGAAGCGAACAGCACATAGACGGCGAAGATCAGCACGCCCGCCGCGCCCAGGGCCATTGCGCCAAATGCCGGGGCCATGGGATCGGCGGCCTGCACGTAGACGGGGGCGGCGGCGGTGCGCGTGAAGCTGGACGGCTCTTCGAGTTCCATGCCGCCGGTGTCCACGGCTTCCATCTGCCCGCGCCCGCGCGACACGCCGGGCGACATTTCATCGAGCACCGCGCCCAGGCTGGTGTCGTCGGCGTCGCGGGTGAGATCGAGCAGGCCCGATCCCGAGCCAACACCTTCGAGGTTGATCTGCTCGCGCACGCCGCCGGTGATGGCGGTTTGGGCGGAAGGATCGACGTGCTCGGAGTCTTCGCCGAACACGTTGATTCCGGCGCGGCTTCCGCTGGCGGTGCCGCTGAGGCCCGTCCCGCTAAGCGCGCCGGGCGCGGTTCGGGCGGGGGAGGGTACGCCGCCCATCGAGCCGCCGGAAAGTCCCAGGTCGGCGGCCAGGGCGGTGTCGTCCTTGGCCCGCATGCCGGTGCCGGTGCCCTGGCCGGGGTCGTCGGTGAGGGTGATGCTGGTGCCGCTGGCGCCGGTGGTATCGACCAGTCCAATGAGGCCACCGGAATCCGAAACGCCCAGATCGACCTGATCGGTGCCGGAGATTTCGCTCTTGAGCTGCTCGACCTGATCGGCCTTGAACATCAGCCGCGGCCCATCGCGGAATTCGCGCAGCCGTCCGTCGCGGGCATACTGCTTGATCTCATCCTCGCTCTTGCCCAGGGCGCCTTTGGCTTCCTCGAGCGTGTAGAACATTTTGGCCATCGTGGGTCTCCTTGTTGTCCGTCAGTTGTCAGTTGTTGATTGTGCGTTGTTGGTTGTGGGCGGGGCGCGCAGGCCGCGGACTTTTGTTTTCTCTAATTCGATGAGCTGGCGGATTTCTTCGGGGTCGGGCGAGGTGTTGTAATTGCGCAATTGGTGATCGAAGCGGATATTTCGGGCGGCATACAGCTTGAGCTGATTGCCGCTGTACCCGTAGACACATAGCGTCTGATTATCCAGGTCCAGAAGATAACACCCCCAGACATTGTTCAGCAATTCGCCGGGCATGATGTAGAGATGATCGTTACCCGCGACGCCTTGCATTCCGGAGTTGGCAGCCGGCCGCCCGGCGCGGTCGGGGGGCGGGCTGGCAGAGGCGAGCGGGAGCAGCGTCGGAGAACCATGCCCCAGCAACGCAAGCAATATCGCCAACAGCAACGCCGCGTTGGCGTAAAGGGCAAGAACCAGGCGGCGATTTCGGTGGGGTCGCTTCATGGTTGAAGGCGGCAGACGCCGCGCAAGGCGTCGGATGATCCGACTATTCCACAAACCCGATTATAACGATCCATTCCTTCACTGCAACAATCAGCCCGTGAGGCACATGTTTCCGGCGGGCGCGGATTTCCGGGAAGGTGTAACCGTCGATAATCAACCGCGTCCATCGCTTGCGGCTTTCCCGCTGGGCTGATAATGAACGCCGCAAATGGATCGAATGGACAATCCGCCGGCTCGCGCGATCGCACAGGCTCCGGCGCCGTTAACATCTCCGAATCGCCCGGCGGCAAAGCAGGGCTGGCTGCAGCTCTTCCCGCCGCGCGTCATCGAGTGGAACACGATTCGTCTGCCGATCCGCGATTTGCCGCCGGAGATGGCGGGCTTGCGGTTTATTCATTTGAGTGATTTTCACTTTCGCCGGAGCTGGCCGGCGGGGTATGACCGGTTGTTGGGTCTGATCCGCGAACGAATGCCCGACCTTGTGTTAATTACCGGCGATTTCGTGGACAACAAGCGCAATCACCGGCCCGCGATGCCGATGGTGCGCCGGCTGGTCGAGGGCCTTTGCGCGCGGCTGGGCGTATTCGCCATCCACGGCAATCACGACTGTTACGCGGTGGGCCGGGAACTGCGCGATCTGCCGATCACGTTCCTCGATGGCAAACGCACGTTGGTTGACACTCCCGGCGGCCCGGTTGAATTGATCGGCCTGCCGGGCCTGCGCCGAGCGCAGACGTCCCCTCGGCTGCTGGCTTGTTTCCCGGCCCGCACGCCGGGCGTGCCGCGCATCGTGCTGTCGCACTTTCCTGATAATATCAAGCGCGCCGGCGGACTTGATGCGGATATTTTCCTTGCAGGCCATACCCACGGCGGGCAGATTTGCCTGCCCGGCCAGTTTCCTTTCCTCTGGCACGACAGCCTGCCGCGCCGTTTTGCAGGCGGAGTTCATCGTATCGGGAGCACCTGGCTGGTTGTGAGCAAGGGCCTTGGATACACCACTTTGCCGGCGCGGGTTTTCTGCCTGCCGGACGTGGGCGAGGTCGTTTTGGATGTGCAGGACAAAACTCACAACCAGCTTTCCTGAATTTTGTGTTGGTTTGCTGCGGCAGCTTCCCAGGCCGATCAAAGCCCCCAAATCTCCGTCTCACCAACACGAATATTGCCTCGTTTATCTGGATCCCCCATTGTGCGGGCAATCGCATGGATTTTTCGTCAAAAAATCATATTTATGGGCACTTTTATGTTGCAGCCGCTCCATGCGCCCGCTTATATTCCGTGTGGGCATATTTCGCTTGACTGCGAATACATTTCAGTTCAGAGGAGTGAGGAAAATGCGACGACGTAAAAATGCGCGAGTGTTCTTGAGTGCGGTGGCGGTGCTGGCACTGAGCGGTTCCGCCTGGGCCGATGTCACTGGTTTCAGCACGTTCGCCCCGGTGAATACAACCGCGGCCGGCGGTGGATCGTACAGTGCTGATTTCAGCTCTTTTACCCTGACCAATGGCACGGGGGGCGAAGGCAATAGCGGGTTCGATCCGGTTTTGCAGGATATCACCGGCTTCAACACCACCTTCACCTATACCGCGAACGTCGGCGCCGCTGCCGATGGGATTGCGTTCATCCTTCAAAACGATTCGCGCGGCACGGCAGCATTGGGCGGCGCCGGCGGATCGCTGGGATATGGCACCGCCAATCCGATTACTCCCAGTGCCGCCGTCGAACTCAACATCTACCAAACTCCTGGATCCAAGTTCACGATCAATGGCGAGACCGGCGGATATACCCCGATCGCCCCCATCGCGCCCAACACCGGCGATCCCATTAACTTCAACATCAGCTACAATGGATCGAATGTAAACGTAATGGCCACCGACTCCGTCACGCATGGCACTTATACCCAGTCGTATAACAACGTCGCCCTTCCCAGTATCGTTGGCGGTGCCGGGCATGCATTGGTCGGCTTCTCGGGCGGCGACGGCGGCGCCACCTCGACCCAAACCATTTCCAACTTCGCGTTTCACTCGATCGCGCCTACTGCCAGTCCGCTTGCATTCAGCCCGATTCGCACGACCGGTTACAATCAGGACATCGTGGTTGAAAAGACCCTGCCGGGTAACGCCAAGGCCGCCGTCACGGGTACCATGGACAACGGCATCGGCTCTAAGACCGGCGACACCTGGTACGAAAAGGGACTGAACACGGCCGCCCCAACCTCCGGCCTGCCCGGCGGAACGGTCGTCAGTCAGGATGACCCCACGCATACCTTCCAATTCCAGCCCTTCACGGGTGGGAACGCTCTATTGCTGGGTAGCGGTACCAACGCCACCAATACCACTGGCACCCTCACGCTTTATACGCCCCAGGCGTTCGGCTTTCTGTCTGTCCTTGGCGCGACCGGCGGTGGAGGAAACGTCCTTCATCTGGTCGTTCATCACGCCGATGGCGCGCCGGCCGAGACGACCGCGTCCGAAACGCTGCCCGACTGGTTTGGACCGGCGGCTATCCCAACCGCCGTCATCTCCAACGGACGCGTCAACCCCACAAACTTCGATAGCAATGGTTCATTCGACGACGTGGGCTCCAACAATCCCCGCTTGTATGAGTTGGATTTCTCCCTGCAAAACAGCCTCGACCCCGTAAGCAGCGTTGACGTTGTTTACGACAGTGGCGGCGGCAGGAGCGCCATATTCGCCATCAGCGGCGCGGTCCCCGAACCGGCTTCGCTTGGCCTTTTGGGCCTGGGTGCTATCGGCTTGCTGGCGCGTCGCCGACGGGTCTGAACAAGCTCCGGGTTTTCGTGATCGCTTGAAAATAAAAGCCCTCTGGTGATTTCGCCAGGGGGCTTTTTCGTGCGCGCGAGCCCGCAACCCAAATAAACAGGGAAACCACGAATGGACATGAATGGCAGTTTTCGTAGGGTTCGCTTTAGCGAACTCTGATTGGCGGGATAACACGGTAGAAACAAGCGCAAAGGCCGCAAAGACGCAAAGGCGCAAAGGCAGACGCGAAAACTTTTGCCGAGCCGCGCTTGCCTGCAATGGCGGATTCTTGAAGATTCTGATGAAGTCGCCGACGGCGGCGCTGGAGGCATCGCTGGTGAGCTTCGCCAGATCGCCGGCCTTTGCCGTCACGTCGGCAAAATGGCCTTTGCCCTCGTTGCGAAAAAGCTTCACGCCATTGGCCTGCGGCGCCAGAAGGTGCGCCCGCTTGTCCCCGAAGAAATCCGCGAAGATCGGAGTGACTTTGCCGGCGCGGAAGGAAATGCCGCTGCCTTTGGCCTCCACGAAGCCGTTGGGCGTATTGAGCAGCAGCAGGCCATTGCCGGCACAAAACAGAATGTCGGGACGGCCATCGCCGTTCACGTCCGCGATCAACAGACGATCGCCTTTGAGCGACCCGCCGCCGTTTTGCAGCAGCGAAACGCGATTGGCGCCAAAGAGCGGAAGATCGATTCTGCCGTCGCCGTCAAAATCGATCGGCGCCACGCCGATGGCGCCCGGATCGACGCGGGGAAGGGCGGCGATGTGCGTGAACCCCGCCATTCCCGCGATCGGGCGAAACTCCTCCACGCCCCAGCCGGCGAAATCGCGCTTGGGATCGTATTCCACGATCTTGAGGCTGGCCTTGAGCCGCTGCAGGCGGGCGGTGCGAAGTTGCAATGTCCCGGTCGCGCAAGTCCGCGGAGCCGCTCAATTCAGCGCCGATGTGCCCGGTTATCGGAGGTATTGGCAAAGTAATTCCGCAAACCCGCCTTGCATTTGTGACTTACGTTTTCTCGCGGCAAAAGTAGGTGCTTCAATGCGCCGATGTGTTTGGGGTCGCAAGGAGTTTAAGCGGGGTTGTAGGGAACAGGGACGTTTTTTGAGGAATGTCATGAACAATGTACGAAAAGCGGTTCGCAAGGGATTCAGCCTGATCGAATTGGTGATCGTTGTGGTGATCATCGGGATTATCGCGGCCATCGCGATCCCGAAGATGAGTCGGGGCGCTGCCGGCGCCGGCGACAGCGCGCTCAAGGGCGATCTGGCGGTGATGCGCCAGGCGCTGGAGCAATATGCCGCCGAGCATGGAGGCGCCTATCCGACGGTCGCGAACATGCCCGCGGCCCTGACCGGATACACCAACAGCAGCGGCACAACCGGAGCCCAGGGAACGGCGGGGTTCATCTATGGCCCGTATCTCAAAGCCGTTCCGCCCCTGCCCGTTGGCGCGGCCACGGAAAAAGGCCTCAGTACCATGAGCGCCACGGTGGCGAGCGGCAACGCCTGGATCTTCACCGAAGACTCCACCAGCACGTATGTGATCGATGTACATGCCAACGCCACCACCACGGATGTGAATGGCACGGTCTACAACACATATTGAACCGCCCTCGTTGGGTTCGGCTTGAGCGAACGGCGTCGCGGAGCCGCGGTTTCCGAGCCGCGTTCGCTGAAGCGAACCCTACACATGCAATTCAAACTCCCCCGCCGGGGCAATCCCCGGCGGGGGAGTTTTCGTGTAATTGCGGCTGGCGGTCATGTTTGCTCAATCTGACCGCCAGCCTCGTAGGGTTCGCTTCAGCGAACGCGGTGGCTGACCGCCAGTTGGATCTCAGGGGTGTGGCCGCACCCGATCTCAGTCATATATTCCCGGCGTCTCGTTTTTAGGCCGCGTCTTCCATCGGCGGTGGGCCCAGAGATACTGCCGGGGGTCGGCACGCACTGCATCCTCTATCCCGCGCGTATATCGCTGCGTGATGTAACGGAGCGGATCATCCTGTCGCTCCCAGTCGCGCGGATAAATGACATCCTGTACGCCGATGCTGAAATGGAATGGCTCATCGGTCCGCCGGGCGTAGCCAACCACCACCGGCACCTCATATTGCATGGCAAGCAAGGCGATCGATTTGTAAGTGCTGGCTTTTCGCCCGAAGAAATCGACGAAAACGCCCTTGGGTCCCGCGTTCTGGTCTGCGATAAACCCGACGACGCCGCCGCGATTCAGCACATCGGTCACTTCGCTGGTCGCGCCCTTCTTGCCGACGATCTTCTGCCCCTGGCGTTCGCGCACGCCCATCATCCATTCGTTGAGATACGGATTGTCGAGCGGCCGCGCGACGCTGGTGGTTTCAAAGCCCAGCGTCGCCAGCACATACCCCAGGATTTCCCAGTTTCCGTAATGGCCCGTGAGCATGATCAGCCCGCGCTCGCGGCGCAGCAGCAAATCGAGCACATCGTGGAAGTTTTCCAGCTCGCAATAATGGGCCCAGGTGTCCAGGCGGATGAGGCGCGTGGTGAACACGGTTTCGAACACCAGCATGACCAGTTGCTCGACGCTTTCCCGGGCCAATCGCCGGCGTTGGGGCTCTGGCATCTCCGGAAAGCTGTGCCCGAGGTTGGCCAGTGCGCGCTCGCGGGTGCCGCGCCGGATGTGATACCCGATCGTGCCCAGAAGCCGCGCGGTTTGCAGATTCATCTCGATCGGGAAGCAATGCAGCGCCGCCGCCGCCAAGCGGACGGCCAGGTAGGTGAGTCGGTCGAGCAGATCATTTCGCGGCTTGGCCATTGGGGCGGCAATGATAGCGGGAGGCGCCGCCGCTATAAACGCCGGCAGTTGTTATAGCCCGCCGGAAGCTAACGTCTGGAATCCGGAAACGTCTAACAGGGCGTGCTCATGATGGCGGTTGGGACGGGTGAAGGGTGTGCCCAATTTTCCGGGAGGGGCATTGGCGGAAGGTGGGGCAGGCATTCTTGTCTGCCTCGAATCGGTGAGTGGAGGACATTCTTGTCCTCCCGAACCGATTCGAATCCGCTCGGCGGGGCAGGAATGCCCCGCACTCGCGGATTCGGGCAGACACGAATGTCTGCCCCACCAAACCCTGTGGATGTCAACGGTTACGCATGCCCGGAAATTCGGGCACGCCCCGGGTGAATTGCAAGGAGATTAGCCGTGGAAACGCGAGTGTCGGGAATTATGATTGGGCTGATCGCGCTTGTTGGGTATGCGATTGTCGTGGGGATTATTTATGGGCTGCGGTAGGGGATCGCGGCGGGGTGCTGGATTCCTGCTATATTGGGACACACGCTCCAAAGCGAATCGAAAGGAATGCGTGCGAAAACATGATGGGTGCGCGTCGAAGACCGCCTTGCGATTGACGGCGTGTTTTCTGGTCCTGGGAGTTGGGGCATTCCCACCTCTCGTGTCTGGCAGCGCAAAGACCCAGGCGGTTCCCGCAACTCACGCCGCTCCCATTTCGAGCGCCACCACTCAGCCGACGCCGCCTGGCGCCATACCCGATCTGAAGGCCCAAGCGGACGCACGGCACCGTAAAGTTGACGCACAATGGCTTGGATCACAGCGCGCCCATCGCAATGACTTCAATAAGCAAATCGCCAACATGCCCATACGCGAAACCTTCGCGCCCGAACAATTGATCCGACTATCGCTGAAGGATCGCCGCATGGAGATACAATTGGCGGTCGTCCCTTCGGCTGTCGCGATCAACAGTACTCCTCACAATGAAGAGCGAGTGGCGATTGTTGGAAGCCGGTCGTCGTGGACCGTGCGGCAGACCAAGCTCCTTGCCGCGCGGCGCGGCGGCGCTCCCGTTCGTTATACGATGCTCAATCGATACGATTTTGATGCCAAAGATGATGAAATCGCGGATGCAGTCCTGATGGACGATGGCACTTCCTTCAGCATCGAAGGCGACAGCCTTTACAGCAAGAGCGCATTTCAACAAAATCAGCGAGGCGTCCGGGCGATTTTCCGGGAAGAGAGCCCGCGCAAGCCGCGCGAGGTGATCTTCACGGCCCAAGCGGGATCGCTGGCCGAGCTTCGCGCGCAACACCCCACGGAGTTCCGCGCTTATGTGATGCCGCTGCTGGCTAAGTTTTCCGATGAATCTCTTTTGCTACCTGGGGCGGCGGATGTTTACACGGCATTTAGCGACATTCCCGCCAGCGCGAACGCGGTCGATGCCCTTCGGCAACTTCTGCCCGACCTTGACGCCGATGATCCCACTCAACGCGACTCGGCGAGCGTTCGACTCGCGCAATTGGGCGCGCCCGGCGTCCTGGCAGCACTGCGCCTTGATGAAAGCGGCTTATCTGATGAGCAGAAGGTTCGTGTGCGCGTGTTTGTCGCGGCATACCGGCATGAGCGGTCGATGCAGCCGGCCGGCGCGCTGGAGGCCCCGGGCTTTTTGATCGATTGTTTGGAATACCCCGACCCCGCGGTTCGCGCGGCGGCCAAAGCGCGCCTGCAACAACAAATCGGTCGCCCAATTGCGTTCGACCCCAGCCAAGTCGGAGAAATCGCCGCAAAGGCCACGGACGCCCTGCGTATTCAGTTGCTCGTTCCCGCCGTCTCGCCCTCCACTCACCCCGCGCCGGGATCGTAGTGGCCCGGCGGGAACAGACCATTATCTTGCGGCGGGCCGCATCGCCCGCAACATTGCCCATTGAAAAAACGCCAGGTATCCCCCAAATGCTATCGCAAGGCCCGATACAATCGGCAGCGAGCCCGCCGCGACGTACTTGGCCGCGACAAAGAAATTGAACGCAACTGTCAATAGAGTAATGCCAAGAGTAAACCAGAGAATCGAACGCCAGCCCGGTAACCGCCTTGCGGCGAGCGCGCGGCCAACGCCGTCTACGATCATCGTCAAGCCAAACAAGAACAGACATATGTCGGTATACATCGTGCCGCCCTGAAGGCCGGACATGTCGGTCAGATCCGGGTACCTGACCTCCTGGCCCTCCTTATCGCCGCGCGTCCAGTTTACGTTGGTGTGATAGGTGCCATGGGTAATTCTGGCGAACTCATATCGCACGATGTCGCGCCCGAAGAAAATCAAGAGCAGGCCGACGATCGTCATAAACCAGATTTCGGCGCCGATGTTGATCGTCTCGGGTATAGGCACGCGGTAATCCAGAGAGGCGTTCGTGCGATCCATGGCAGCGGGCGCCGGTGAGGCCGTATTTTCGCCCGAGGGGGGCGAGGCGGGCGGAGGCGTATTGGAATTCGACAATCGCGGCAGTTTCGACAGGTCCATGTGTTGTGCCTCCAGGTTGGCGACAATGAGCGATATCGAAGCCCAGCAATTCGCGCCCCTGCCGCATGGGCTTGACCCGCTCTTCGCAGCCGACAGAATACTACCCATGTCAGACGTGTTCGCACAAATCGACGCCTTGCTTCCCGACGCCCTGGCCGAGTTGGCCGGCGTCAAAAACCCCGACGACCTGGAGCGTTTTCGCATCAAGTACATGGGTTCCAACGGCTTGCTCAAATCCAGCATGAAACGGCTGGGCCAGGCGCCAAAGGACCAGAAGCCGGCGTTGGGCCAGCGGTTAAACGCGATCAAGGACCAGGTGCATGCCGCCTTCGAATCGCACAAGCAGGGGCTGTCGGCGGACGTGAGCGGCGACCGCGGTTACGTCGATGTCACCGAGCCGGGCAAGCCGCTGATGCTGGGGAATCGGCATATCCTGATGAAGGTTGCCGACGAACTGACCGAGTTATTCGGCCGCATGGGATTCGCGGTGGCCGCCGGCCCGGAAGTCGAGGACGAGTTCCACAACTTCGTCGCCCTCAACATCCCCGAAAGCCACCCCGCCCGCGATCCAAACGATAACTTTTATCTCGAACAGGACAGTCCCTCGCGCCTTCCCCTCGGCACTCAGTCCTCAGCACCTAACATTTCCTCCCCTTCCTCTCCCAGCACTCAGTACTCATCTCTCAGCACTTCCGCTGCTCTTCTTCTCCGCACGCAAACCAGCACCGTGCAGATTCGCGTGATGCAGACGCAGAAGCCGCCGATCCGCGTGGTGATTCCCGGCAGGGTGTATCGCCCCGACACGCACGATCAGACGCACCTGTCGATGTTCCATCAACTCGAGGCGCTGGTGGTGGATCAGAACGTGACGATGGTGGATCTGAAAAGCACGGTTCTGCAATTCATCCACGCCTACTTCGGCCCGCAAACGCGCGTTCGCTTCCGCCCCAGCTTTTTCCCCTTCACCGAGCCGTCGGCGGAGGTGGATGTGTGGTTCGAGGACCGCCAGAAATGGGTCGAACTGGGCGGCTGCGGCATGGTCCACCCCAACGTGCTAACCGCCTGCGGCATCGACCCCGAAACCCACGGCGGCTGGGCCTTCGGCTTCGGCATCGAACGCATCGCCATGCGCAAATACGGAATTGCCGACATCCGGAATTTCGTGGAAAACGATATCCGGTTCTTGAGGCAGTTCTGAGGCATTGCACGGTCGAACGGAAGATTCACCACGGAGGCACCGGGGCACGGAGGCGCTTTCGCCCCCAGATCCCACTTCCAGAACGCGATTTATTGCGCAGATAAAACTCTAACAAATCGAAGTTGGAGTCCGGTATTGATCCGCCGAAAGCGCCTCCGCGTCTCCGTGGTGATCTTCTTCTTCGATTTCGCCTATCGCCCTGGTCTTTCGCGCTCGCCGGGTTTGATGGTCGGCGTCGTGGTTCTGCCGGAGACTCTGCCCAGCCAGGCCAGCAGGAGCATCAGAAATCCGAAGGCCAGGATCACCAGGCCCCACCAGAGATTGATGTTGATACCCAGCGATTTCTCGTAAACACGGTGATCGGAGACCGCCCCGTACACCGCCAGCACCGCGCCCAGCAGCACAAACATGATGCCCATCGGCAATCGCACATCCAGATCCATGATGATCCTTCTTTCTTAGCCAACGCGTTATTTACCAGAACCAGGCCATCAACGCGAACATGACCACCAGGATGGCCACGCCCAGCACGCCGGGCCGGGCGTACCAGTTGGGGCTTTCATCGACGACCTTGGGCGTGAGCGAATAGACCAGGCCGCGCAGTTCCTCGTCGGATTTGGTGCGCCGGGTGAGCAGCGAGATGATGACGGTCAAGGCAAAGCAGCAACCGAACGCCCAAACGGCGGTCATGAAGGCCTGCTGCATGTCCGTCGCATAAATATGCGCGTGGCCCGCCCTCACCAGCCAACCGCCCTTGGCGCCCGCCGCGGTATACTTCGGCAACGTGCAACCATGATGAATGGTCGCGGCCACCGTTCCGCCCAGTAGTCCCCAGAACGCGCCATGTCCCGTGCCGCGCTTCCAGAACATGCCCAGCAGGAACGTCGCGAAGAGGGGGGCGTTCACGAATCCAAAGACCAATTGCAGCAGGTCCATGATATTGTTGAATTTTGAGGCGAAATAGGCGGCCAATATGCTCAGCCCGATTCCAAAGACGGTCGCGAATTGCCCCATCCGCAGATAATGGCGATCGGATTGCCGGGGGTTGATGTAGCTTTGGTAGATGTCGTAGGTCCAGACCGTATTGAAGGCGGTCACATTTCCCGCCATGCCGGACATGAACGAGGCCATGAGCGCGGTGAGGCCAAGACCGAGCATTCCCTGCGGGAAATAGTGGCCCAGAAGGGCGGGGGTGGCCATGTTGAAATTCGGCTTGCCGTCGTTACCGGCGGGTATCTCAAACCCGTGACTCCAGCTCGCGCCATGTTGCGTGGCGTACATCAGGGCGATCGCGATCATGCCCGGCACGATCACGATAAACGGGAAGAACATTTTCGGCACCGCCGCGATCAAAGGCGTTCGGCGTGCCGCCCCCATCGACTTGGCGGCCAGAGCCCGCTGAATGACCAGGAAGTCGGTGCACCAATATCCGCAAGAAAGAACGAACGCCAAACCCGCCAGCAGGCTAAACCAATCCACGCCCATCGGGTTTGCGCTGGTGGAGCTCAAATGTTGTCCCACGGAGGTCCATGTTCCCGGCGCAAGCGCCGTGGGCTGGTGGCTGGCGGCGACGCCGTTGAGCTTTGCAACCAGCCCGCTCCAGCCGCCCACGTTTTTCATTCCGATCAGCGCCAGCGGCAGAAAGCCCAGGACGATCAGGAAAAATTGAAGAACCTCGTTGTAGATCGCCGCCGTCAGACCGCCCAGGCATGTGTAGCACAATACGATCAGCGCGGAGACCACGAGGCTCGCATGAAAGTTCCAGCCCAAGAGGATTTCCAAAAGGGCCGCCAGCGCATACATCGAAGCGCCCGACGAAAAAATCGTCATGACCGCGAATGAGCAGGCATTGAGAGCCCGCGTTTTCTCGTCGAATCGCAGCTTGAGAAACTCCGGCACCGAGCGCGTGCGCGAGCCGTAGTAGAACGGGATCATGAACACGCCGACGAACACCATCGCCGGGATGGCCCCCAGCCAATAGAAATGGGCGGTCATCAATCCGTACTTGGCCCCGCTGGCGCCCATGCCGATGAGTTCCTGCGCCCCGAGGTTGGCGGAAATAAACGCCAGCCCGCAAATCCACGCCGGCACCGAGCGGGCCGAGAGCAGGAAATCGTCGCCAGTTTTAACGAAACGTTTGAGAACAAACCCGATCCCCAATACGAAGAGGAAGTAAATGATGAGGATGACGTAATCGACATGCCCCAAATGCAGGGGCTCGGCTGCGAGCAAATGAAGCATCGTTTACCCGTGTCTGGAAATCGATACAGACGGTGTGCGCATGCGGCAGACCACCCGCCGCACGCATTGCCGCCGGGGGGAAGATAAAGATTGCCGCGCCCAAGGCAAGCAGGAAGTGTCGCCGCGACAGGGGCGCGCCCGAATTTCCGGGGAGGCGCAACCCACCATCCGTCGATGCCCCTCCCGGAAAATTGGGCACGCCCCGCGACAGGAACGGGAGAACCTTGACGTATCACGGGCGTCTCGCCCGTGCCTATGGCGTAAGAGTCGGCAAGTCGCGATTCTCGCAAGCGTTTACGCAACCGGCACGGGCGAGACGCCCCGTGATACGACAACCGTCCTACAGCCTCGCTGTTCCCGCGCCTCGGAGCCGCCCGCGCACACTACTGATGAATTGAGTTGCGCGCGACTGCCAGCACAACATTGGACCCTCCGAAACGTATAGGTAATAATTGCGATGATACTCAGTCTCAACGATGTTGACACTGAGTCTCAACAAGCTATACTCATTGATGTCGAGCAAGAGAATTCGTGGAGAGCCTTCTTATGCACAAGGCGTGTGATTTGGCGGGATGCGACCATTGCGGTTCGCCGCAGACCTGTTCGCTCAATAAATTGGGCATCGGCTGCTGCGGGCACGTAACCGCCGTGGGTGGCGATGCCGAGCTGCGCCGTCGCCTTCTGGAGATGGGTTTCTGCAACGGCGCCAAGGTTGAAGTCATTCGCCGCGCGCCCTTGGGCGACCCCATCGAGTTTCGCCTGCGAGGCTACCACCTGTCTCTTCGAGATGAGCAAGCCAGACATGTGCGGATCTTGGAAGAAGTGCTGAGTGGCTGAGATTTGAGTGGTGAGCGAGGAGGGTGATGAGTGATGAGTGAACCGTGACAAGTCGGGAGGATGATGAGTGAGGAGTGAACCGTGACAAGTCAGAAGCCGCCGGTCACGGTTCACTCATCACTCGTCATTCTTCTCCTTTCAGCACTACTTCCATGGCCTCCTGCTGCGACACCCTCGACCCCGCCTCCCCGGCCCCGCCCGGCACGCTGACCATCGCCCTGGCCGGCAATCCCAACAGCGGCAAGACCACGCTCTTTAACGCCCTCACCGGCCTTCGCCAGAAGGTCGCCAATTATCCGGGCGTCACCGTTGAAAAAAAAACAGGCCGCTGCAAACTCCCCGATGGGCGGTGGGCCGACATTATCGATCTGCCCGGCACCTACAGCCTGATCTCCCGCTCGCCCGATGAGCGCGTGGCGATGGAGGTTTTGCGCGGGTTGCGGAAGGACTGCAAAACGCCGGATGCCGTGGTCGTCGTGGTGGATGCCAGCAATCTGCAGCGCAATTTGTACCTCGTCAGCCAGTTGATTGAGCTGGGCCGGCCGCTTGTGATCGCGCTGAACATGATGGACATCGCCCAGCGCCGCGGCCTGAATGTTTCGCCGGCTAATTTGCAGGCGGCGCTGGGTGTGCCGGTGATTCCGGTGGTTGGCTATAAGCGCAGGGGGATTGACGATCTGAAGGCCGCCATTCTCAAGGCGACGGTTGCGCCGCTGCCGGATTGGATGTTGCCGGATGCGATGAAGGAAGAGCTGATGGTCGTCGGCGGGGGGCTGGCAATTCTGGATGCGCAGGAACCAGTTGGGCTGATGAAAATGCCGCCGCCGTCGGAGTACCGGGAGAGGGAGAATCGTCTTGCCGGCACTAATGAAATTGGACGACCGCCAGACGGCATTTCCATAAGCCCAGCCGCCGCGCCCGAATCACTCGATACCCTCGGTCCCGTTCCCCCCCGCGCCTGGATTTGCCGGGGGGATACGGATCGACGGATCGACCGCTATACGGCCCTCGCCGAGCGGCTTTTGATCGGCGATCGCGCGCCCGATGTGCAGCCGATCGCGGAGCGCGAGCCGGTCGCATCTCTGCTGGCCGCGTCGGTGGGGCGGCTGCACGCGCTGGGCATCGACCCGATGCAGGCGGATGTCGAGGCGCATTACCACTGGATCGAACAGGTGGCTCACAACGCCATCGGTGATGGCGCGCTCGTGGCCTCGCCCGGCACATCGCCAATCGGCAGTGAATCGAGTGCTGTTCTCCCCGCCAACAAGACCATCAGCTACGCCACGCCGCGCCGGATTCTGACGCTCACCGACCGCGTCGATGCGATCCTTGTGCACAAGTTTTGGGGATTGCTGATCTTTGCCGGGATCATGGGCCTACTGTTTTTGTCGCTGTTCTGGCTCGCCCAGCCGATCATGGACGCCATACAGGCCGGCATCAAGGGGTTGGCCGGTCTCACGACCGGGCGCATGACCGCCGGCCCGCTGAAAGACCTGCTCGTGGACGGCATCTTCAACGGCGTCGGCGTGGTCGTCGTCTTTGTCCCCCAGATCGCATTGCTGTTCATGTTCCTGGCGATCCTCGAAGACAGCGGCTACCTCGCCCGCGCCGCGTTTCTCATGGACCGACTGCTCAGCAAGGTCGGCCTGCATGGCAAAAGCTTCATCCCGCTGCTGAGCTCCTTCGCCTGCGCCATCCCCGGCATCATGGCCACGCGCACCATCGAAAACCGCCGCGAGCGATTGGCCACCATCCTCGTCGCCCCGTTCATGAGTTGCAGCGCTCGCCTGCCGGTCTACACGCTGCTGATCGCGGCGTTCTTCAGCGCGGAAACCTTGGGCATTTCGACCGCCAAAGCCGCCTTCCTGAAAGCCGGCATCATGCTCGGCTGCTACGCGCTGGGCATTATCGCCGCCGCCGGCACCGCCTGGGTTTTCAAGCGCACCCTCACCAAAGGCCCCGCCACCAGTTTCATCCTCGAACTGCCGACCTACAAAATCCCCCAGGTCTCGCAGGTCGCCCGGCAGATATTCACCAACACCAAGGCGTTCCTCGTCAAAGCCGGAACCACCATCTTCTGCCTGAGCATCATCCTTTGGGCGATGGCGTATTATCCGAGATTGCCGGCGCAACGAGCGGCTGAAATCAGCAAACCATACGACGAGCAAATGGCAATACTCATGGGATCCAATTCAGACGCGACCGTGCCGGTCGCCGTGCCTCCCTCCGCGAGCGCGCCTGGCAGGTCGGTCGTTGTATGCACCATCACCATGAGTGACGTCACTAAGAAAGTAACCAACAAGAAGGAACAAGCCATCGCCGCCGCCCAATCCGAATACTCTATCTCCGGCCGCTTCGGCCATTTCATCGAGCCGGCGATCCGGCCTCTGGGTTTTGACTGGAAGATGGGCGTGGGGCTGGTCAGCGCGTTTGCCGCCCGCGAGGTGTTCATCAGCTCGATGGGGATTGTCTATAGCGTCGGCAAGGTTGAGGACGATCAGACCGCCGACCTCGCCGGCGCCATGCGGCATGACACTTACGCCGCTGGCCCCAAGGCCGGCACGCGCGTCTGGACGCCGCTGGTGGCAATCAGTTTGCTGGTCTGGTTTGTATTGGCGATGCAGTGCATGAGCACCTTCGCCATCGTCCGCCGGGAGACCGGCGGCTGGCGATGGCCGATCTTCATGCTCCTCTACATGAACGCCCTGGCCTACATCGTCAGCCTGTTGGTATTCCAGGTGGGATCGAAACTGTTCGCGTAATCGAAGAAGAGGATTCACCACAAAGGCACAAAGGCACAAAGACACCAAGAGAGGAACGAAACTTGTGGTGCGGCTTTCTGTGGATTTTGTTTCCCGAAACGCTTATGAGAAGGCAGTCCCTAATACTAATAAAGAATTCAGATACTGCTTTTTGCATTTGATTTCCTTCGTGTCTTCGTGCCTTTGTGGTTGATCTTCTTTTCCGACAGCCGTGGCTATTTGGCTTCAAAACCTCCTGGTTCTCCTCGCGGTGATCGCCTGCGTGGCGTTTACCGCGCGCAGCGCCATCCTCGCCCTGCACGGCAGCAAGAGCCGGCTGGGCGGGTGCGGCACATGCTCCGGATGCGCCACGACGCCTGCCGCGAACGGCGCCTCCGACTCCAAACCCAAAAACGAAAGAATCGCGATTATCCCCGCCGACATGCTGATCAAACGGCGCGTGCCGGGTAAAACGAAGTGAACAGCATTGCGCCAAGGGCGCCAAGAGGCCAAGATCGCCAAGAAGCTAAGACGGTTTCGTGCGGGCTCACAACTCGAATAAAGAGGAAAACCACGAATGAGCATGAATGTACACGGGGATGCAACAGGGGTCAGAAGCCAATTTCGCCGAATTGGCTTCTGACCTCTGACCCCTTTCACCGCCCGACCCCTGGTATATAGGTTTCGAATAAAAAAAACAGAATTTTGAACCTTCCAGACTGCCTCCTGAGAGAATCGGATGCTGTTCCCGGTCTTTCTTATGGAGGTAGCCCTATGGCTG
>Ga0209483_1000174_pt1 | contig 59700 bp, 63 predicted proteins | sample NGEPerA_FD_184508 | JGI IMG/M metagenome (GOLD analysis project Ga0209483, IMG submission 184508) | Arctic peat soil microbial communities from the Barrow Environmental Observatory site, Barrow, Alaska, USA - NGEE PermafrostL2-A... | ecosystem: Environmental > Terrestrial > Soil > Wetlands >... | reverse complement strand
TACGCACGGTGATGATTTTCTTGGTGTCGCTCGATTTTACAGTCTGGATCGCGTTGCCGGCATAGATCGGCCGCTCGAAGGTGTCGGGCGCGATCACCTTGGTGATCTCGGAAATTTGCATCACGTCGAGCAGCGCCGCCACGCGCGGCATCACGTTCTTACCGTGGGTCGTTGCCGGCGCAACGATCGCATCGTAAGGCCCGGCGAGTGAGACGATCAGCGCGGCGAGCGGCTCGGCGACGAAATGTTCGTAAGGCGCGGCGTCCGCCAGCAGCACTTTCTTCACGCCATCGAGCTTGGCGGCAGCGTCGGCGGCCGCTTTGCAATCTTTGCCGGCAACCAGCACATGCACATCGCCGCCGATCGCCTTAGCGGCGGTGAGTGCCTTGTTGGTCGCATCCTTGAGCGACTTATTGTCGTGCTCGGCGACGAGAAGCGTGGTCATCAGAAAACCCCCGCTTCATTCTTGAGCTTGCTAACCAGATCGGCGACCGAGGCGACCTTGACGCCGGATTTGCGACCCGGCGGCTCGCTAGTTTTGACCACCTGCAGGCGCGGCTTGATGTCCACGCCGTAATCTGCCGGCGTCTTGTCCTCGATCGGCTTTTTCTTGGCCTTCATGATGTTGGGCAACGACGCGTAGCGCGGCTCGTTCAGGCGGAGATCGGTGGTGACGATCACCGGCGCTTTCAGCTTCACCGTTTGCAAGCCACCGTCGACCTCACGCGTCACCGTCACGCTATCGCCCTCGATCGCGATCTTGGACGCGAAGGTGCCCTGCGCCCAGCCAAGCAGCGCCGCCAGCATCTGGCCGGTTTGATTGCAGTCATCGTCGATCGCCTGTTTGCCGAGGATGACGAGCCCGGGCTTTTCCGCGTCGATGATGCTTTTGAGAATTTTTGCCACCGCCAGCGGCTCGACGGCGCCTTCCGTCTTCACCAGGATGCCGCGGTCGGCGCCCATGGCAAGCGCGGTGCGGATGGTTTCGGAGGCCTGTTGCGGTCCGATCGACACCGCGACGATCTCGGTCGCCTTGCCGGCTTCCTTTAGTCGGATCGCCTCTTCGACGGCGATTTCGTCGAACGGATTCATCGACATCTTGATGTTGGCGAGCTCGACGCCGGAGCCGTCCGGCTTGACGCGGATCTTGACGTTGAAGTCGACCACCCGTTTAACGGGCACCAGAATTTTCATGAAACCCCATCCCAGACGGGCGCTGACAAGAGCGGGCGGAAGCTAATGGCCGCGCCATTGGCATGTCAACGTTTATGCTGCGCCGCACGCAGCGACCGGCTAACGGAACCAGCTCGACCTCGTCGGAGCCTCCCGGATGCATTCGAAAAGCTTCACCGAGCGATAGCGCAGCAAAGGGAATAGGACCGCGCCAGCCACGACTCCACCCACATGGGCCATGTAGGCGACGCCATCCTGGGTCTGCACCGAGATCGACCAGAACTGGGTCAGGATCCAAGCACCCAGGACCCAATAGGCGGCAAGCCTCAGCACCGGCCGGAAGACGATCCACAGGATGAACCAGGGCAGAAAGACCAAGACCTTGTGACAGGGCTTGAGCATCAGATAGGCCGCCAGAATGCCGGCGATCGCGCCCGAAGCGCCGATCAGCGGTCCCGCTGAATGCGGCGCACTGGCTACGAAGGCCAATCCTGCCCCAATGCCGCAGGCGAGATAGAACACGATGAAACGCAGCGGCCCCATCGCTTCTTCGACATCATCGCCGAATATCCAGAGGAACAGCATGTTGCCGAGAATATGGAAAATATCCGCGTGCAAAAATTGGTACGTCACCAGCGTCACATAAGGCGAGATACCGGGCGGCACGCCGGCGGTGCCGGTCAAGGCTGCCGGTATCAGCGCATAAGTTAACAGCGTGGACTGCGTCGCGGGCGATGTGACGGCCTCGGCAATGAACACCAGAATGTTCGCAATGATGAGGCACCACGTGACGACCGGCCATTTCGGCAGCGACAAGGGACTGTCGTCCCACAACGGCATTACCATTTACGTCCCCCCGGAGACTCGTTCGGTTAGCGATTTTGTCCCGGCGCCCACAAAATGTCCTGCGCGCCCTTGTCGTTGGCATGTCGGCCGGCGACGAACAGATAATCCGAGAGCCGATTGATGTATTTGAGCGACGGCGCCGAGACGCCCTCCCCCGGCTGGTCCTTGAGTTCGACCATGATGCGCTCGGCCCGCCGGCAGACAGTGCGCGCCAGATGCATGTAAGCCGAGGCCGCGCTGCCGCCCGGCAGGATGAAGGATTTCAACGGTTGCAGGTCGGCATTGAGTCGGTCGATCTCGCCCTCGAGCCACGTCACCTGAGCATCGGTCACGGTCAGCCGCGCGCCACCAGGGCCTTTTTCGGACAAGCACAAATCGGCTTCGACATCGAACAGGTCGTTTTGGATGCGGCCAAGCGCTCTATCGAGCGCCGCGTCGCCCGCGGTATGCAGACGCACCAGGCCGATCACCGCGTTAACCTCATCGACCGTGCCATAGGCCTCGACCCGCAGATCGTACTTCTTGCGCCGCGCCCCGCTGCCGAGCGACGTGGTGCCGTCGTCGCCGGTGCGGGTATAAATACGGTTGAGCACGACCATAGGGACCTCGCCTTGGACTCCGGATTTGGAGTAAGCTGTCATCTTACCCGGGTTTTGGTCTCAAAAAATGGGGGTGACTGCCATGCGTTTCCTGATAATTGCTGCCGCCGCAACCATCCTGATGCTGCCCGCCACAGCGCCGGCCAAGGCCTGCGGCACCGGCATGCATTCGGCCAAGGCCGTGTCCAACGACCTTTCCGCCAAGAAGCACAAGCCGAAGGTAAAGAAAGAAAAGGTGGAATATATGCGCGCGGCGCCGATGAAGTGACGGCTTTGGCGCAGCCTCTGCCCGGCCGCTAGCGGCCCATCGCCCAGATCGTCGCCATGATCACGATGATGGCGACGAATTGCAGCAATACGCGCAGCCTCATGAGCTTTTGCGAGCGGTTGGGCGAGCCGCCGCGCATCATGTTGATCAGGCCAAGGCAGAGCACGATAGCGACCGCGACGATCGCGGCCGGCACCAGATAATGCGACATGAAATCCGACATGTAACGGACCTTCTAGCACCCGCGGCCGGGCGCGGCCACCGTATCGGGACCGCCACCTATGGCCTCGCGCTCTCGGCCGCGCGCGACAGCCGCCGACCGGAGCGCAGCGCGCGCATCCTGCTCAAGATCGTACAAAACGACCCCGAAGCGGTGACGTGCGCGCTGGCCGGCTAGTACACCTGCAACGGCAGCACACCGCCGGGGCCGATCATCAGGCCCCAGATTTCGTCGGCGCCAAGCACCACTTCGTCGTTATGCAGCGGCTTGCCCGGCAGCTTGATCGAATACTTGTATTTGCCGGGCGGCACGTCGAGGATCGGCCCATCCGGTGCCTTGGTGCCGGCGCCGGCCGCGACTTTGATCGATTTGTTGTTGAACGTGATCGCCGCCTCCGCCTCGTTGATGTTGCCAAACAGGATCTTGACCTGCCCTGGCTTCGGCAGGACGCCAGCCTTGCTAGCTTCATTCGGATTTTTCACCACCAGGCTCACGCTGGTCTCGCCATCCTTACGGCCGAGCTTGAGCACGGCCGGACCGTCGGCCGTGGTGTACATGATCAAAACGTTGTCCGCCGTCACGACCGCACCGCTGGATTCCTCTTTCCAATTGAGCTTGCCGAGCTCGCGGCGATAGAAGGCCAGTACGTCGCTGAGATTGAGCGGCACGCTGGCTTTGAGGTCGCGGCGAAATGTCGTCTTGGTGCCGTCGCTCATGGTGTGGCGCTTAGGAACCGGCAGGCCGCCGCTTTCCTCGGCGACAAGGTCGTCGGCGCTCGCCGGCGGGGAAACCTTCGCGGCCTCAGCCGTACCAGCCGGCCTATCGGATTCCGCGGACGCGGCTTTCAAAGCCGGCCCATCGGCGGACACGTTGGTCTTGTTGCCCATCCGCATGATCGTGAACGAGACGGCTTTGCCGGCTTTGGCGAAGTTGAGCACGACCATGTTGGCGTTGTTGATCACGGATGAACCCGAATCCCAGCGCTGCTCTTTCATGGCCGCGCGATAGAAATCGGCCACGGCTTTGACGCCGGAGGCGCTGTTGAACTCAAGCTTGCCGTCGGCGCCGTCGAACTCGATGTCCTCCGCGGTATCCGGCATGGGAACCGGCGCCTTATTTCCCGCGAACTTGCGCAACGCAGCCTCAGGCGCTTTCGGCGCCGGCGCAGGCGCTGCTTGCGGCGCATTCTGTTGCGGCAACCCGGCGTCACGCATCATCTGCTGCATCTGTTTCATGGCGTCATCCACCGCGTCGGCCGCATTGGGCGGCGTTTCAACTTTGGCGGCAGGTTTCGGCGTGATTTGCTGGACCAGATTTACGATCGTTAAATCGTATTTGTGGCTAAGCTTGAGCACCCCAGGTCCCTCGGGCGAGGTGTAATTGAGCGTAACGGCGTCCGGGGTTATGACCGTTCCTTGCGTCTCTTCCTTCCAATTGCGCGCCGCGAATTCGCGGCGATAGAAGGCCAGCACGGTGCCGACTTCCGCCGGAACATGGGCGTAGATCGTGTGCTGGGTCGACCCTCCGGTGCCGCCGGAGGATCTGCTTATCTTCGGCGTCGGCAAACCAAAGTCCTCCTGCCCGATCTCGAGAGTTTGCGGCAGCGCAAACGTTGGGACCTTGATCTCGACGTTCACCTTGCCGCCGTCGCGTGGCTGCAGCGAAAGCAAGATCGGCCGTTGTGTGCCGCGGATGAAATAGGCGTGCACGCCGCTCGCCGGCTTCTCGTCCACCTTCGCGTCCGGCCAATGCGCCGTCGCGTCCGCCGCCGACAGCGGCGACCAGCCCATGGCGGCAAGTTCCTTGCGGTAGAAGTCAAGCGTGCCGTCGACCGTCCCTGCGGTGTTGGCGTTGAGGTATGGCCGGTTCGCATCGAACACGATATCGGTTGCGTCATCAGGCAATGCCAAAGCGAAAATCAACCTAGTCGGCGAGTATTCGACGGTGGTCACCTCGCTGGTTTGTTCGTTTTTCCCCACTTGAATATAAAAGGACACCGACAATCCCTGCCGTCCCTTTTTGAAAGCAAGCAAGGTCGAGTGAACGTCATCCAACGGGGCCACGTACGGCTTCCAGCCGTCGGCGCCCAACATCTTCTTGATCGCTGCGACTGTGTTCGCGAGCGAGTCCACGACGGAATAGCTCACCCGGTCTGATGACGCGTGGGCGGCGTCTTCTTTGGCGCCATCGAGACGCGGCACTTGTCTAACGTCGGCTTGCGCCGCGCCGGTATTGTCGCTGTTGAAAAAACTTCTCTGCATCGACTCCAGCATTCCGGACGGCAGGCCCTCAAATTTCAATTTGATCCGGCCGCCCTCGGCGCGTTCAAGCTGGAGCGCGGCCAATCGCCGGTCGCCCTGCACGTAATAGGCATAGGCGCCGCTCTTGGTCAGTTCACCTGAAGTGCCGCCTGCCGGCTGATTGCCGTTCAGTTTTTGAGACCAGAGCGCCCAGCCTCGGTCGCTCAGCTCCTTGCGGTAAAAATCCAGCGTCTTGTCGATCGGTTCAGCCGTGACCAAGGTCAGCAGCGGCCGGTTCGGATCAAATTCGATATCGGTGGCGTCTTTCGCAAACGGCAGATCGTTTTTGAGCGCCAGTGCGCCGTACTGAACGCTGGTGGCGTTGTTCTGCGCGGGCGCAACCGTGATGAACACGCTCAGCACCTGCGAGCCCTTCTTCAGCGACATCTGCCGCTGCTTCTCATCCTGGCTGTAGGCCGTGTGCGGCGCGATGTATTTCTGCCACCCGGCGGCGGCGAGCGCCTTGTCGACGGTGTCGGCGGTCTTCGCGACCGAGTCCGGCGATGTGAAGATCGTGCTGGCCGGGCTGGCGAAAACTTCCTTAGCGCCGGTCACGCGCGGCAGACGGCTGGTATCGAACACACCGCTATCGGCTTCCTTGTCGGATTTGGAGCATCCGGCGGCAAGCGCCGCAAGACAGATCATTGCAAACGCAAAACCGCGCGATTTGCCCCGTTTGGTGATGCCGAATTGTGTGTCGCCGCCCGTGGTCAAAATCTCCGTTGCCTCGGTTATATCTCAAAAATCAAAGCTCGCCGCGCCAGCCGCATCCGGCCGGCGCAACCCATGACTTAGTCGTCGCGATTGGAGATCAGGTTCAAACGCACGCAGGATTTATTGTCACATGTAACGCCGCAGTTCGGCGGCCGCGTCCTCGGGCTTACCGCTCAGCTTAAACGGCGCGACGAAGCGGCCTTGTTTGTCCATCAGATAGACCAGCGCGGTGTGGTCCATGCTGTAGTCGCCCTTCTCGCCGGGGACTTTCTTGGCGTAGACCCGATAAGCCTTCTCGGCCTGCTCGATTGCCTTAGCATCGCCGGTCGCGCCGACCAGATGCGGATCGAAGCTCGACAGGTAATCTTTCATCGCCGCCGGCGTGTCACGTTCGGGATCGATGCTGATGAACAGCGCCCCGGTTTTGTCGGCGTCCTTGCCCAGCACGCGCAGGACCTCCGACAGTTCAAACAGCGTGGTCGGGCAGACGTCGGGGCAATGCGTGTAACCAAAGAACACCAGATAGGGCCGCCCCTTCATGTCCTGGTCGGTGACCGGCTTGCCGTTCTGGTCGATCAGGTTGAACGGTCCCCCGATCGCCGAAGAGCCCGTTCCCTGATAGTGGCTGGCGAAAAGAATGACGCCGAGAAAGATCACAAGCCCGGCGAGGAATGCCGAGAAGATCAACATAATGTGCGAAGTTCGGGCGGTCATCTGGCGTATCCCGGCCTATTGCTCTGGCTTTTCTTGGCGGTTCAGAAGCACGCAGCCCAGCCGGTGCGCACGATTTCGAGGAACACGGACGTCCCGTAATAAGCCCACAGCGTCAACGTCGCCGCCATAATTACCCCGCACAAAAGCGCGAGCAAAAGCAGCGGCCGCGATAGTCTGGCGGTGGACACAACCGCGGGCATGGGCGCGTCTCCGAATGGAACCAACAACCCAGATAGGACCTATCTCCGGCGGCATCAACAGCGATGGATTGCGCCGGCAGAATTAACCATATGAACGCAATACAGCTATGTAAATTGGGCCTTTTCGGGGTCTGCGTTGACTCGGAAAGTTAAAGCCGCGATGTATAGGCAGGTTTCCGACTACAGCCACTTACGGGTATGGAGAACGTGATGCGTAGCGCTTTTGCGATGGCTCTAGCGATCTCGATGTCGACGGCAGGCGCCGCTGCCTGGGCGCAGAACGCGCCCGCCCCTGCCGCCGCTCCGGCACTTGCGCCGGCCGCCGCTCCGGCCCCCGCCGCAGCGCCCGCGCCCGTCGCTGCCAAGTGCGCCAATCCGAACGCGCTCGGCATCGAGCGCACGGTGCAGATTGACACCACCGGCGGTCCGGGTTTCGGCTTCCAGAACTTCAAAGCCTACGACTTCCTGCGCGACCATGAGGTCGTGCTGACCTTCGACGACGGCCCGTGGCCCGGCAATACCGAGCGCGTCCTCAAGGCGCTGGCCGATCAGTGCACCCGCGCCATCTTCTTCCCGATCGGCAAGCACTCCGGCTGGCATCCTGAAATCCTCAAGCAAGTGGCCGCGGCCGGCCACACCATCGGCTCGCACACCTGGTCGCATAAGGACCTCACCAAGCTGACGCCCGACGAAGCCAAGGCTGAGATCGAAAAGGGCATCGCGGCGGTGAGCATCGCGCTCGGCAACCAGCCGGTGGGGCCGTTCTTCCGCTTCCCGGCGCTGCGCAACCCGCCGGAAATGGTCAAGTATCTCGGCGAGCGCAACATCGGCATCTTCTCCACCGACTGGGACTCGTTCGACTTCAAGATGCGCCAACCGGACCAGGTGATCAAATCTGTGATCAGCAAGCTGGATAAACACGGCAAGGGCATCATCCTGATGCACGATTTCCAGCACGCCACGTCGGAGGCCGTTCCTGAGATCCTCAAGCAGCTCAAGGCGAAAGGCTTCAAGATTGTGCAGGTTGTCGGCAAGACGCCGACCGAGCCGCTGCCGGAATACAAGGAAGCAGTGCTCAAGGAGATGGGCGGCGGGCTGGAAGAAGCGCGCCCGATGTCGAGCGTTATCCAAACCATCCAGGGCAACTAAACTCAGGTTTGAGATTTAGACCGGCCGCGCAAATTCTGCGCGGCCGGTTTTTTATGGCCTGCGCGCAGCGTCGTGCAGCATGGCATGAAACGCCTTGAAGACTTTTTCCATCTGCGGGCGCTTGTAGGGGAACAGTTCGGGCGGATCCATCGCGTGAACGATCATCGCGGTTCCGGCTTCGAACACCAGAAGCTTGCCATCTTTAGTCTCGGCGCAATCGATCGGCAGATATTCGAGCCCGGTCCGCTCGGCGATTTCCCTGAACGCCTCGGCGTGCCGGGCGCCGAAACCGGCATCAAAATCCGCCATGAAGCGGGCCTCTTCGGCGCGCTTGGCCGCATCGTTGCGCATATCGGCGTTGAGATAGTGGATCATCCAATGCTGCGAGATCGCCATATGGCACACGAACGGACGGCCCTCGATCACCGCGATGCGGGCTTTGCGGAATAGCCCGTCGCGGCTGCGGTAGTCGACGAACGGAGCAAGATAGAACTCCGCGTCCGCCCATTCGGCCAGATAAGTTTGGATCGCCGATGCGGTTTCCAGTTTCACCAAGCCCATGCCGGCCTGCGACCAGGACGGCCGCGCGATGATCGGAAATCCTCCGCCGTCGAGAATAGATTCGATGGCCACGTCGCCGGCGGCGATCGCAGTGAGTGTTCTGCGGTCGATGCGCGCATTTTTCGGCATGACGACGTGCGGCGCGGATTTCAAAAGCTCCCAGGTCCCTGCCCGCGTCAGGCGGGCGATGCGGTCGGGCGCATTGACGACCGGGCGTGGCCAAGACTTAACGAATTTGGATATTTCGCGCAGCACCGGCGCGGTCTCATCCGATTCATCGATCGCCACCAAAGCGACGTCGTGCTCGGGCGGCTTGGGCAACGTAGTGCCCGGCACGACATACATCATGTCGAGCACGATGCTGGAGCCTTCCAGCATGAACTCCAGCGGCGTGTTGGCCATGAAATCGCCAGGCGCCATGAAAGCCAGCAGCCTGAGCGGGCGGTCCGTGTTGACCGCCGCGGGCCGCCGGTAAACGCGCTGCAGTTTCAACGCGGCCGCTTGGAGTTCGGAACGATCGCCCGGCCGGCCCTGCAACTGGGCAATGGTCGAAAGATCGAGCAGCGCGGCAGCATCGCCCGGCTGCGCAGTGACGCGGTGAACCAGCGCATTCCATACCGGCGCCAGATCGAGGCCATCGAAAGCCATCTGGCACAGCGCCGGCAGTCCGATCGGCGTGGCGTGACGTTGAGCATCCGCAAGGTTGAAATTGGCGTTCATGGAAATTCCTTGCGTGCCTTAAGCCGCGCAGCTTGTTGCCGCCACGGCGCCGAATTTGCACACCGCCGCCAGCATGGCGTCGAGGTCGCGCGGTTCGGTGCGGTGATTGACGATGGCTGCGCGGATCGCGAGGCGGCCGTCGATGATCGTGGTGGACGGCGCGGCGATGCCGGATTCGTGCAGATCCGCGACGATCTTGGCGTTCAGCCGGTCGGCGTCATCGCCGCGATAGCGGAAGCAAACGATGTTGAGCGACACCGGCGCCAGCAGTTCCAGCTCGCGCGCGGTGGCGATTTTGATCTCGAGATAGCGCGCCAACTCGCAGCTGCGCGAGATCATCGCGCCCAGCGCGTCGGTGCCGTAAACCTTCAGCGTGAACCAGGTCTTGAGCGCACGAAAGCCGCGCGACAGATCGGGTCCGAAATCGCAGGGCCATTGCGCACCGGCCGCAAGTCCGCGCGTCTCGCGCCGCAGATAAGCGGCAGGCGAGGCAAAGGTGTCGCGATGCTGCGCGCCGTTGCGCACCAGGATGAAGCCGGCGTCGTAGGGCACCTGGCCCCATTTATGAAAATCGAGCGCGATTGAATCCGCCTGCTGGATGCCGATAAGGCGCGGCACGATATCCGGCGCCATGATGGCGAGCGCGCCGATGGCGCCATCGACGTGGAACCAGATTTTTTCGCGGCGCGCGACCGACACCAGCATGGCGAGATCGTCGACCGCGCCGGTGTCGACCGTGCCCGCTGTCCCAACCAGCAGGAACGGCGTCAGGCCGGTGATGCGGTCCTGCACGATCGCGAGATTGAGCGCGCCGATGTCTATCTGCCCGAAGCCATTGGTCGGAATAACATGCAGCGCCTCGATGCCGAGGCCGGACAGATCCATCGCCTGTGCGATGCAGCCGTGCGCGGCGGCCGATGTATAGGCAACGAGGCGCTTTTCGGATGAGCCGACCCCCTTACGGCGCACGTCGACGCCCAAAGCACGGGTGCGTGCGATCAGCACACCGAGCAAATTCGCCATCGACGTGCCGGTCACGAACAGTCCGCTCGCGCTCTCTGGAAATTCGAACAGCTGGCGCAGCCAATGCGTGATCTGCTTTTCGACTTCGATCGGCATATGATCGCGGCCGCCGAGATTGGCGTTGAGGCCGGCCGCCAGCATTTCCGCCAGCATGCCGGGGACGTTGCCGCCGCCATGCACCCAGCCCATGAAACCGGGGTGCGTATTGCCGGTGGCGTATGGAAGAATGTGGCGCATGAACTCGTCATGCACGGTGGCGAGATCAGTGGGGGAGCTCGGCACGGCCTCGTGGAAGCGGGCGCGCGCGCTATCGGGTATCGGCTGCCAGACCGGACGGTCGCGGATGTTCTCGATGTAATCGAGAATATCGTCGAGCATCCGGTGCCCCTGGGCACGGGCGCTTGGCCAGTCCGCAGGATCCAGATTGCCGCCGGAAATTGAGAAAGGTGGTGCTCCCATCCCGCCGGCAAGTTTTCATTAATAGATTAATAAAATGTATCGTTAACGAAACGCTAACGCGCCGATCCCTTGCGGTGCAGCCGCTCCAGCGTCGCGAGCATCGCAACGCGAGCCGGCGAGTCCCGATAGGTGCGCACGAGCTCTTCGGCTTCGCTCAATTCTGGTTCTGCCTCGCAGCCGCGTCCAGCCAACCAAACCAGCGCGGTCAAGGGCTCGTAAGCGCCGAGCCTCTCCAGCAATTCGCTATAGGGTCGCGGGTCGTCGGCCTTCGGCCGATAGACTTTCATGAGGTCGCCGTCCACTTGCGCAAGCGCAGCAGCACAAAATGGCGGGGTCATCTCGAGATCGAGCACTGGCATGTATTTCAGCACCGTCCAGGGCGCGCTGATGCTGTTTTTATCCTTGAGCATGTCGACCGCATCGGCGGTGCGATGGTCGAGCTGGCGCGCGCCAGCCAGCGCCTGGTCGTGGAATTCCTTTTTGTCGGCGAAGGAGAGCCAGGCCGCCAAATGCGCCTTGGGCGTGAGCATGGAAAACCGCTCGGGCGCCATGCGCAGAATGCGTCCATGGTTTTTCGGGTCGCGCAGTTCGGCCAATTCGTAGACGTCGAAATTGGTGTCGCGATAGGCTTTGGCCATGGTTTCCCAAGCCTGCGATTCGGCGTCTATGTCGCAATCATAGCCGCCGAGCCACCTCATGGCGCTGAGCGCACCGGACACCTGCAAGGCAACATCTTTGTAAGGCTTTGAATTGGGGCTGGTGAGAACCAGCGGCGCGACCTGCCGGCGCAGCAACGCACGCGTCTTGTCGCAAAGCGCCGGCGTCGGGGTGAGATCGAAGGACCCGAGGTACTGCAGCGGAAAATCACCGCGCTCGATCATCAGTTCGGCTTCGCTCTGGCGCCGGGCAAGCTTGCGAATGCGGTCGATCACGTCGCTTTGCCTGGCGTAATTGGCCGTAACCAGGAACGGCATCGAATCCCACAGCGGGGCGTCCGGCGGCAGCTTGGCCAAATCCGCCTCGTATTTTTCGCGCGCGGCCTCGATCTGGTCGATGGCGCGCTGGCGCACGTGCTGGAAGTCGAAGACGGACAGGCACAGCAACAATGTCGCGCCCCAGACAACGACGTCGGCCAGCCGCGCCGGGATGGCAGCACGCAGCGACGGAAACAGCGCCCATAGGCAAAACGCCATCACCAGCGGCGGAATCAGAGCCGGGATGACAATGGGCCACAGGAACGGCGGCAGGCGCGGTGTGGACAGCAGTTCCAGCACCACGAACGCTGTGACGCCGCACACCGGGATCAAAACAGTCGCGGCCACCACGGCTTGAGCGGCCATATGGCCTCTGACGGCGGCAATGATCGCGAGCAGGCCCCAGACAATGAAAGAGATCGATCGCGGCGTAGGCTTGCGTAAAGGCATTACCCGCCGCGTCGCTGGAAGCGAGATCGGACAGCAAAGCCAAGCCGAAAGACCAGAACATAAGGGCCGGGACGCAAAGACCGGCGCCAACCGCAGGGGCGGCTGAGGTCGTTTTCACAGGTTCAGGCATATGTCCCCGACCCCAAGCCCAATGGTGGACGCTCCGATGGGTCGCCGCCAGAGGGCCGGAGGTTCAAACGCGGCGGTTTACGGGACCGCGCGCCGCGAGAAGGCGGTGAAAATCGACGACGCCTCGGTGGCGTGATCGTAGGCGATCCGGCCTGCCACCACGAACAGCGTCATCGCCAAAACGATCTGCAACGTGCGCTCCGGGACGCGGTTGGCGAAATAACTGCCGAGGAAAATACCCGGCAGCGAGCCGACCAGCAGCGAGGCGATGATGTGCCAATCGACCGAGCCCATCATCCAGTGACCGAGGCCGGCGATCAAGGTGAGCGGCACCGCATGCGCGATATCGGAGCCGACGATCTTGGCCATCGGCAATTGCGGATAGAGCAGCACCAGGATGACCACGCCGATAGCGCCGGCGCCGACCGAGGAGATCGTCACCAGCACGCCGAGCACGACGCCGACCAGCACGGTGATGGTTGCCGTCCGCTCCGGAGCAAGCTCGCTGACGCGCGCGCGATAAGCCGCAATAATCGGGCCGCCGAACACCAGCACAAAGGCAGTAGCGAACAGCGCGATACTGAGCACCAGCGTGATCAGCCCACGCGCGGCGTCTCCGTTAAGGTTGAAGTGCGACAACACCGCCAGCGTGATGATGGTCGCCGGAACACTGCCCGTTGCGAGCCGCCGCACCACGCGCCAGTCGATGCTGCGCGCCAGCCCGTGCACCAGGCTGCCGCCGGTTTTGGTGGCCGCGGCATAGAGCAGGTCGGTGCCGACCGCGGTGGCCGGATGAATGCCGAAAAGCAGGATCAACAGCGGCGTCATCAGCGAGCCGCCGCCGACGCCGGTCATGCCGACCAGCAAGCCAACGGCGAAGCCGGACAGCGAGTAGAGCGGATCGATCATGGACATGGAACAGCCTGGCCCCGGAAGCGTTTTGCGGTCTTTCAGCGAAGCTAACCACATCCGGCATCGCCGGTCATCTTCACGAAACTGCGAGTTCCAAAATCGATTCTCCCGAAAGCGGTAATTCGAGCAATTTTCTGCTGCCGGAGAGGTGTCAGACCGGACAAATAATACTTACTTCAAAGATGAGGATATTTTTTCGCAACCGGGCCGACAGGATCGGATTCCAAAGTGGCGGATATCGTCACACTCACGATCAACCCCGCCATCGACATTTTCGTCAATGTGCCGTGCGTGGCGGCGACGCGGAAGCTGCGCTGTTCGCCGCCCAAGCGCGAACCGGGCGGCGGCGGCATTAACGTGGCGCGGGTCGCGCACCGGCTGGGCAGCGACGTGGCCGCGATTTATCCGGTCGGCGGCGCCATCGGAAAATTGCTGCATCGCCTGGTCGAGCGCGAGGATATCACCAGCCTAGTGACGCCGTCGCACGTCGAAACGCGGGAGAATTTCACGGCCTACGAAGAAGCGACCGGTGAACAATATCGTTTCGTCTTGCCGGGCTCACCGCTGCACCGCGCCGAATGGGAAGCGGTGCTCGACAAACTGGCCGCGCTGCCGGACAAACCGAAATTCGTCGTCGCCAGCGGCAGCGTGCCGCCCGGCGTGCCGGACGATTTTTTCGCGCGCGTGGTGCGTCACGCCAAGGCGCTGGGCGCCAAGAGCGCGATCGACACCTCGGGCGCGGCGCTGGCAGCCGTGCTCGATGAAGGCGTCACGCTGATCAAACCCAATCTGGTCGAACTGATGGACTACGTCGGCGCGCCGCTCGATCGCGACGAGGATCGTATTGCCGCCTGTCGCAAACTGACCGCCGATGGAAGGGCCGAAATCGTGGCGCTCACGCTCGGTGAGCAGGGCGCGCTGCTGGTGACGGCCGATCATGCCTGGCACGCGCTGCCGCAGGACATTGAGATGGTGAGTACGGTTGGGGCCGGCGACAGTTTTCTCGGCGGTCTGATTTCGGCGCTGGCAGTCGGCAAATCGCTGGAGGAAGCGTTCCGCGTGGCCGTTGCCGCCGCTTCCGCCGCCGTACTCACGCCCGGCACCGGACTGTGCCAGCCGGAAGAGGTGAAGCGGCTATTGCCGAAGGTCAAAATCTGCCAGCTCGAGGCGGCTATCTCATAGACGTGCGCAGCTCGGGCGCCTGATCGTGGCAGTAGTTCGCGGCGTATTTCTCCGACAGCTGCTGCATTTCCGTTGCGTAGACATTGTGGCCGGTACCGGTCCATTGGCGCGCCAGATCGCCGAACGTCACCGGCCGGTGCAAGCGGCGCATCGCGTCCTGGACGTCGTCCTGCACCTGGCGCGTGCGCTTGGCGACCGGATTGGGCACGCGCGTGGCCGAATACATCAGGACATGTTGCAGATGCGCGAGCACGCCGGTGGCGGCGTCATTGAAATGCTCGCCCGGCTTGCCGGAGATCGCGGCGCCGACGCCGGCAAAATTATTGTCCAGCGACGACATCGACGCGGGCGTGCCGTCCGGCCGGCGAAAAGTTAGGTAGTTGGTCTCGATCAGCATCTGGAAGAACGCATAGTCCCAGCGTACCGCGACGCATTTTTCCGGCGCGCGCGCGACGCAGCTGCCGATGCGTTGATAGAGCGTGGCGATTTGGCTGAGACGCGGATCGATCTGGCGATGGATCTTGGCATTGCGGTCGCCGACAAAGCGCATCAAGGCGGCCGGCGTGACGCAGGCCGGCACGGCATTGTCGGCGGAGGCGATGATGCGCGGCAACACGGCGGCCTGAGCGGTGCCCGGCAACAACAAAAACGCAAGCAACAACAATAGTCTGGCCGTCATGTACGCCCGCTTACAAAGCCCGGCGGCCACTTAAGCCGAATTTAGTTAATTATTGCTGGCCTCCGCTGCGCGAAGGCTGGCAGCGTAAGTTGGAGCGGGCGAAGGGAATCGAACCCTCGTATGCAGCTTGGGAAGCTGCCGTTCTACCATTGAACTACGCCCGCGCAGACAGTCACTTACCGCATTTTTGATTTCGTGTCAGGCGCAAGCTGCGCCGAAGTCTATTTTATGATTTTGCAGTTCTTAGCGCTGCAATATTTTGTGTGTTGCGCCCATTTACCGCCCTGACCCGAACAGGTGCCGGCCGGGCAATAGCCGCTGTCTCCCAACGCGCGCTCCGCGTGGCTGGATGTCGACGACACGATCCATGCGATCATCAAAATTGCAGCGGCCAATAAGCAAGCCTTGCGGTTCATCATGTGGTGCTCCGATGGAGTGGGGCCCGCGAAACCGCAAAACTAGCCAAGGCGGGAAGACGCGACAATAGCCACAATTCGGGGCCGCATCCGGCGGATCGAACGCACGGCCCGGCGAAATTCACATCCGGTAAACCAACACGGACGGTACCGCGCCATGAAAGCGGGCGGCGAGTGCGTCCACGCGTTGGTAATAGGCACAGCCCAAATCAGGAAACGGTCATGAGCATGCAGCTCATTACAGCACTCATCTATTGGGTGGCAGTCATGATCTGGCTGGCCGTTCTGGTAACCGTCGCCCTTCACTACATCCGCAATCCGCGCATTTTCGGCACCACGCGGCTGCTGCTGTTCGTGGTCGCGATCGATACCTGCCGCAATCTCGTCGAGAATGTTTATTTCGGACTTTTTTTCGGCGGCGAGTACGGCTTGTTTCCCACTGGCTTTGCGCACGGCCTCGGCAATCCCGCGCTGCTCGTGATGCCGAAATTGCTCAATATCCTGTCGGGCTGCCTCGTGCTCGGTCTGCTGCTGATGCGCTGGCTGCCGCAGGCGGTGACGGAGCGCGGCCGCTCCGACCAGAATGCCGCCGATCTCGAAAAGCTCGCCACCACCGATGGCATGACGTCGCTCATCAACCGCCGCCACTTCGATGCTTTGGCGCGCGCCGAGTGGGCGCGGTTTCAGCGCTACGGCCGCCCGCTGTCGCTGATGTTGCTCGACATCGACAAATTCAAATCGATCAACGACCGCTTCGGGCACGACGCCGGCGACCTGGTGCTCAAGGCAGTCGCGGAAACCTGCAAGACCACCAAGCGCCAGACCGACGTGGTGGCGCGCTTTGGCGGCGAGGAATTCGTGCTGCTGCTGCCGGAAACCGACGAAACCGCCGCCGAGATTGCCGCCGAGCGGCTGCGTCGAGCGATCCAAGATCACTCGCATGTCCTGCCGGGCGAGACTCTGCAGGTAACGGCGAGCATCGGCGTTGCCGGCGCGACGCTCGGCATGGCGGCCTTCGAGGTCATGCTCAAACGCGCCGACCAGGCTTTGTACGAAGCCAAGCACACCGGCCGCAACCGCGTGGTCAAAGCGCCAACAATGATAACGGAAACCTACCCGGCCGCGGCCGAGTGAGACCGCCGGGCCGTTCGCTTACGGTTTAAAATGCTTGGAGAGTTTCAGGCTCTGCGCCTGGTAATTCGAGCCGATGCCCTGGCCGTAAAGCTTGTCGGGCTTGGCCATCATCTTCTCATAGACCAGCCGGCCGACGATCTGCCCGTGCTCGAGGATGAACGGCACCTCGCGCGAGCGCACTTCGAGCACCGCGCGCGAGCCCTTACCGCCGGCGCCGGCATAGCCAAAGCCGGGATCGAAGAAGCCGGCATAGTGCACCCGGAATTCGCCGACCAGCGGATCGAACGGCACCATCTCGGCGGCGTAGTCGGGCGGCACCTGCACGGCTTCCTTGGAGGCCAGGATGTAAAATTCGCTTGGATCGAGGATCAGACTTTTGTCGGCGCGCGCGGTCATCGGCTCCCAGAAGTCGTGCACCGCGTAGCCGGCGCGCCGCTCGACGTCGATCACGCCGGTATGGCGCTTGGCGCGGTAGCCGACCAAACCATCCGGGCCGAGCCCCGACACATCGACGCTGACCGCGACACCTTCGCTGACGTCGGCGTCGGCGGCATCCACCAGCCGCTCTTGGCGATGCAGGTCGCGCAGCGCCTCGGCGCCGAGCAACGCGTGGCCGCGGCGGAAGCGGATTTGCGACAGCCGCGAGCCCTCGCGCACCAGCACCGGAAAAGTGAGCGGACTGATCTCGGCATAAAGCGGCCCGTGGTAGCCGGGCTCGATACGGTCGAAGCCGCGCATTTCATCGGCGATCACGCGGGTGAACACATCAAGCCGGCCGGTCGAGCTTTTCGGATTGGCGGCCGCGGAAACGTCGTCAGGCAGCGCCAGGCTTTCCAACAGCGGCACGATATAGACGCAACCGGTCTCCAGCACGGCGCCGTCGGTGAGCGCGAATTCGTGCAGCTTCAATTCGTCGATGCGCTGGGCGACCGTGGTCGAGCCGGGCAGGAAGCTCGCACGCACGCGATAGGCCACCTCGCCGAGCCGCAGATCGAGGCTCGCCGGCTGGATCTGGTCGGGCACGAATTCGGTGGCGGGCAGAATCGCGCCGCCGGCGGCGAGCGCCGCGATCATGCGGTCGGGCAGGATGCCCTTGTCTTCGATCGCGAATGAGAGTGCCACGGCGCCCCTTATACCTCAGAGGCATCGATCTAACCCGAAGGGTGGCTTGACGTGAAGCGGGCCGTCCCGCTACAAACGCCTTATCCCGTGGTCATTTGAGCCGGCCGGCTTGCAGCCACGTAAAATAAATCGCTAAAAGGCCGGGGACGCGTGTGCCCGGCCGAGATTTTTATCTCTGGCCGGTTTTTTATTGGAGGCACACATGCCCGCATCAAAGACCAAGACCTACCGCCCCGAAACCCGTCTGGTTCATGCCGGAACGCTGCGTTCGCAGTTCGGCGAAACCTCGGAAGCGCTGTTCCTCACCCAGGGCTATGTCTATCCGAGCGCCGAGGAATGCGAGGCGCGTTTTTCCGGCAAGAAGCCCGGTTACGTCTATTCGCGCTATTCCAATCCGACCTTGAGCATGTTCGAGCAGCGCATGGCCGCGCTCGAAGGCGCCGAGGCCGCGCGCTCGACCGCAACCGGCATGGCCGCCGTCACCACCGCGCTGATGGGCCTCGTCAAGGCCGGCGATCATGTGGTCGCCGCCAAGGCGCTGTTCGGCTCGTGCCGCTGGGTGATCGAGGAATGGCTGGGACGCTTCGGCGTCACCTCGACGCTGGTCGACGGCAAGGATCTCAACGCCTGGAAGAAAGCGGTGCGCAAGGAAACCAAGGCGTTCTTCATGGAAACGCCGACCAATCCGACGCTGGAAGTCTATGACATCAAGGCGGTCGCCGACATCGCCCACAATGCCGGCGCCCAGCTGGTGGTCGACAATGTGTTCGCCACGCCGCTCTACCAGAGCCCGCTCGTACATGGCGCCGACTGCGTGGTCTATTCGGCCACCAAACACATCGACGGCCAGGGCCGCGTGCTGGGCGGCGTAATCCTGGCGTCGGAAAAATTCATCATGGATCATATCCATCAGATCATCCGCCAGACCGGCCCGTCGCTGTCTCCGTTCAATGCCTGGGTGATGCTGAAAGGGCTGGAAACTCTATCGGTGCGGGTGCAGCGGCAGACCGAAAACGCCACGGCCGTGTCGGCGGCGCTCGACCGCCACAAGAAACTCAGCCGGCTGATCTATCCTGGCCGGGCGGACCACCCGCAGGCCGATATCGTCAAGAAGCAGATGAAGGCCGGCTCGACGCTGTGCTCGTTCGAGGTCAAGGGCGGCAAGGAAGGCGCCTTCCGCTTTCTCGATGCCCTGCAGCTGATCGGCATCACCAACAATCTCGGCGATGCCAAGAGCCTGGTCACGCATCCGACCACGACCACGCATCAGCGGCTCACACCCGAGCAGCGCGCCGAACTCGGCATTGGCGATGGGCTGGTGCGTTTCTCGGCCGGGCTCGAACACCCCGACGATCTGATCGAGGATCTGCTGACGGCGCTGGATGCGGTTTAGAAAAACGCCTGCGGCGGCTCAGGGCACCAGATGCGACAGGGCGGTCGCCGACATGACCGGCCGCTCGGCCGCCTCGGAAATTGCCAGCGCAAGGCCGTGGGCAAAGCAGCCGTAGCTCCAGTCGTTCATGTGCAGCCCGTCGGGCGACACGAACGACTCGAATGTCATGTGGTCGTCGTTGTACCAGCGCTTCATCACCTCGTAGCGGCGGAACAGATCGACGTCCTCCGTCTTCGCGATGGCGGCGATCAAGTCGACCATGTGCTGAGCTTCCGGCTTCACGATCACCTTCGGCGCGTATTGCGGATCGATCAGCACCACGTCGGCGCCGATCGCGCGAATCTGGTTGAGGCCCAGGCGGATCGCGGCGCCGTGGTCGGTGAAGCCGTGATCGCGGATAACCGAATTGGTGCCGAGCTGCCAGAGCACGAGGTCCGGCTTGGCGGCGACGACGCCTTGATCAAGGCGCTTGAGCATGTCGGCGACTTCCTCTCCGTTCACGCCGCGATTGATCACGGTGATCGAAGAACCCGGGAAGCGGTTCTTGAGCTCGGCCTCGAGCCGGCTCGGATAATTCTTGGCGGGCGAGGTCGCACCTGCGCCGGCAGTCGACGACGAACCCAAGGCGACGATGGTAATCGGAAGACCGGTCGTCAGCTTCTGCCCGACATGCGACAGCGGATTGGTGAGCCGGATCAGATCGAGCGGCGTATCGCATGATAGCGCCGGCGTCTCGGCGCGCGCCGACAGCGGCAGCGTCGCGAGCAACGCGGCGACAGCAGCAACCTTCATCGCCCTGTTGGCGAGACAAAAACCCGACACGTAGGTTTCCCCCGAACTCAGTTTAACGGCCGCCCTCGGCATGCGGCTCGTCTGGTTTGGCCGATTCGATAACAAGATCGGCCAGTAATCGCCCTAAGCAATCGTGGACCCGCTCTGCTGTGTCAAGTTTTTTTGCCGGCGAATACAGGTCGAACGTACCCAAATCGGCCCAAAGCTTCATGATGCTGAATCGGTCGAACAGCGGCACTTCATGTTGCAGTGCAACCCAACGCATGTTTTCGGCATATGTGCCAAGCGCAATCATTGAATCTGTGCGCGGACTATATTGCGCGTTGATTAAAACAACATCAGCGCCTGCGGAACGGGCAATATTTATACCTTGGTCGAGTGACGCCCTGAATTGATCGATGTCGATCGACTGCATGGCGTCCACGGTTCCGGTCTGCCAGACGACGAGCGCAGGTTTGGCCGCGGCCAATGCCGGCGCCAACGACTTCGCCATCTCGCCGGCGGAGCGTTTCGACTGCACGTCGGTCGTGACCTTCACGGTAACGCCCGGCAGCGCTTCGCCGAGCGCGTACTGCAACCGCGCCGGATAGGCATTCTTGACGCCGTTAGACCCGGGCAGCAGCGAGGAACCGGCGCCGACCACCAGAATATCGAGCTGCTTTGCGGCAATCGCGCGGTTGACTTGTGGCAGGGCAAAATCGCGCTCGATGAGATCGGTAGCCACGGCGCATTGCGCCGGCTGCTCGGCCCAAGCCGGGCCGGCCAGCAGCAGCAGTGCCAGCGAAAATAGAACGCGCCCCGTCATGCTTCGCCCCCCGCGTAGCCCGGCTCTATCTTGGGCGGACGCGGTCCCGGTCCTTGTCGCTCCACCCGTCTATACCACGAAATCAACGCTGCCGCGCCAACCATTACGGCAATGCCGGATAGGCTCACGATGATCTGCGTCAACAGGCTGTTGGAAATTTCGGTGAACAGGAAGTGGGCGGCAAACGCCAGGAACACGCCCAGGCAGAAAATCTCCAGCGAATGCTGCCCGCACAAGATCGCCGGCCAAGCCACCGGCGATTTCAATACGTGCCAGTCGCGCGGCACGAACCAAACCGTGATCACCGCCAATGACAAAAAATGCACGATGCGCAGTACGTCGAGATTGGTCTTGTCGATCGGATAGATCGCATCGCCGAGAAACTTCGGCACGAACACTCCGAGCCGCGGGAAATACCAGGTCATGGCGATGCCGAATGCAAACACGAGGTAAGCGAACGCCAAGCCGACCACGGCAGGCGAATTGATCCAACGCGCGAGCCGTTGCGCGCCGCCCAGCGCGCACCAGGCGCCGAACACGAACAACAGTTGCCAGGCGAACGGATTGAACACCCAGGTGCCGTTCGGATAGGCCGCGATGCTCCAGTCGAACCACCAGGTCAGCGCATAAAATATCGCCGATGTGATGAGTGCGAGCGACGGCGTGCGCAGCAGCAGCCACAGCATTGGCGGGAACCACAGCAGGAGCACGATGTAGAGCGGCAGCACGTCCATATTGACCGGCTTGAACTTCAACAGGAGTGCCTGAAGAATCGTGACGTCGGGGTTCTTGAGGAAATCCAGCACGCCCATTTCCTCGGTGTAGAGCGGATTGTCGAAGGAGTGCGCGACGTATGCGATCTCGGCCAGATAGATCGCGAACAGAAACACGTGCGCGACATAAATTTGCCAGGCGCGCTTGAGCACGCGGGCGCTGGCGACGATGAAGCCGTGCTGCTGCATGGCGCGGCCATAAACGAAGGCCGCGGTGTAGCCGGAGATGAAAACGAAAATCTCGGTGGCGTCGCTGAATCCGTAATTGCGGATCGTGATCCAGCTCACCGCATTGGACGGGATGTGATCGAGGAAGATTAGCCAGAGAGCAATGCCGCGGAACAGGTCAAGCCGCAGATCGCGTTCGGTCGATACCGGAGCCATGAACGGCTTTTCTTTCATGCGATCTTTCGGTCATAATCCCCGAACAGGGTCAGCAAGCCCGCACGGCCTATTTAAGGCATATAGATAGATGTATCGCGCCGTAACCCGCAAGATCGAGGTCGCGGTGACGCCCCGCTTCGTTTCCGAGCGGTCGTCGCCGGGCAACGGCTATTATTTCTGGGCCTATACCATCGACATTGCCAATCTGGGGACCGAAACGGTGCAACTCAAGACGCGCCATTGGCGCATCACCGACGCATTCGGAAGGCTCCAGGAGGTGAAGGGTCCGGGCGTGGTCGGCGAGGAGCCGACCCTGAAGCCTGGCGAGTCGTTCGAATATACCAGCGGCGTGCCGCTGCCGACGCCGTCCGGCTTCATGACCGGCAGCTACGGCATGGTGACGGCGGCGGGCGAACATTTCGATATCGAAATCCCGGCCTTCTCGCTTGATTCATCCTACGCCGAGCGGACGATCAATTAGCCGGCAAGCAGCCCTTGAACCGGGCGAGCGCCTGGCGCGGCAGGATCGCCAGCACCGCGCCATCGCGCGAAAAATCCTGCACCGCCTCAAGCTGCGGCTCGCGTAGCGCCACGCAGCCGTTGGTGCCGATCTTTCCGGGTAATTGCAGGTGGATGAAAATGCAGGATCCGGCGCGCGCCTTGCGGTCGGTCGGATAATCGACCAGCAGGCCTCGGGCGTATTCCGGCACGCGCCACAAGTTCTCGCCATGCACTTTCGCGCCGACGAGGGCGCGCGACGTGATGGTGTTATAGGCGGGCGAAGAAAGATCGTCGACGCAGATCGTGCCCTCGACGAGGCGCATGTAGTTGGGCACTTGTGACGCGGCGGCACCGAAGTTGCGGCCGATCTTGTAAAAGCCGGCCGGTGCACGCTTGTCGCCTTCGACTTTCACCGGCTCGCCGACGCGAGCGAACTTGCGAAAAGCATAGGCCCACGCGACGCCTTTGTAGCCGACCAGCGCCGTGGCCGGGCCGCCCGTGACCTGCCACGGTTCCTTCGGCGACGTGCGCTCGAAACGTTCCACGCTCGCGGTCGTGCTTTTCAGCGTAGCGGAGGTGACCAGCACCAGCCGGCGCACCGAAGCGAGCGGCTCCGGACAACTTTGCGCCAACGCAACCTGCGGGGCGATCAACACGATGAATAACAGAACCGCCGCGCGCATAATGTCCCAGCCTTAACTTGATTTTGTCTCGACCTCGCCCGGCGCGAACTCATAATTCGCGCTGCAGAACTCGCAGGTGACGGAAATCTTGCCGTTCTCGACCATGTGGTCGCGGTCGTCCTGCGAGAAGCTTCGCAGCATGGCCTCGACATTGTCGCGCGAGCACGAGCATTGCGCGATAACATCGCTGCCGCGGAATACGCGCACGCCCGGCTCATGGAACAGCCGGTAGACCAGCCGCTCGCTGGACAGCGCCGGATCGATCAGTTCGACGTCCTCGACAGTGGCAACCAGCGCGCGGCCTTCGACCCAGGCATCGTCTTCCGCCACCGTATGCGGCGTCGTGCCTTCGGGCGCATCGCCGGGATCGAGATCGGCCACCCGCGCGCGCTCCGGCGCCTTGGGCAAAAACTGCAAAAGAATTCCACCGGCGCGCCAACCATGCTTGGCACCGCCCTCGGCCGCGCGCAATTCTTCGGCGACCGCCAGCCGCACCCGCGTCGGAATTTGCTCGGAGCGGTGAAAATATTCGTGCGCCGCGTCTTCCAGCGAGCCGCCTTCGAGCGCGACCAGGCCCTGATAGCGGTTCATGTCGGCGCCCTGATCGATGGTCATGGCGAGATGGCCTTTGCCGAGCAGCGCCCCGGCATTCGCCTTGCCAGCCTCGATCGCCGCCGCGACCCGATCTTTGTCGAAACGCGCGCAGCCGCGCACTTTGCCGGGCGCGGTGAAATCAACCACCAGCATGCGCACCGGGCCATCGGTCTGGGTCTGTAAAATGAAACGGCCATCGATCTTTAGAGCCGAGCCGAGCATGACGGTGAGCACCACCGCCTCACCCAGCAGCTTGGCCACCGGCGCCGGATAGGCGTGCGCCGCGAGAATTTGGTTCACCACCGGGCCCAGCCGGACGACCCGCCCGCGCAAATCGAGCGCCGCGACTTCGAACGGCATGGCGGTGTCGTCGGCCGAGGTGGCCGACGGCGCGCGGGTGGGGATAGCGATTTTCGGATTGCTCATCGCACTTATGTAGCGCTGCTGACGCGGATTGCTACCGCCCGCCGGCGTGCAGACACCAGGCCAAAAGACCTTTTTGAGCGTGCAGCCGGTTTTCCGCCTCGTCGAACACCACCGATTGCGGTCCGTCCATCACCTCGTCGGTGACTTCTTCGCCGCGATGGGCCGGCAGGCAGTGCATAAACAGCGCCTCGGGCTTGGCCTTCGACATCAGCCGCGCATTGACCTGGTAGCGCTTGAGCACGTTGTGCCGGCGTTTGCCGTCACGGTCGCCCATCGACACCCAGGTATCGGTCACTACGCAATCGGCGTCCTTGACCGCGGTTTCCGGGTCGTCGCCGATTTTGATCGCGGCGCCGGACGATTTCACCCAGTCCATCAGCCATTTCTTGGGGCGCAGTTCGGCCGGCGTCGCCACCCGCAACTGGAACTCGAAGCGCTCGGCGGCATGCATCCAGGACGCCAGCACGTTATTGGCATCGCCGCTCCAGGCCACCGTACGGCCGCGGATTGGTCCGCGCTTTTCCTCGAAGGTCATGACGTCGGCCAGCACCTGGCAGGGGTGCGAGCGCCGAGTCAGCCCGTTGATCACCGGCACGGTGGCGTGGCGCGCGATCTCGGCCACCGACTCGTGGTCGAGAATGCGGATCATGATGGCGTCGACATAGCGCGACAGCACGCGCGCGGTGTCGGCCAGCGTCTCGCCGCGGCCGAGCTGCATTTCCTGCGCGGTCAGCAAGATCGCTTCGCCGCCGAGCTGGCGCATGGCGACGTCGAACGACACGCGCGTGCGCGTCGACGGCTTGTCGAAGATCATCGCCAGCGTCTTGCCGGCCAGTGGCTCGGTGAGCACGCCGCGGGCGCGCTCGGTTTTCATGGCGCGGCTGTCGTCGATCATTCCGGCTAATACAGGCTTGGGAATATCGATTAGATCGAGGAAGTGCCGCGCGCCCTTTCCGATCATGATGCCACCGCCTTCGCCGGCCGCGGATGCGCCTTGCCCAATTTTGCGCAAGCGCGATCGATGCGCGCGAAGGCTTCCGCGATCTCGTTTTCGCCGATGATCAGCGGCGGCAGCAGCCGCACCACATTGTCGCCGGCGGCGACCGCGAGCATCTTCTCATTGCGCAATTCATCGACCATTTCGGACGCCGGCGGCACCATGCGCAGGCCGATCAGCAGGCCTTCGCCGCGCACTTCCGCGATCACCGACGAATGGCGGTCCCTGAGTTCGGCCAGCCGCTGCTTGAGCAGGAGCGAGTTCTTCCGCATCCGATCGAGGAAGCCAGCGCCGACGATGACATCAAGCGCCGCATTGCCGGCCGCCATGGCCAGCTGATTGCCGCCAAAGGTCGAGCCATGCGTGCCGGCGGTCATGCCCTTGGAGGCCTCCGCCGTCGCCAGACAGGCGCCGATCGGAAATCCGCCACCGAGCGCCTTCGCCAGCGTCATGATGTCGGGCGTGACGCCGGTGTGCTCATAGCAAAACAAATCGCCGGTGCGGCCGACGCCGGTCTGGATCTCGTCGAAGATCAGCAACAGGCCGTGGTCGTCGCACAGCTTGCGCAGCGCACGCAGGAAGTTGTGCGGCACGACCCGAACGCCGCCCTCGCCCATGATCGGCTCGATCATGATGGCCGCGGTTTCCGGACCGATGGCTTTTTTGGTCGCCTCCAGATCGGCGAACGGCACTTGGTCGAAGCCCTCGACCGGCGGGCCGAAGCCTTGCAGATATTTTTTATTCCCGGTCGCGGCGATCGCCGCCAGCGTCCGGCCGTGGAATGCGCCTTCGAAGGTAACGATCCGGAAGCGCTCGGGCTTGCCGGAGGAGAATTGATAATGGCGCGCCATCTTGATCGCGCATTCAATCGCCTCGGCGCCGGAATTCTGGAAAAATACCGTGTCGGCAAAACTCAAGCTGCACAGCCGGTCGGCCAACCGCTCGGCTTCCGGGATGCGGTACAGATTGGAGACGTGCCAGACCTTCTTCGCCTGATCCTCAAGCGCGCTCACCAGCCGCGGATGGGCATGTCCAAGAGCATTAACGGCGACGCCGGAGGTGAAGTCGAGGTAGCGCTCGCCGTCAGCCGTGATCAGCCAAGCGCCCTCGCCCCGCTCGAAAGCGAGGTCGACGCGCGCATAAGTCGGCAATAGATGCGAGCTCACGGCCTGTTTCTTCCATTGAACAATTTGCCGAAATGAAATGTGCCGCCTCGCCGGGCGGCACTTTTTTCATTCTATTCCAGGGCCTTGCGCTGTCAACACACTGACTCTGGCGACGATCGCCGACTCAAATTCGCCGCAAGGCCCGATTCTAAAGGAAAAACTGTTGGTAGCTGGGCTTGAGGGGTTGCAAACGCTTGCACGAGAGTCACCCCATATTGTAGCGTTTTGGATAGCTAGTACGACATCTCGTGCTATCGAGCGTTTTCTAGTTCATCCCTGGAGCCTAAGGGTCAGGCGCGCGTAACCGTGCCGGACGACGGGGTTGGATTCTACCCAAGGCATTGAGGGTCAAGGAGAAAACCCAATGGGCTGGACCGACGAGCGGGTCGAATTGCTCAAGAAGCTGTGGGCGGATGGCCTGTCGGCCAGCCAGATCGCGGCCGAACTTGGTGGCATCACCCGCAATGCCGTTATCGGCAAGGTTCACCGCCTTGGCCTGTCCGGCCGCGCCAAAAGCCCCTCCTCATCCTCGCCCCGGCCACGCAAGGCGCGCTCCTCGGGCATGATGCGGGTGTCACGGTCTTCCATGCGCGGCAACACGGCGCTCGCCTACGAATACGAGGTCGAGCCCGAGCCCGAGCTTATCGAGATACCGATCGAGCAACGGAAAACTTTGCTGCAACTGACCGAAAAAACCTGCCGCTGGCCGATCGGCGATCCGGGCAGCACGGAATTTTTCTTCTGCGGCGGCGAGAACGCCAACGAGCAGCCGTATTGCATCTATCACGCGCGCGTCGCCTATCAGCCGATGACCGACCGGCGGCGCGATAAGCGGCCTTTCCGCGGTTAGTTCAGGCGACACGCCCAAAACGGTCGTCGAGAGCATAACCCGCCCCGCGCACCGTGCGGATCGGGTCGGCCATGTGGCCGCGATTGATGGCCTTGCGCAGCCGGCCGACATGGACATCCACGGTGCGCTCGTCGATATAGATATCGCTGCCCCAGACGCCGTCGAGCAATTGCTCGCGCGAGAACACGCGGCCCGGGCGCTCCATCAGAAATTCCAGCAGGCGGTATTCGGTCGGCCCGAGGTCGACGGCGCGGCCATTGCGTGACACCCGTTTCTTTTCGCGATCAAGCTCGATGTCGCCGATGTTGAGCACCAGCGCGACCCGCTCGGGGTTGGCCCGGCGCAACAGCGCGCGCACGCGCGCCAGCAATTCCGGCACCGAGAACGGCTTGACGATGTAGTCGTCGGCGCCGGTGGCTAGGCCCCGCACCTTCTCGCTCTCCTCGCCGCGGGCCGTCAGCATGATGATCGGCAGCTGGCGCGTTTCCGGCCGGGCGCGCAAACGCCGGCATAGCTCGATGCCGGACAGACCCGGCAGCATCCAGTCGAGTACGATCAGGTCCGGGCTGCTTTCCTTGAGGCGGGTATCGGCCTCGTCGCCGCGCGCGGCGGTCTCCACCTCGTAGCCCTCGGCCTCAAGGTTATAACGCAGCAGCATGGTGAGCGGCTCTTCGTCCTCGACGATCAAGATGCGCGCGTTCATGCGTTTCTTCCCTGACTATTTCTCGCCGGCCGCGCGCAGGGCGGCGATCGTCGTGGTGTCACCCTTGGGCCGCTGGTCGGCGATCGGCCGGCCCTCGATGACATAATGTACCGTCTCGGCGATGTTGGTGGCATGATCGCCCATGCGCTCGATATTCTTGGCGCAGAACAAAAGATGGATGCAGAACGTGATATTGCGCGGATCTTCCATCATATAGGTCAGAAGCTCGCGGAACACCGACGTGCAAACCGCGTCGATTTCCTCATCGCCGCGCCATACCGCCATCGCCTTGCTGTCGTCGCGACGGGCGAAGGCGTCGAGCACCGCTTTCATCTGCCCAAGCACCATATCCGCCATGTGTTCGACGCCACGGATCAGCTTGGGCGGCGGGAACTCGGCATTCAGCGCGATCACGCGCTTGGCGATGTTCTTGGCGAGATCGCCGATGCGCTCCAGATCGTTGGCAAGCCGCAGCGCGCCGACGATTTCGCGCAGATCGACGGCCATCGGCTGCCGGCGGGCAATCGTGAGGACCGACTTTTCCTCGATCTCGCGCTGCAATGCGTCGATATTGGCATCCGCCTGCGTGACGCGTTGCGCCAGCGCGCTGTCGCGCTTGGCCAGGGCATCGACCGAGTCGGCGACTTGCTTCTCGGCAAGCCCACCCATCTCGGCCACCATGCGCCCGAGGTCTTGCAGGTCGGTGTCGAAAGCCTTGGCCGTGTGCAGATCGTTCATTGTTGTTGTCCTTCAGTCGCGCGTCAGCCGAAGCGACCGGTTATATAATCCTGGGTGCGGCGATCGTTAGGCGTCGTGAACATGTGCGAGGTATCGCCGTATTCGATCAACTCGCCGAGATACATGAAGGCGGTGAAGTCGGACACGCGCGCGGCCTGCTGCATGTTGTGCGTGACGATCGCGATTGTGTAGTCGTCCTTGAGCTCATCGATCAATTCCTCGATCTTGGCGGTGGAGATTGGGTCGAGCGCCGAGCACGGCTCATCGAACAAGATCACCTCCGGCCGCACCGCGACGGTACGCGCAATGCAAAGCCGCTGCTGTTGACCGCCGGATAGCGATAGGCCGTTGGCGTTGAGCTTGTCCTTGACCTCTTCCCACAGCGCGGCGCGCTGCAGCGCATGCTGCACGCGGCCCTCCAAATCGGATTTTCCCAGCCGCTCATAGAGCCGGATGCCGAAGGCGATATTCTCAAAAATCGTCATCGGAAACGGCGTCGGCTTCTGGAACACCATGCCGACTTTGGCGCGCAACAAATTGAGGTCCTGCGACGGCGACAGAATATCCTCGTTATCAAGCCGTATATGTCCGACGGCGCGCTGGTTCGGATAAAGATCGTACATGCGGTTGAGAATGCGCAGCAGCGTCGATTTGCCGCAGCCGGACGGGCCGATGAAAGCCGTCACCTTGCCCTGGTAAAGCGAACAGTTGATGCTTTTGAGGGCGCGGTGATCGCCATAAAAGAAATTAAGGTCGCGGATCGAAACCTTTTCCAGCAGGCCGTCGGTGCTGACCGCAGCGTGGCTGACCGTGGGGACCGTGAACGATGCAACACTCATGATGATTTTCTCTGTGCCGTGAGAAGACGAGCGATGATGCTCAGCGCGAGAACCGCCAGGGTAATGATAAGCGCGCCGGTCCAGGCCAAATTCTGCCAGTCCTTGTACGGACTGAGCGCGAACTGGAAGATGACAACCGGCAGGCTGGCGACCGGAGCATTCATATTGGTGCTCCAGAATTGATTGTTGAGCGAGGTAAACAGCAGCGGCGCGGTTTCACCGCTGATGCGCGCCACCGCCAACAGCACGCCGGTGATCATGCCGGCGCGCGCCGCGCGATAGGCGACCTTGGTGATCATCAGCGAGCGCGGCAGGCCGATCGACGCGGCGGCCTCGCGCAGCGTATCGGGCACCAGCGTGAGCATGTCCTCGGTGGTGCGCACCACCACCGGCACCACGATCACCGCCAGCGAGACCGCGCCGGCCCAACCGGAGAAATGACCCATCTGCGCGACCATGATTTCGTAGATAAACAGCCCGACGACGATCGACGGCGCACTGAGCAAAATGTCGTTGATGAAGCGCACCACCATGGTCAGTTTGTCGTAGCGGCCGTACTCGGCCATGTAAGTGCCGGCCAGCATGCCGAGCGGTGTACCAATGGCCACCGCGATCGTCGTCATAACCAGGCTGCCGATGATCGGGTTGAGCAACCCGCCGGCGGAACCGGGCGGCGGCGTCATTTCCGTGAACACCGCGAGTGAAAGGCCGCTAAAGCCCTCCCACAGCAGCACGCTAAGGATCAGCACCAGCCAGCTCAAACCGAATGCCGTCGCACCGAAGGACAACCCCATCGTGATGACGTTGCGGCGGCGGCGCTTGGCGTACAGCGGGGAGGAGGCGCCCGATATCATGACCATGGTCAGGCTCCGACCCGGGCGTTGAGACGCATCAGCATCAGACGCGCGAAGGCGAGCACGATGAACGTGATCACAAACAGGATAAGACCGAGCGCGATCAAAGACGACGTATAGAGGTCGCCGACCGCCTCGGTGAATTCGTTGGCGATGGTGGCCGAAATCGTCGTTCCCGGCGCCAGGATCGAACCGGAAATGCGATGCGCATTTCCGATGACGAACGTTACCGCCATGGTTTCGCCGAGCGCACGGCCCAGACCCAGCATGACGCCGCCAATCACGCCGACGCGGGTGAACGGGAGCACCACATAACGCGCGACTTCCCACGTGGTGCAGCCGAGGCCATAGGCCGCCTCCTTGAGCACCGGCGGCACGGCTTCGAACACATCGCGCGATATCGATGTGATGAATGGCAGCACCATGATGGCCAAGATCAGGCCGGCGGTGAGAACGCCGATGCCGTAGGGCGGGCCTTCGAACAAAGTCGAGAGTACCGGCACATGGCCGAATATCGTGATCAGGAACGGCTGGACGTATTGCTGCAAGAACGGCGCGAACACGAACAAGCCCCAGATGCCGTAAATGATGCTGGGAATGCCGGCGAGCAGTTCGATGGCGATGCCGATCGGCCGCCGCAACCACATCGGGCATAATTCGGTGAGGAACAGCGCGATGAACAGGCCGACCGGCACCGCGATCAGCATCGCAATGACGGATGTGACGACGGTGCCGTAAATCGGCGCGATGGCGCCGAATTTCTCGGTGACCGGGTTCCAGGTTTCGTCGATCAGGAAGCTTGGGCCGAAGGCGCGCAATGCCGGCCATGAGCCGTAAACCAGCGAAACGATAATTCCGCCGAGAATGATAAGAACGGTGATGGCGGCGAAACGGGTCAAGTTGCGGAATGCAATGTCGCCCAGGCGCAGCCGCCCGAGAACCTTGGCCCGATCGACTTGCTCGTCGACCGAAATCCCGCTGCCTTCAAACGCAACATCAACCACGGGTCGCCTCCCGGCGGGTTGCATTCGGCTCTCCCTTTGGCTCAAGCGCATCCGGGGAAGCCACTCAAGCGGTCCACTGGCCGCATGACAAGCCGCCTTGTGAGCGGCGGTGGACAAGGAAAGGGCGCCTTGCGGGCGCCCTTTCCCGTTGTCGTCGGATCAGTTGGTCATCGCGTAGACGGGCTTGCCGCTCGCGTCCTTGACTTCCTTGGTCCAGTATTTTTCGACGTCGGCGGCGACATTCGCCGGCATCGGGACGTAGTCGAGGCTCTCGGCCATCTTGGCGCCGTTCTTGTAGGCCCAGGCGAAGAACTTGAGCGCTTCGCCGGTAGCGACCGGATCGGACGGCTGCTTGTAGACCAGGATCCAGGTCGCCGCGGTCATCGGCCACGACTTGTCGCCGGGCTGATTGGCGAGGATCACGCCGTAACCGGGCTGCGATTTCCAATCGGCATTGGCCGCCGCCGCCTGGAACGCCTCGGAGGTCGGCGATACCGTCTTGCCGCCTTTGTTGACCATCTTGGTGAAGGTCAGCTTGTTCTGCAGCGCGTAGGCGTATTCGACGTAACCGACCGAACCCTTGGTGTTGGCGACGTTATTGGCGACGCCTTCGTTACCCTTGGCGCCGATGCCGACCGGCCATTGCACCGAGGTATTGAATCCGACCTTCGACTTCCAGTCGGCATTCACGTCCGACAGATAATAGGCGAAGTTGAACGTCGTGCCCGAGCCGTCCGAGCGATGCACGACGGCGATCGCCTGGTCCGGCAGCTTGACGGACGAATTGAGCTTCTGGATCGCGGGGTCGTTCCATTTCTTGATGTCGCCCATGAAAATCTTGGCGAGCGTTGCACCGTCGATGGTCAGGTCGCCGGCCTTGATGCCGTCGAGATTGACCACCGGGACGATGCCACCCATCACCATTGGGAACTGGGCGAGACCGGCCTCGTCGAGCTCCTTGCCCGGGAGCGGCGCATCGCTGGCGCCGAAGATCACGGTCTTGGCTTTGATCTGCTTGATGCCGCCGCCGGAACCGATCGACTGATAGTTCAGCCCGTTACCGGTTTCCTTTTTATAGGCGTCGGCCCATTTGGCGTAGATCGGATAGGGAAATGTGGCGCCGGCGCCGGAAATGTCGGCGGCATTAGCCGGAACAAAAGCGGCGGCGGCGATGAAGCCGGCGGCAGCAAATGCGGTCCAGTGTTTCACGGGTTCTCTCCATGTTTGCGGCCAAAGGCATCCGCGGGCCTTGGCGCCCACGGTCTCCACCTTCGCGCCCTTGGTCCGGGCGGCCGCTGTTGCTTTAAGACGCTCCAAGTCTGCGCTTCGGACGGGATTTTCTGATTGCTTTGGTCGAGGAGTTCCGAAGTCGTGGTCAGCCTTAGGCGTCGCATGTCACCGTTCTATAAAGGTTGAGTGACAGTCACATGACAATGTAACCAGTTGATTCTTATGACAATTTATTCGCCGTCGGCAGAATCGCCAGTGCGTAAGGGCAGATGCATGATGAAGGTGGCGCCCTCGCCCGGCGTGCTCTCGATGCTGAGCCGGCCGCCATGCCGGTTGAGCACGTGCTTGACCAGCGCCAGGCCCAATCCGGTGCCGCCTTGCGCGCGGCTGTCGGCGACGTCGACCCGGTAGAACCGCTCGGTCAAGCGCGGGAGATGCTCGGGCGCGATGCCCGGACCGTAATCGCGCACCGCCAGGCGTGCCTCGGGCGCACCGCCACGGGTCTGGTTGCTCGCCAGCGTGATATCGACACGCTTGCCGGCGGCGCCGTATTTGAGCGCGTTCTCAACCAGGTTCTCGAGCGCGCGAACCAATTCGTCGCGGTCACCCAGCACGATCAGCGCATCCGGCGGCGCGGCGACCTTGATCGTCACAGCGCGGTCGCGCGCCAGTGTCTGCAATCCGTCGGCCACCTGCTTCACGACTGGCGCCAGATCGAGCGGCGTATTCGGTTGCAAATGCGCGTTGAGTTCGATGCGCGATAGCGACAGCAGATCGTCGATCAGCCGCGCCATGCGCGTCGCCTGCCCCTGCATGATGGCGAGGAATTTCTCGCGCGCGGCCAGATCGTTCTTGGCCGGCCCCTGCAAGGTCTCGATGAAGCCAAGCAGCGCCGCAAGCGGCGTGCGCAATTCATGGCTGGCATTGGCAATGAAATCGGCGCGCATTTCCTCGACCCGCCGCAGCGGAGTAAGATCGTTGAACGTCATCAGTAGAATGTCGGCGTGGGCGTTACCGGTATTGGCCAATTTCACCGGCGTCACGAAGGCTTCGAACCAGCGATCGAGCGGCACGCGTTCGAAGAATTCCACCCGTTGCGGCGTCCGGCTGGCGGTGGCGCGCCGGATTGCGTCGACCAGTTCGGGCATGCGCAATGTGATCAAGGCCGGTTCACCGCGGCGCAGCGACGGCGCTATCCCCGATGCCGCCGCGTTGAAGGCAATCACGCGGCCGTCGCGATCGAGCACGATCGCCGCTCCGGGCAATCCGCCGATCAACGACTCAATGAGCAGGGCCTGCGGGTGCGTGGCTCCACGGCCGCTGATCGGCGACACCTGCCCGGTCGCCGGATCCGCGCCCAGTCTGCCGAGCAACGCCAGCCACGCCCCGCGCAGACGGCTTGGCCAATCCGCGCCGCGCGACAGATTTGCGCTGTTGTCTTCGCTCGCCATGATCAATCGGCGCCGGTTTTCTTGGTCTCGATTTCGCTGCGTATCGGCGCGCTGGCGGTCACCGCTTCCGCCTGTGGAACGGGCCGCACGCCGCGCATATTGAGCATAATTTCGCGCGTGCCCAAAATAATCAGCGCGACGGCGAACGGCACGAAATAATAGAGCAGCCGGAACAACAGCAGGCCCGCCAGCAAATCCTCTTTGTCGTATTGCCACAGCGCCACCAGCATGGCGGCGTCGAATACGCCGATGCCGCCGGGCGCGTGGCTGGCGAAGCCGAGCATCGTCGCCGACACGAACACCACCGCCAGCGTCACAAAACCGAGGTTCGGCCCGGTCGGCAGCAGCATGTACATGGCGAGCGCGCAGCAACTGAGATCGATAATGCCGATGCAGATTTGCAGCAGCGTCGACGGCCCGTTCGGCAAATGGACTTTCCATTCGCCGCGACCGATCTCGCGCGGTGCGCTCCAAACCCAGCCGAGATAACAAGCCAGGATCAAAAGTGTCGCGCCCGCCATGCAGCGGTTGACCCAGTCAGGCAGTTGATCGAGCAAGCCCAGGGCCTCCGGCGAATGAGCGACGCCGAGACCCATGACGGTGGCGTTGCCGAGCCAAAACGTCAGCCCCGCGACAAAACAGATCTTCGCGACCGCGATGGCGTCGAGACCGTGCGCCGAATAAATCCGATAGCGCACCGCGCCGCCGGTGAACACCGTGGCGCCGATATTGTGGCCGATCGAATAACTGGTGAAAGCGGAAAGCGCCGCGATCCGGTAGGGAATCTCATTATGCCCGATCGTGCGCAGAGCGAACAGGTCGTAGAAGGTGAGCGTGAAATAGCCGGCCGCGACGAACGCAGCGGCGGCGGCGATGTGACGCAGCTGGGTCGCCTTGATCGCGGCAATCACCTCATCAACGTCGGTGTCGCGCAACATATGAAGCAGCACCACCACCGCCACGGCGATGATGGCCAGACTGAGCAACACGCCCATTCTATTCCAGCCGATATATTTCTGGAAAAATCGCGCCCCCGCGCGCAACGACTTGAGCATTCTTCCTCCGCCTTCGCGCGCGGGCCCCGGCGACCCCGCTACGCCGCACGCAAACACAAGCGCGCTTACGACCCCACTAGCAGAACACACTGCCTGGCGCGAGTGTACTGCCGTTGCCCCTAACGATCTGCTAGTTTGACGGAGAAAGGGCCGCCGCGCCGGGACGTTGGAACCGCAGCGGATAGCGCCATCGCCGGTAAGGAGTTGCCCCCATGAGCGAGTTCGACCGTTCTTTGCCCCGCCGCACGGTGCTGCAAGGCACCGGTATCGCCGCCGGTTTTGGCATCGGCAGCGGTTTGTTGTCCGGCCTGACCGCCGCCGCGCAGGCGCAACCGGCTCCGGCCGGCAAAATCTGGAGCCAGGAATATTGGGCGAAGAAGGGCAACGTGAAGCTCAATCTCTGGCGCAAACGCGTTGGCGCGCCCAAGCAAGGCGAACCGGCTCTGCCGGTCGTATTCCTGGTGCACGGATCGTCGGACTCGGCGCGCTCTTCCTACGACCTCACGGTGCCCGGCAAGGGCGAATACTCGCTCATGAATGTGCTGGCGCGCGACGGCTACGACGTCTGGACCATGGACCATGACGGCTACGGCTATTCCGGTTCATCGGGCAACAATTCCGACATGGCCAGCGGGGTCGAGGACCTTAAGGCCGCGATGCCGGTGGTGACGAAGGAAACCGGCCAGCAAAAAGCGCATTTTTACGGCACCTCCTCCGGCGGCATCCGCGCCGCGGCCTATGCGCAGGCGCAGCCCGAGCGGGTCGGCCGGCTGATGCTCTGCGCTTTCACCTACAAGGGTAACGGTGCCGCGGAGATCGCACGGCGGCGGGAAAAAATTGACGCGCTGCGCGCCAGCCCGCGCCGCAAGCGCGATACCGCGATGATCCGCTCGATCTTCACCCGCGACGGCCATCCCGAGTTCTACGACCCGGCGATGGTCGAGGCGCTGATCGCCGACGAAATGAAATTCGGCGATACGATTCCGAGCGGTACCTATATCGACATGGCGGCGAACCTGCCGATTGTCGACCCCAAGAAAATAGTGTCGCCGGTGCTGATGCTGCGCGGCGAGTTCGACGGCAACTCGACCAATGACGACCTGCTCGATTTTTATCGACAGTTGCCGAACGGCGACCGCCAATTCGTCATTCTGCCGCAAACCGCGCACAGTTCGGGCTACAGCAAGAACCGGCACTTGCTGTTCTACGCGCTGCGCAATTTCCTGGCCGAACCAGCACCGTCAGCGGCGTAGCAGCACGGACCCAAAGCGGATCGACACTTAGGGCATCTTGGCCGGCGTTGAGAACGGATTGGTGGCGTCCACCACAAACATGACTAAGGCAGTCAGATCGCTCGTACCGCTGCTGGAGACCTCCATCGGCGTGCCGGCCTCATGTCCAAGCATCGACTGGCCGGCCTCGACGTGGGTCACGCCATGCGGAGTCTTTTGGTCCAACCGGCCGGTCAGCACTTAGAAGGTTTCGGTGCCCCGATGCGTATGCACCGGCGTCCTGACCCCGGGCGGTCCGCCCGTATAGTCGATGCGCAGCAGATACTCGGGCGCAGCGATTGGCGGCACGGGCCCGATCTCGGCCACCTTGCTGGCGCCTGGAGATGATCCACCCTTGGGACCGAGCGTGAAGAGCCAAACCTTGCCCGCCACTTCGGCGGCAAGTCCTGTCGGGCCGGCCGCGGCCTGCGCTTGCGTGAGCGTGGGGAAGTTGTCGATCCGCCAGAACAACGGTCCAGCCGGCAATTGCTTGATTTTCTTCTCGGCGACCGGCTTGACCTCAAACTTCTGGGCCGACGCGGTCGAAGCTGACAACAGAGATCCCGATATTGCCACTGCCACACATGCGACCAGGACCCGGAATGATAGGCGAGCAATTCTGAACATTATTCGGCTCCCTGCTTTGAGAGATTTCCTTACTCCTGCGCTGCTTCATGCCAAGGTTTGCATTCTAGACCCAGAGCCCCTGCCAGGCGAGAAACAAGCGATCTCACGGGCCGTCAGGCTCCCTAGGCCGCGAAAAACTCGCGCAGCGCCGCGGTCGTCTCTTGCGGGGCTTCCTCCGACAGGTAATGCCCGCACGGTAGCGCGTGTGCGCCAACGATGTTGGACGCGTAGCGCTGCCAGATTTCGGCTGGCGCCGGCTTGCTGTTGCGCCCGACGCCGCCGGTCGCGCCCCATAACAGCAGCACGGCCATGTCGATCTTGCGCCCCGCTTCGAAATCCTTGGTGTCCATATCGAGATCGACGCCGAAGCAGGCACGATAATCCTCGCAGATGGCGTGGATCGTTTCGGGGTTGCGGAAGCAGCGCTTGTATTCGGCGAGTGCGTCCTTGTCGAAGAAGCTCAAGCCTTGCTTGGTCTTCGCCAGCTTCTTTTCGATGAACCAGTCCGGGTCGGCGCCCATCATCTTCTCGGGCATCGGCTCGGACTGGATGTTGAACAGCCAATGCCACGAGAACCGGCCCCACTCCTTCGTCATGTTGTTGAGCAAATGATGCTGCGGAATGATGTCGAGGATCGCCGCGCGCGTCACTTTGGCGGGGGAGTCGAGACACATGCGATGCAGAACACGTGCCCCTCGGTCATGACCGGCGGCGTAAAATTTGTGGTAGCCGAGCGCCGCCATCACCTCGACCTGGTCCTGCGCCATGGCGCGGAACGAATAACCGGAATGGTCGTCGCCGCCGGGCGGCTTTTCGGAATCGCCATAGCCGCGCAAATCCGTGCAGACCACGGTGAACTCACGCGCCAGCGTGGGCGCAACCTTGAGCCACGACAGATGCGTGAACGGATTGCCATGCATCAGCAGCAGCGGCGGCCCGCTGCCGCCGGTGACGGTCACGATGCGCGCGCCACTGGTCTTGATCTCGGTTCGTTTGAAGCCGTCCATTTGCATGTCAGATTCCAAAATATTGTGCGTATTTTTTCTTGATCTCTTCGGTGGTCGCAGCCTGCGCGACCGGGTCGGATGGCAGCAGCTTGATCTGCGACGTCGGCACGACGCCGGGCTTGAGCTTCACATCCGGATGGAACGAGCGCAAACCGGCTTCGTCGGCGAGATATTGCTGGGTCTCGCGCGATACCATGAAACTCATGAACAGCCTGGCCGCGTTAGGATGCGGCGCATTATTGGCGATGGCCTCGCAACCGGGAATGAACGGCGTGCCTTCCTTCGGATAGACGATCTTGATTGGCGCGCCGGTCAACTGCATGCGAATGTCCATGTATTCGAGACCGTCGGCGGAAATCGCGCGCTCGCCGAGCGCAAGCTTTTTCGGCGGCTCGGTGGCCGATTGCACCTGCAGAACTTTCTGCTTGCCGAGCTTCTCGATGTAGTCCCAACCCATGGCTTTCACGGTCTGGAAGGTCGAGGTCACGATACCGCCGCTATAGGAGGGATGCGCCTTCACGATCTTGCCGCTCCATTTCGGATCGAGCAGATCGGCAAAGCTTTTCGGAGCGTCTTCCGGTTTTACGAGATTGGTATTGTAGGCAATCGGCATCAACGTGAAGCGGATGCTTGCAAAGGTGCCGTCGGCATCGCGCTGCGCGGCTGGCCATTTCAGCAATTCCACCGGAATGTAGGGCTCGAGAACCCCTTCCTTCTTCCAGGTCACGAACAGGGCCTGGTCGGAGCCGTCGAGCACGTCGACAGCGAAGATTTTGTTAGCGCGTTCCTGCGCCAGGCGCTGGTAGATGCGCTCGCTGCCGGTGCGCTCGACCTGCACGGTTATGCCGGGATATTTTTGCTCGAAGACCTTGGCCAGCCCTTCCGTGACTTTCAGATCGATCGCCGAGTAGAAGACGACCTTGCCTTCCTTGGTCGCTGCCTCGATCAGCTGCGGCGTGACCGGCTCCGCCGCCGGGGCCGCGGCGAACGCCGGACCCGTCAGCAAAGCGAGCGCGCCCGCCGCTACGGCTGCGCACAGGGTCGATGCGGTTGTCATGCCATCCTCCCGGATTCCCGCCGCCGCTTGATGTTGAACATCAGGATAGCAAAAACCCCGGCCCCTCCACCCATTTTTAGGCAAAAACAGCGGGAAAACGGCCGTTTGGCCGGCTTTGGCTTGCCGAAAGGCGCCGGAAAGGACGAAACTGCCGCCAGATTTCTTCGCGTTCCCTTGAACCTGGTCGCCTCCCCCAGCGACATATTCACGAGCCGATTAGCCTGCGATGCAAACGACGTCGGACGAAGTTCTGATCGCAAGGATCGCAGGCGGCGACCGGCTCGCTATGCAGGTGCTGTTCGCCCGGCATCACGTTCGAGTGTACCGGTTCGTTCTGCGTCTGGTGCGCAATGAGGCGACGGCGGAGGACTTGATCAGCGACGTGTTCCTCGATGTCTGGCGGCAAGCCGGAAAATTCGAGGGCCGCTCGGCGGTCTCGACCTGGATGCTGAGCATCGCGCGTTTCAAGGCGTTGTCGGCGCTGCGGCGCAAGCCGGAGCAGGAACTGGATGAGGAAACGGCCGAGCAGATCGAGGATCACGCCGACAACCCCGAGGTCGCGCTGGCGAAGAAAGACAAGGCCGCGGTGTTGCGGCAAGCCTTGAGCAAGCTCTCGGCGGAACATCGGGAGATCGTGGATTTGGTTTACTACCACGAGAAGTCGGTGGAGGAAGTCGCGGGAATTGTCGGCATACCGGAAGCGACCGTTAAAACCCGGATGTTCTACGCACGAAAAAAACTATCAGAGGTCTTGAAGGAACAAGGAATCGATCGAGGTTGGCCATGAATACGCTAAACAAAGAGACGCAAAGCGACATCGAGGAGTTGCTGCCGTGGCATGCGGCGGGAACGCTGAGCCGTCGCGACACGCAACGCGTCGAAGAGGCGCTGGCCAACGACCCGGAACTCGCCCGCCGCTACGAAATGGTGCGCGAGGAGTTCGGCGAAACCATTCTGCTTAACGAGACGCTGGGCGCGCCCTCCGGCCACGCTATGGAAAAGCTGTTCGCCAAGATCGACGCCGAGCCGGCGCGCAAGCAGGCCACATCGTTCAATTTCACCACGCGCGTCGTGGAATTCTTTGCAAGCTTCAGCCCGCGCACTTTGGCCTATGCCGGCAGCGCCGCCGTGCTCGCCATTCTGCTGCAGGCGGGAATTATCGCCAGCGTGATGATCAAGGAGACGAAAACAACCGGCTACGAGACCGCGTCCGCGCCATCGACCGATCCCGGTGTCGGCGCCTTCACGCTGATCCGTTTCGCGCCGCAGGCCTCATCCGACGACATCACCAAGTTTCTCGAAGCCAACAAGCTGCAGGTCGCCGCCGGCCCGATGCCCGGCGGGCTGTTCAAGGTGCGCGTCGCGGTGACCGGGTTGCCGAAGGGTGAACTCGCCAACATCGTCAAGAAGCTGCAGGAAGACAAGGTCGTCGGCTTCATCGCCACGGCCGATTGAGATGAGCGTTTTGCGGAGGTTACGCCATGCGCGCCTATCGTAACGCCCTGCTCTGCCTTGCCGCCGTCGCGGCGCTGGCTTTCGCCGCGGACACCGCGCTCGCGCAAAAGGTCTTTAGCCGCGGCCCGGCTAAGAATGTCGCCGTGAAAGGCCCGGTGCGCGGCGCCACTCCGAAATTTACGGCGCGCGGCCCGTCGCGTGGCGGATTTCGCGGCGGCCGTAATTTTGGCGGCGGCTTTCGCGGTCCAGGTCTGGGAGTCGTCGTGCCAGGCGTTTTGGGCGTGATTCCGCCCGACCGCGGACAATTCGTCGACGATAGTGGCAATGGGCCGCAAGGCCCCAACCGGCCGCAGCAATCCGCGCGGCGCAACACCGGCAACGTGCCGCCGGCCAATGAGCGTCGCTATGTGCCCGACGAAGTCGTGCTCGAAATTCCCAATACCGTCAGCCCCGCGCAAATCGATGCGCTGCAAACCCGCTTCCGGCTGACGCGCCTCGGTTCGCAAAGATTCCAGTTGACCGGCACCACGCTCTATCGCTGGCGTATTCCCAACAATGTCTCGGTGCCGAGAGCGGTGCAAGCGCTCGGCGGCGACGCGCGGGTTGCCTCGGTGCAGCCGAATTATCTGTTCACGATACAGCAGAGCGAACCCACAGCGGCTCGCGAAGGCGATGCCGCGCAATACGAGCTCGCCAAGCTGCATCTGCCGCAAGCCCATGCGCTCGCCAAAGGCGACAAGATATTGGTGGCGGTCATCGACTCAGGGATTGACGCCGATCATCCCGAGCTCGCCGGCGCCATCGCCGAGAGCTACGACACGCTGGAGCAGCCGTTCACGCCGCACAAACACGGCACCGCCATCGCCGGCCTGATCGCAGCCCACGGCAGACTGATGGGCGCGGCGCCTGGCGCGCGCGTTCTGGCGATCCGCGCCTTCAATCCGACCGACAAAGGCGCCGACGGCACGACGTTCAGCATCCTCAAAGGCCTCGATTGGGCGGCGGCGCACGATGCCCGCGTCATCAATATGAGCTTTGCCGGGCCGGCCGATCCGGCCATCCACCGCAGCCTGGAAGCCGCGCACAAGAAGGGCATCGTGCTGGTCGCGGCGGTCGGAAATGCCGGGGCGAAATCGCCGCCGCTCTATCCCGCCGCCGATCCGAACGTGATCGCGGTGACGGCGACTGACGCCAATGACAAATTGTTCGAGCAGTCCAATCGCGGCCCTCACGTCGCGATCGCCGCACCCGGCGCGCAAATCCTGGTCGCCAATCCCGACGGCGCTTATGAAGTGTCGTCCGGCACGTCTTATTCCGCGGCCGAAGTGAGCGGCATCGTCGCGCTGATGCTCGAGCGCAAGGGCGATCTCACGCCCGATAATGTGCGCGACATCCTGATGGCGACGGCGAAGGATCTCGGAGCCAAAGGCCGCGACCCGCTGTTCGGCGCCGGCCTGGCCGACGCCTATGGCGCGCTGATGCTGGAGCAGGCGCCCGTGACCGCCTCGGCGCCGCAAGGAATCGAGCGCGTCAGCGCCGGCGCGCGCTGAACTTTGCGTCCTTTCTCGTACCCTTGCGATTGATCTGAAAAGCCGCCATTTACTGGCGCATGTCTGCCAATGACCAGCCGCCGGCGATGCCGTTGCGCGTGACGCGCAACGACAAGATTGCCGACGGCATTCATCTGTTCGAATTGCGCGACGCGGACGGCCAACCGCTGCCGAAATTTTCCGCCGGCGCGCATATCGCGATCCAGGTGCCGGGCGGCCTGCTGCGGAAATATTCTCTGTGCAACGACCCCACCGAGCGCGACCGCTATCTCGTGGCGGTCAAGCGCGAGGCCAACGGCCGCGGCGGCTCCAGCAGTCTCATCGACAAGGTGAAGACCGGCGACACGCTGATGGTGGCGGCACCCGTCAACGACTTCGGCCTGCCGCCGCGCGCACAGGATTTTCTGTTCATCGCCGGCGGTATCGGCATCACACCGATCATGGCCATGATCCGCGAGGTACGCGCGCAGAACAAGCGCTTTCGGTTATTTTACTGCACGCGCTCGCCGGAGACGACCGCGTTCCGCGACGAGCTGAGCGCGCCGGAGATCAAGGACAGCGTCACCATTCATTACGACGGCGGCGATCCGGCCCGAGTGCTCGATCTAAAGCCGATTCTCGCGGAGCGAAAAAATCGCGAACATATGTATTGCTGCGGGCCGCGCCCATTGATGGAAGCGGTGCGCGCCATGACCGACCATTGGTCGTCGGCCGCCGTGCATTTCGAGGCCTTCAGCGAAGCCGAGACGCATAAACCGACCGACAAGGCGTTCAAGGTTCGACTCGCGCACTCGGGCGACGTTATCGACGTGCCAACCACCAAGACCATTCTGGAAGTCTTGCGCGAGCACGGCCTTGATGTGCCGAGTTCATGCGAGACCGGTACCTGCGGCACTTGTCGCACCAAGTTGCTCGCAGGCCAAGCCGATCACCGCGACCTGGTGCTGGCCGAGCACGAACGCGTCGACAACATCATGATTTGTGTGTCGCGGGCGAAGAGCGATGAGATTACGATCGATCGCTGAAAATAAGTGGCGCGCCGGCCAAACTCGCTAGGCAGCGGCCAGCACGGCCTTCTTAACAGCCTGCGGCAAGGCGATCGAGCGGAAGAACGTCTTCGGATAAAGGTAGCCATCCCCGGACTCATCGACAATCCGGAGCAGACCGTGCTTTTCAGCAGCCGCATCGCGAAGCGCAACGTAAATTTTCCGCTTCTCGAGCGACGCCGGATAGCCCGCGTTGCCGACGCACACGACCAACTGTCTCGGTTGTTTTGCCATGTTTCGTTTCAAAGCAGGTGTTTAATCTTGAATTCCTTGCGCCCGATTCCCGCTGCTTCGTACCAATGTACTTCAGCGCGATGGATAAATCCATCCGGCAACCGGACACGCGCAGTTCCCTTGCGCTTGCGCCATCGTCCACGCCCGTAGACTCGTCGCAGCCGAGCTATTTCGCGGATTCCGGAACCTGTGGCGAAAGTCTCGACGTCCGAAATGTCACTCAGAATTTCGAAGTACATTCGCTGATCGTGTCAATGTCGCACAATAGCGTCAATAGCGCGGATTTCCGTCTTGCTCCAAAGCCGACCGTATGAACGGTGCGATCAGTTCGCTGCAATGGCCAAACTAACTGGCGCGCCCGGAGAGATTCGAACTCCCGACCCTCAGATTCGAAGTCTGATGCTCTATCCAGCTGAGCTACGGGCGCATCTTATGGCGCATGATCTTATCCGAAAACCGGTGCCCACTTTTCGGGATCATGCGCTCGCTATGCTTATATCAGTCCGGCGCGCTCAAGCCACCGGCACACCCAGGATCGCTTCGAATCGCGCGCGAAAGGCCGGCCAGATTTCCGGATTGACCAGGCGCGGCGGCCGGCGGCCTCTGAGCAGGCCGACGACTTGCTCGGCGCCCTCGGCGGCAACCGCCCGGCGCGCTTCGACCGTCACGCCGGCCGTGTGATAGGTCGCGATCACGTTATCGAGGGTGAGCAACGGATGTTGCAGCGGCGGCGGCTCCTTCTCCCAGACGTCGAGCCCGGCGCCAGCAAGATGCCCGGACTTGAGCGCGTCGAAAACCGCGGCTTCGTCATGGATGCCGCCACGCGCGGTGGTCACGAACAGCGCGCCCTTCTTCATCCGGGCGAGCGCCCGCGCATCGATCATCCCCATCGTCTCGCTCGTGCGCGGACAATGGATCGACACGATGTCCGACTGCGCCAGCAATTCGTCGAGGGTCACCGAACGCGCACCGCGGCGGGAGATTTCCTCCGCCGCGACATAAGGATCGTAGGCCAGCACGGTCATGCCGAAGGCCTGCGCCAGGTGCGCGGCCCGCGTGCCGACATGGCCGATGCCGATAATGCCGAGCGTTTTTCCGGAAATTTCCCTTCCCATCAGGTCTTCACGCGAGAAGCCGCGCTCGCGCCGCAGCCGCCGGTCGGTTTCGCCGATGCGCTTGGACAGCGCGAGCATGAGACCGAGCGCGTGTTCGGCGACCGCCGGCGCGTTCATGCCGGCCTGGTTGACGACGACAACGCCGGCCTTGCTGCAGGCTTCGACATCGACGGTGTCGTAGCCGGCGCCACTGGTCGAGACGCAGAGCAGCTTCGGGCAGCGTTGCAGCAGTTCGTCCGTCACGAACCAACGGCGCGGCAGCTCGTCTTTCGCCGACGAAATCATATAGACGTGCGCCTCGGCGAGCGCGGACCAGGCGAGACTCTCGGCGCCCGCCCGTGCACAGGTGCGCAGATCGATATCGTCTTCGCGCGTAAATCGCTCGGCCATTGCCGGGTGGTAGGGAAAATCAAATCGAACGACGATCTTTGGATTGGCGGGCATGCTGATTTGTTCCTGAGAGCGCATTGAAGTGTAATGCAGGACGCGATTTGCTGCTATTATTTCCGCCGGACCCTGGAGACTTGAGAATGGCAACGACCGTCGAAGTGCTGGCCGCGGCGTTCAAGGATGCCGGCACGCCGTTCATCGTTGGCCATCCGGGCGGCGAATCGGTCGAGCTGATGGAAGCGGCGCGGCAACGCCAGATGCGTTTTCTCCTGATGAAACAGGAAGTCGCCGGCGCGATGCTGGCCTCGACCTGGGGCGACATAACCGGCAGCCCGGGCATATGTCTTTCGACGCGCGGACCGGGCGCGACCAACATGGTCAACGGGGTCGCGCATGCGTTCCTCGACCGTTCGCCGCTCATTGCGATCACCGATTCCTATTCGCGCCCGACCTACGAGACCGGCCTGCGCCAGCGCATCAACCAGCTCGCGGTCTACGAGCCGATCGTCAAATGGAGCACGACCATCGACGCCAAGACCGTTCGCCAGCAGGTGCGCCGCGCCATGCGCACGGCGACCGCTACGCCGCCTGGCCCGGTGCATTTCGAATTTCCGCAGAGCGAGACCGCGCGCGAGGCCGGCGATTACGTGTCCGAGCCGCCGCTGATGCCGAATTGGATCACGCCCGGCCCCGACCGCGCCGATCTCAAGCCGGCGCTCGACATGCTCGCCAAAGCGAAGCGGCCGATCCTGATTGCGGGCCTCGGCGTGTACTGGTGCGGCGCCTCGGCGGAGTTCGTGAAATTCGCCGAGCGCCTGGGCGCGCCGGTGCTCACCACCACCAAGTGCAAGGGCATGATCCCGGAGGATCACGTCTTGCGCGCCGGCTGCATTATCGGCGGACTGATCGAGCGCAAGCTGGTGATGGAAGCCGACCTGATCGTCACGGTCGGCCTCGACGCGGTCGAACTGCAGCCCAAGCCCTGGCCCTATACGCTGCCGGTGTTGGCGCTCTCATCCGTGCCGAGCACCGACGCGCTGGTACCGGCCGATCCGGAGATCATCGGCGATTTGAAGGCGCTGCTGGCGGGCTTGGCGCTGTGGGCGCCGGAGGGCACGAACTGGGGCGAGAAGGCGGCGAAGAATTTTCGGGAAGAAGTGCGCGATGCGCTTAACACGCCCAGCACCGGCCTGTCGCCGCAGCGGGCCATGGAAGTCGCGCGCGCGGTGCTGCCGCGCAACACCATTGCCACATGCGATGCCGGCGCCAGCCGGCTTCTGATCGTACAGAAGTGGGAATCCTACGGACCGCGCGAATTCCTCACCTCGAACGGGCTGGCCTCGATGGGCTATGCCGTGCCGGGCGCGCTGGCCGCGCGCATGGCGTTTCCGGATCGGCCGGTGGTGGCGTTCACCGGCGACGGCGGTTTCCTGATGACGGTCGCGGAATTGCAGACCGCACAACGCGAGAATCTGCCGATCATCGTGGTGGTGCTGGACGATCGCGAAATCGGTCTCATCCGCGTCAAGCAGGAGATCAAGGGCATCCCGCTGCACGGCGTGGCGATCGGCGGCGTCGATTGGGAGAAACTGGCGCAATCCTTCGGCGCCGATGGCATCGTGGTGGAAACCGAGCAGGCCCTGAGCAACGCGCTTCAAGCGGCGGTGCAATCCAAACGCACCACCGTGATCGGCGTGCGGATCGACGCGTCGGGCTATGTGGCGCAGTTCAACGCGCTGCGCGAGCTGTAGGCTCAACTGCCTTTGGTGTCGTGGCACTCTGGCATGTAGAGGTCTTTCCACGAATCCGGCAGCCGTTTCATGGTGCCGACTTTGTGCATGAACCCGGCAAAGGTCATGGTTTGCTGCGGCGTCGTGGTCCAGATGTTGTCGGCATCGGAAATGAACTTTACCATTTCCGCCTGGCTGCTGCGCTTTTCATTAGTGGTCTTGATGTAGATCTGCGCGGCATCGCTCGCGTGCTTGTTGATGAAATCCTCCGCCTCGGAAAGCGCGGCGTAAACCGCGCCGGTCACCTTGGGATTGGCGTCGCGGAATTTTTTGGTCATCAGCATCACGCCGTTGGTTGCCGGCCCGCCGAGAGTGTCGTAGGATTTCAGCACCCTGTGCACGCCGGCCGTCGCCAGCTCGTAATAATAGTAAGGCGCTACCGAGTAGTGGCTGTTGACCTCGGTTGCCTTCGACATCACCGAGGCGGCAGCGTCCGGATGCGGCCGCGTGATCGTGAACGCGTCGAGCTTGGCGTATTGATCGGCTCCCCATTCCTTGGCCGCCGCCATTTGCAGACAGATCGCCTGGCTCGACACCTTGACCGCCGGCAAGGCGACCTTGTCGTGCTCATTGAAGTCCTTGATCGTCTTGATCGTCTCCCGGTTGGTCACCAGCATGAACGGCATCGACTGCACGGCGGAAAGCGCGCGCACTTCGTTCGGCGTACCGGCGGTTTTATCCCACAGCGTGTTCAGGCCCGGCACGCCGGTGACACCGAAATTCATCTGCCCGCTCAACAACGCGTCGATCAGCGATTGCGTGCCGCCCAAGGTCTTATAGTCCGGCTTGAGCGAGGCGACGCCGAGTTTCGCGGCGTGTTTTTCGATCAGCTTGAATTCGTCCATCACCATCAACGGCAAATAAGGCAGCCCATGCTGGCTCACCAGCACGATGCTCGACACCTCGTCGGCGAAAGCCGAGCGCATCAGCCCCGGCATCGCCAGAACGGGCGTTGCCGCGACGGCTTTGCAGAAAGCGCGCCTATGAATCATGAATTCCTCCCCTTCAGCCAGCCGGGTTGTCACGCAATTTAAGTCTGCATGCCCCAGCGTTGTACCGTTCTGGTCTCGATGAAACGAAACACCACGTTCTCGACTGCAAGCCCGATCAAGATGATCGTAAGCAGCCCGGCGAACACTTCCGGAATATTGAGCTGGTTCTTGCTCTCGAAGATGTACCAGCCGAGCCCGCCCTGCCCCGAAGAAACGCCGAATATCAGCTCGGCCGCGATCAGGGTGCGCCAGGCGAAGGCCCAGCCGATCTTGAGGCCGGCGAGAATGCTCGGAAACGCGGCCGGAATAAGAATCCTGCCAACGAAGCGTAGCCCTTTGAGATTGTAGTTGCGGCCCACCATCCGCACGGTCATCGACACACCGCGGAATCCGGCGAGCGTATTGAGCGCCACCGCCCACATCACCGAATGCACCAGCACGAACACCAGGCTGCCGGCGCCAAGGCCGAACCAGATCAGCGCCAGCGGCAGCAACGCGATCGCCGGCAAAGGATTGAACATCGCGGTCATGGTCTCGAGGAAGTCGGTGCCGATCCGCGTGCTGATGGCAAATACCGTCAGAAGACCTGCGAGCGTCGTGCCGGTGGCAAAGCCGATCAGCAGCACTTCTATCGAGCTCAGCGCGCGAGTCGGAATCGTCCCATCGACAACATCGGCGATTAACGCCTGCACGGCGGCGCTGAACGGCGGCACCAGCAGCGGGTTGTCGAGCCAGCGGCCGTAAATTTCCCATGCACCTGCGAGAACAACCAGAATGAAGATTTTTCGAATCCAAGTCTGGTTGTAAATCTTCTCCACCAGCGTCAGCGGCTTTTGAATGATGCCGAACTGCTCCGGCCCCAGCGTCTCGCTGTAGATATTCGCCCGTTGCACCGTATCAAGCATTCGGCGCCTCCTCGATCTGGTCGGCAAACAGCATTTCGTGAATCTCGCGGCCGAGCGCCGCAGCTTCATCCGAATTTTCTTGCCCGCGCGGCACGCTGTTAATTTCGGCTTTCACCTGGCCCGGATGCGGCGACAACAGCAGAATGCGGCTGCCGATCTTGATTGCCTCAGGAATCGAATGGGTGACGAATAAAACCGTGAAACGTATTTCATCCCACAGCGCCAACAGCTCGTCCTGCATGCGCACGCGCGTGAGCGCGTCGAGCGCGGCAAAGGGCTCGTCCATCAGCAGAATATCGGGCTCCATCGCCATGCCGCGCGCAATCGCGACGCGTTGCTTCATGCCGCCGGACAGCGTGTGCGGATAGCTGTGCGCGAATTTGGTGAGGTTGACCATCTTGATGTAATCCATCGCGCGCTCTTCGGCGGCTTTGCCGTTCAAGGTGCCCGTGGTCTTGAGCGGAAAGGCGACGTTCTCCAATACCGTCTTCCACGGCAGCAATTGATCGAATTCCTGGAACACCATGATCCGGTCCGGGCCCGGCTTGGTGATCAGTTCGCCCTTCAAACGGATTTCGCCTTCAGTCGGCTGCAAATAGCCGCCGACCGCCTTGAGCAAAGTAGACTTGCCGCAGCCGGAAGGCCCCAGCACGACGAAGCGGTCGCCTTGCAATACGTTGAAGCCGACGCGATAGGTGGCGGTGACCAGATGGCGCTGCGTCTTGTATTGGATGGTGACGCCCTGGACGTCGAGCAAAGGTCCGGCGTCCCTCGCACCCGGCACGGCCGATATTGACGCACGTGTCGCGCCGCTCGCCATCAGATGCTTCCTCCCACCGGCACGATCGTTTTTATCGTTATGGTTGCGCGAGACGTTCATGCCTCCCGCATAGCTGCCCAATAATTTGGACGGTTTCCATAACCTTGCCAAGACTATACGCTCCGCGGGCGATTAAAAAAGCAGAGAAACGCGGGATGGAAACGAAAGAAACGGTGCGCATTGGCGCCGGCGCGGGCACCTCCGACGACCGCATGGTGCCGGCGCTGGAACTGGCCGAACGCGGCGACATCAATTACCTCGTGTTCGAGTGCCTGGCCGAGCGGACGGTGTCGCGCGAAAACCTGGCGCGCAGCAAAGACCCCAATCTCGGCTATTCGCCGTCGCTGCACGCCCGTTTGCGCATGGTTCTACCGGCCTGCATGCGCAACGGCATCCGCATCGTCAGCAACATGGGCGCCGCTAACCCGCTTGGCGGTGCACGCGCCGCGCGCAAGGAGGCCGCCGACCTGGGGCTTGGCGACGTTCCTGTCGCTGTCGTGCTCGGCGACGACGTGTCGAGCATCGTCAAGCATCGGCCCGGGCTTCGCCTGATCGAGAACGGCGAGCCGTTGGAATCCATTTTGCCCGCGATGATTTCCGCCAACGCCTATCTCGGCGCCGATGTCGTTTGCGAGGCCCTCAACACCGGCGCTCCCATTGTGTTGTCAGGTCGCGTTGCCGATCCGTCGCTGTTTTTGGCGCCGATGATGCACGAATTCGGCTGGGCCTATGGCGATCTGCCGAAGATCGCGCAGGGCACCGCGGCCGGACACCTGCTCGAATGCACCGCGTCGGTCACCGGTGGCTGTTTCGGCTGGCCCGGCAAGAAAGACGTGCCCGATCTCGCCCGCAACGGCTTTCCGTTCGCAGACGTCAAAGCTGACGGCTCCATCGTCATTGGCAAGACGCCCGGCACCGGTGGCCGGCTCGATGTCATGACCTGCACCGAGCAGTTGATTTACGAAATCCACGATCCCACCGCCTACATCACGCCGGATTGCGTGCTCGACATCACCGGCGTGGCGCTGACGCAGGAAAGCGCGGATCGCGTGCGCGTCGAGCACGCCAGGGCGCGGCCGGCGACCGACACCTACAAAGTCAATGTCGGCTATGCCGACGGCTATATCGGCGAGGGCGAAGTTTCTTATGGCGGCATCGACGCGATCGAGCGCGCCAAATGGGCGGCGGAGATCGTCAAGGAACGGTTGAAGTTGCAGGGCTTCGTCTATGATGACTTCCGCGTCGACCTGATTGGCATGTCGAGCCTGCATGGCGAGCTCGACAAGCGGCCTGAACCCTATGAGGTCCGGTTGCGCATGGCGGGGCGCACGCGCGAGCGCAAGGCCGCGCACGCCATCGGCTTCGAAGTGCGCGCCATGCACATGCATGGACCGGGTGGCGCCGGCGGCGCCATCGAGCCGCGCGTGCGCGACGTGCTGGCGGTGAAGTCTGTTTTGCTGCCCAAGAACATGGTCAACGCCCAGGTGGTCGTGGAGGGCAAACTATGACCGTTCGCGTCTACGATCTCGCCCACGCTCGCGCCGGCGACAAAGGCAATACGTCAAACATTTCGGTCATTTGTTACGACGCCAAACACTGGGATTTTATCGAGCGCGAGCTGACGCCGGAGCGCGTGGCCGAGGCGTTCAAGCATCTCGCCAAAGGTCCGATCCGGCGTCATCCGCTGCGCAATCTAAAGGCGTTCAATTTCGTCATCGAAAATGCACTCGGTGGCGGCGTCACGGTTTCACTGGCGCAAGACATCCATGGCAAGAGCTACAGCAATCTGATGCTGGCGATCGAATTGCCCGATCCGAAGTAACAAGGAGTAAAGTTCGTGCGCGCGAAGGAAATCGTCAAGAACGTTGTGAAGGAAAAGCTGGCGCGTAATGAGGTCGTGGCCTCGATGACCATCCGCCTGACGCGTGGCGTCGAGATTGCGCGCATGGCCAAGACCGCCGGCTTTGACATGCTCTATGTCGATCTTGAACATTCGACCATGACGATCGACGCCACCGGGCAGATTTGCCTTGCGGCGCTGAGCTGTGGCGTCGCGCCGATGGTGCGCGTGCCCGCCAATACGCCGGAATATATCCAGCGCGTGCTGGACGGCGGCGCGCTTGGCATTATCGCCCCCGGCATTGGATCGGCCGAAGAGGCGCGCGAGGTGGTCAAGGCGGCGAAATATCCGCCGCTCGGCGAGCGCGGCGCCGGTGGCGCCCTGCCCCACCTGGAATATCGGTCGTTTCCGACCGCTGAGGCCAACGCGGCGATGAATGACGCCACCATGGTGATCGTTCAGTTCGAATCCGCCGACGCCATCGAAAAAGCCGACGAGATCGCGGCGGTCGAAGGCGTCGACATGGTCCTCATTGGCGTGAACGACATGCTCGCCAGCATGGGTCTTGCGGGCCAGCACGAACACGCCAAGGTGCGCGATGCCTATGCCCGCACCATCGCGGCCTGCCGCAAGCACGGCAAACATGTCGGCGTCGGCGGGCTGTCGACCAAACCGAAACTCGCCACCGAATTCATCGCCATGGGCGCACGCCTGCTCTCAACCGGCACCGACATCCAATTCCTGCAGGCGGCGATGAATGAGAAGGCCAAGCAGGTGCACGAGATAAAAGTGTGATGGTCGCCGCGAAGCCCATTCTCGGCGTTACGCCTACACCGCTCTCCTTCGAGGTTCCGCGCGGCGCATGCGACTGCCATACGCATGTGTTCGGGCCGATCGAGAAGTTTCCTTTTTCCAGCAAGCGGCTCTACACGCCGGGCGATGCGTCGATCGGCGATTTGGAGGCGCTGCACCGCGCGTTCCATATCGACCGCGTCGTGGTCGTGCATCCGTCGCCTTACGGCGCCGACAATGCAGTGACGGTCGACGCCGTCCGCAAGCTCGGCCCGCGCGCCCGCGGCGTCGCGGTCATCGACGATAAGACCTCCGATGCCGAACTCGACGACATGCGCAAAGCCGGCATCCGCGGCGTACGGGTGAACCTGGAGTCCCACGGCGAGAGCGATCCGGCCGTGGCCGGAACGTATCTGCAACAGGCAGCAGAGCGCGTTGCGCCGCTCGGCTGGCACGTGCAGACCTACACCAACTTGAGCATTCTCGCGGCGCTGCACGACACCATCATGGCGCTGCCGACGACGCTGGTGGTCGACCACTTCGGCCGGCCGAAGGCGGCTCACGGCACCGCGCAACCCGGCTTTGAGCAATTGCTGGCGCTGTTGCGCAGCGGCAAGGTCTACGTGAAGATTTCCGCGCCCTATCGCATCTCGCTTGAGCCGCATTATCCCGATGCCGCGCCGATCGCGCGCGTTATGATCGACGCCAACCCGGACCGCGTCGTCTGGGGCAGCGACTGGCCGCATCCCGGCGCCGCCAAGCGTGACCCGGCGGTGATCGAGCCGTTCCGGCAGGAAGACAATGGCGAAGCGCTCAACCGTCTCGCCGGCTGGACGAAAGATCGCACCGAGCTACAGAAGATTCTCGTCGACAATCCGGCTCGGCTCTATCAATTCTAACGCATAAGAGAAACGAGGGAGGATACCATGTGGAAAAAGCTCGCAACCGCCGCTCTCTGCGCCATCGCGTTTGGCGGCGGCGCTCAGGCCGAAGTCACGGTAGTGAACATGTCGAAGCAATTCGGTCTGCCCTATCTGCCGATGATCGTGATCGAAGCGCAGCAGTTGATCGAGAAGAATGCCAAGGCGGCGGGACTGGGTGACGTCAAGACGACGTGGACGCAACGCGTGGGACCTGCGGCCGAACTCGACGCCTTGCTCGCCGGCCAAGCCGATTTCATCGGACCGGGCGGAACCACGCTGGCGACCATTTGGGACAAGACCGTCGGCACGCCGCAAGAGGTGCGCGCGCTCATTGCGATGCAGTCGATGCCGTTCGTGCTGGTGACGCGCAATCCGGATGTAAAGACGATCGCGGACTTCACCGACAAGGACAAGATCGCCTTGCCTGCGGTCAAGCTCACCGGCCACGCGCTCATTCTGGAAATGGAATCCGCCAAAATCTGGGGCAACGATCACTACGACAAGCTTGATTCCATCACCATCACGCGTTCGCACGCCGATGCGGCCGCGGCGGTGATGGGCGGCGGGACCGAGATCGATTCGCATTTCGCCAGCGCGCCGTTTTATTACTACGAGTTGGCGACGCCCGGCGTCCATCAGGTGCTCAAGTCCTATGATGTCGTCGGCGGCAAGCACACCAACGGCGTACTGGTGGCGACCAAGAAATTCCACGACGCCAACCCGAAAATCTGCGCCGTGGTCGTTGCCGCATTCAACGAGGCCGACGCGTTCATCAAGGCGCATCCGCGCGAGGCGGCGGAAATGTATAAGACCATCGCCAAGGACAAGAACTCGGTCGATGCGCTCGAAAAGATGGTGGCCGATCCCGACGTCGAATACACGACGACGCCGGTCAATCTGATGAAGTTCGTCGACTTCATGTACAAGGTCGGACGCATCAAGAAAAAACCGGCGTCGTGGAAGGACATGTTCTTCCCCGAAGGCCACGCCTTGAACGGAAGCTGACCGGTAATGGCAACAGTCAGCAGCGCCAAGCCGGCCGAGGCGCCGGGACCGGTCTATGCCAGGCTGGAGGCGGCGGAAGCCTTCGGCCGCCGCCTGCTGGTCGCCCACGGCCTGCCGGAAGCGGATGCCGCCATTATGGCCGGCTGCCTGGTGCGCGCCGACCTGCGCGGCGTCGATACCCACGGCCTGCAATTCTTGCCGCAATATCTCGACCGGGTCCGGCGCGGCCTGGTCAATCCAAAACCTGATCTGGTGGTCGAGCGCGTCACGCCTATGGTCGGCTCGCTCGATGGTCAAAACGGCTATGGCTTCGTGGTCGCCACCAAAGCGATGGCTGCCGCCATCGAGATGGCACGCGAATTCGGTGTCGGCGTCGTCTCGGCGCGCAACAGCACGCATTTCGGCATGGCGGCCTGCTACACGTTGCAGGCTATCGAAGCCGGCTTTATCGCGCTGGTATTCAGCAACGCCTCGCGCGCGATGCCGCCGTGGGGTGGACGCGAGGGATTTCTTGGAACCAACCCGTTCGCCGCCGGCGCGCCGTCCGGCAACGAGTTGCCATTCGATCTGGATATGTCGCCGGCGGTCGCCGCGCGCGGGAAAATCAGACGGGCCGCGCGCCGCGGTGAAACCATCCCGGTCGGCTATGCGCTCGACGCGCAAGGCACGTCGACCATCGACCCGAACGCCGCGCTCGATGGCGGCGTGGTGCTGCCGATCGGCGGACCGAAAGGCTCGGGCATATCGATGCTGATGGACGTCATGAGCGGCGTGATTTCGGGCGCCGGTTTTGCCGGCGATGTCGGCAACCAGTTTCTCGACTACGACCGGCCGCAGAATGTCGGCCACTTCTTCCTCGCCATGAAGCCCGATCTGTTCGTGCCGAAAGACGACTATCTCAAGCGCATGGACACGCTGGTGCAGCGCGTCCACGCCCAGCCCAAGGCCGAAGGCATTGATGAAATCCTGATGCCGGGTGAAAAGGAACGCCGCCTCGAGGCGACGCGCCGGCGCACCGGTCTGCCCTATCACGCCAAGGAAATCGCGGCGTTGCAGAATGAAGCGGGCAAAGCCGGGCTACCGCCGCTACCGGTTTCGCCTTCACCCTATGAGTCGAACACGCCATGAAAATCAACGACTACGATCTCGATATCGTCGTACAGGGTTTTCCCGGCAAATCGGTCTGCCATGGCGGGCTGGGCTGGAGCTCAGTGGTGCTGTTGCGCGCGCAAGGCCGCATCGTGCTGGTCGACACCGGCAACATCAGCATGCGGACCATGCTGATCAAACGCTTTGCCGAACGCGGATTGAAGCCGGCCGATATCACCGATCTGCTGCTCACCCATTCGCATCACGATCATTCGGTGAATTGGACGATGTTTCCCAAGGCACGCATCGTCATCGGCGCCGATGAGCTGGCGTGGTCGTTGAAAGAGCCGTGGGGCGAAACGCCGGTGCCCGAGCTTTATATGCGCGAGCTCAACATCTGGCCGACGGTTCACAAAGCCGCCGACGGCGAGGAAGTGTTCCCCGGCATCACCGCGCATCTGGCGCCCGGCCACACGCCGGGATGCCTGGTGTTCGTCTTGCACGCCGGCGAGCGCGACGTGATCTTTGCCGGCGACGCCGCCAAAAACCGCGCCGAGATGGTGTCACGCACAACCGACATGACGTACGACCCCGCCATCAGCAAGGCGTCGATCGAAATGATCTGGTCGCTGTGGCGGAAACGGCCCGGCAATATCCTCGTGCCCGGGCACGACGTGCCGATGGTGCTGGAAAACGGCAAGACAAAATATATCGATAAGCGCGAAGCCGCCATCACCGCCTGGTACGGCGACGACATGGAAACCACGACGCGGTTCAATCTGACGGTGTGAACTTTATTAAAAACCGAACAGCCGCGCCGGGTTGTCCACCAGGATTCGCTTGCGCATCGCGGCATCCGGCGCCCATTCGCCCAGCATATTGTAAAGCTGGATGGTTCCGACGCGGTCGTGAAACGACAGATGCGGAAAGTCGCTGCCCCAGATCAACTGATCCGGCGCGGTCTGCATCAGCGCCTGCGCGATCGGTTTGACGTCGGCAAAGCCGGGCGCGGTGGAGAAGCGGTAGATGCCGGTGAGCTTGACCCAGCAGCGTTTCGAGCCGTCATTCACGAGCTTCAGAAACTCCTGGAAACCGCGCTGCGCAGGGCCGTCCTTGGCGGGAAACAGACCCATATGCGCGACCGTGAACTCAATAGGCAACTCGCGCAGAACCGGCATCAACTCGCTGACCAGCCAGCCCGGCGCGAGAAAATCGAGATGCCAGCCGATTTCTTGGCTGAGCTTGGCCAGCCGCGCGATGCGCGGCTTCATCGAATCCGCCAGCCCGGCTTCCGGCTTGCGAACCGGCGACACATTGACCCGGATGCCGCGGACACCAAGCGCGTTCAATTCCGCCAGTTCTTTGTCGCCGGTCTTGCTCTCGTCGAGATCGATGATGCCGCGCCGGACCGCCGGGTCGAGTTCGCGCATGGCATCGAGCATGCAGGAATTGTCAAAGCCGTAAGCGCTCGGCTGCACGAACACGTAGCGCACGAAGCCGATGCGGCGCGCCAGCTTGAGATAGGCCGCAAGCGGCTCGTGAGGCGGCTTGTAACGGATGTCGGTGCCGTAAGGGTATTTACCGGCCGGCCCGAACACGTGGAAATGCGCGTCGCAAGCGAGCGGCGGCGCCGGGAAGGCCGGCTCAAAACCCGCGTCCGGGTCGTGCGTGGCGGTGTCGTTCATGATTTCCGTCAGACCGCCTCGGCAGCGCTCAAGAGCCGCACCGGCAAGCCTTTCGCGGTCAGCGCAGCGGCGCCGGCCCAAGCCGTGGCCTGAATCGAAGACCAGACCGGGATATTGAGTTGCGCGCGCAATTTCGCCACCGTGTTCAGCGTCGGCAATTGCGAGCAGGCGATGAACAGCGCCTCGCTTTGCGGCGTTACCGTGCGCAACGCCAATTCGAGGACTTGCTCTTCAGTGATTTGGCCGAGTTCGGCGGTGGTCTTGCAATAAAAGCTGTCGAGCGTCTCGACCTTGATGCCCGACGAAGCAAGGTAGTTGCGTAGGCCATCGTTCACCGGCGCGAGATACGGCGTTACCACCGCGACGCTGGATACGCCTTCGCCGCGCAGCGCGTCGATCATGGCGCCGGCTGTGCTGACGACGGCCGCATTTGTCCGCTCGCGCAGCTTCTCGACCATCTTGGCATTGCCGCCCGGGCCGCCGAGAAATCCCGCCGCGGTGCAGCCATAGATCACCAGATCAAATTGCCGATCGGCAAAGGGAACGATCGCGTCCAGAGTCGCCTCGCCGTAAGCCGGCAAATCCTCAAGCAGAAGCGTGCGTGCTGGACGCTTCACGCGCGCGACCGAGATTGGCGCCAGCGCGGGACAGAGTGCGGCGATCTCCGGCTCCATGGTGGTGTTGTTCTCCGGCACCACGATCAAGGCCTTGATGTTTCGCTGCATGAAATCCTCGTGGCGCCGGTCCACTTGACAACATATGCCCCTAATTGTGGGATGAGTTCAACAGTAAGCCGTCACGGTGCGGCTGCGAAACAACAATCGGCGACGTGGAGGATGACGTGAACAGACGTGAATTCGTGGCCGGTCTTGTCGCGCTTCCTGCCCTGACCCGGACCGCTTCGGCCGAAGTTTCCAGCATCAAGCTCGGCAAACAATACGGCCTGCCGTTTTTGCCGCAGATGGTCATGGAAGATCACAAACTGATCGAGAGCCACGCGCAAAAGCTCGGCATCAATGGTCTTGAGGTCGGCTGGCAAACCATGGGCGGCCCCGGCGCGCTGAACGATGGGTTGCTGAGCGGACAGATTCAATTCGTCAACGTCGCTTCACCCTCGCTCGCCACTTTGTGGGACAAGACCCTGGGCACGCCGACCGAGGTGCGCGCGATCTGCACCGTGCAATCGATGCCCTATGTGCTGACGACGCGAAACCCGAGCGTGAAGACGATCGCGGACTTCACCAGTGCGGATCGAATCGCAGTGCCGACCGTCAAGATTTCCGGCCAGGCGATGGCGCTGCAGATGGCGGCGGCCAAACTGTGGGGCTTCGAAAAATACGACAGGCTCGACGAGTTCACGGCAACCATGGGACACCCCGATGCCATGCAGTCGATGCTCACCGGGCAGACGGTCAATAGCCATTTCGCCGTGGCGCCGTTCAACTATTACGAACTCAAGGTCCCCGGCATTCATGTCGTGCTCAACAGCTACGCCACCGACGGCAAGCACACCAACGGCATCCAGGTCACCACCAAGCAATTCCACGACGCCAATCCGAAGATTTGCATGGCGGTGCGCGCGTCGCATGAGGAAGCCAACGCCTTCATCAAGCGCGAGCCGAAGGCCGCCTCGGAGATCTATCTGAAGCTCACCAATGACAAGAAGAATTCGGCCGACGATCTGGTGGCGATGATCACCGACCCCGACATCGACTACACGACCGCGCCGGCCAATTTGATGAAGCACGTCGAATTCATGCACAAAGTCGGCCGTCTCAAGCACATGCCGTCGGGCTGGCAGGATTTGTTCTTCCCCGAGGCGCACGACCTCAAGGGCAGCTGAGACGCATCCAGCCTATTGAGCCGTGATGTGCCCTTGCTTGACGACCTCGCCCCATTTGGTCGTCTCCGAGTCGATATAGGCCCCGAATTCGGCCGGCGTCATCTTCACGACCGAAGCGCCCTCTGCCTCAAACTGCTTCTGCAGTTCCGGCGCGTCGAGCGCTTTAGAGATAGCCGCGTTGAGTTTCTCGACGATCGCGGGCGGCGTGCCGACCGGCGCCAGCATACCCCACCAATTATTGGCCTCGTAACCGGGCACGCCCGCTTCCGCGATCGTCGGCAGATCGGGCAGCACTGGATTGCGCTTGGCGCCACCGGTCGCCAGGCCCCTAAGCTGGCCGCTCTTGATGTGCGGCGTGGTTTGGATGAGCGAGCTAAAGACGATTTTGGTGTGACCGCCCATCACATCGATCATCGCCGGCCCGCCACCACGGAACGGCACATGTACGATGTCGACTCCAGCCTTCAACTTGAACAGTTCGCCGCCCAGATGCTGAAAGCTGCCGACGCCCGCGGATGCATAATTCAATTCGCCGGGCTTTGCCTTGGCGAGTGCGATCAGTTCCTTGACCGAGTGCACCGGCAAATCCGGATTGACCGCAAGCACGTTGGTGCCACTGCCAAAACTGGCGACCGGAACAAACGCTTTGGCGTGATCGTACGGCAGCTTGTAGAGCCACGGGTTGACCGTGTGCGCAGAGGAGATGACGAGCAGCGTATAGCCGTCCGGCGCCGCCTTTGCGGCAATGTCGGTGCCGATCGTTCCGCCGGCGCCGCCGCGATTGTCGACATAGACCTGCTGGCCGAGCGCATCACTCAGATGCCGGGCAACAAGCCGGCCGACCACGTCGTTGCTGCCGCCCGGCGGGAACGGAATGATGAGCCTGATCTGCTTATCGGGGTATTCGGCGGTAGCACTGGCGGTCAACGCCAGCAGCACCACGCCGGCTTTCAGGAGACGCGATAGCAGATGGGGTAATCGGCCGGCCGGCGTTTCGATCGCTGGAGATTTTGGGTGCTGCGCTTCAGGCTGATGGTGGAACGAGGTCCGCATTCGCGGCCTCAAGCATCAGAAGGAGAAGC